>Ga0116129_1001354_pt1 | contig 13583 bp, 11 predicted proteins | sample June2015DPH_17_2_FD_89732 | JGI IMG/M metagenome (GOLD analysis project Ga0116129, IMG submission 89732) | Peatland microbial communities from SPRUCE experiment site at the Marcell Experimental Forest, Minnesota, USA - June2015DPH_17_10 | ecosystem: Environmental > Terrestrial > Soil > Wetlands...
ACATCCGGCGCGTCAAGGACGCCATCAACGAGCTGGCGCATGTGTACGCCGAGCTCAAGCTCATGGGCGCGGGGCTGCAGTACATCGACATCGGCGGCGGCCTCGGGGTCGACTACGACGGCAGCGGCACCAACTACGAATCGTCGATGAACTACACCCTGAACGAGTATGCCAGCGATGTGGTGTACCGCATCAAGAGCGTCTGCGACGCCCGCGACGTTCCGCATCCCATGATCATCAGCGAGTCCGGCCGCGCCATTGCCGCGCACCACAGCTTGCTGGTGTTCGACACCCTAGGCTCGTCCAGGCTGGATCAGTTCAAGATCACCGGGCGCCCCGAGGAGGATTACCACGGGTCGGAGGAAGTACCGCAGCCGGTGCGCGACCTGTTCGACAGCTATCGGTCCGTGAATGAACGTCGCCTGGTGGAGTGCTACCACGATGCCCTGCAGGCCCGCGAGCAGGCGCTGCAGATGTTCAACCTGGGGTACCTGAGCCTGGAATTCCGCGGCCTGACCGAGCGCCTGTTCTGGGCGACCTGTTCCAAGATCCGGGACTACTGCCGCAAGCTCGATCGTGTGCCGGAGGAGCTCGAGAATATCGAAGCCATGTTGAGCGACATCTACTTCTGCAATTTCTCCGTGTTCCAGTCGCTGCCGGACAGCTGGGCCATCGGCCAGGTGTTCCCCATCATGCCGATCCAAAGGCTCGACGAAAAACCCACGCGCAACGCGGTGCTGGCCGACATCACATGCGACTCGGACGGGAAAATCGACAAATTTGTGCATCCGCGGATCACCAAGCGCACCCTTGAGGTGCACGAACTCAAGCCGCCGGAGCCTTACTACCTGGCGGCGTTCTTGGTGGGGGCCTATCAGGAGACTTTGGGCGATCTGCACAACCTGTTCGGCGATACCCATGTCGTGCACATCAAGCTGCAGGAGAGCGGCGGCTGGTGGATCGAGGAAATCGTCAAGGGCGACACGGCAACCAAGGTTCTCGAGTATATGGAATATGACACCGACGAGTTGTATCCGCGCATCGCCCGGGATTGTGAACGCGCGATCCAGGAGGGCCGGATGACCCTGACGCAGGCGCAGGCCGTGAAGCGTTTTTATGAAAACGAACTCAACGGCTATGCCTATTTGGAAGTCGAATAAGCCGTCTTTCTTAAGGGTTTGGCGTTTGCCAACAATTATCTCTGAGCGTAGCATCGAGCCGTAAGATTCGTGTTCCGATCACGAATCCTACGGGTACAGGCCTCGACGTTGCGATTGGCGCGGCGGTGTCTGCGTGTTGAAGATCTGCTAGTGAGACTAGTTGAATGACGACGATCTACGTTGGCAACCTGCCATTCACCGCTACAGAAGATGAGGTCCGTGCGCTGTTCGAGCGCTACGGCAAAGTGGACTCCGTAAAGCTCATCAACGATCGCGAGACGGGACGTCCCCGTGGATTTGCGTTCGTCGACATGTCCGCCGGTGAAGCGCAAAACGCGATTCAACAGACCAATGGCTTCCAGATGGGCGGCCGTCCGTTGCGCGTCAATGAAGCGCAGGAAAGGGCGCCGCGATCCAAGCCAGGTGGGGGTGGCGGCGGCGGGGGTGGCGGTGGGGGCGGTGGCCCACGCCGCTGGTGAATCCGCGTCGCTGGTAAACTGACTTAAAGGCACCGCTTTCGGTGCGCGCTCACCACATTTCCTTGAGCTGCGCCACGACATCCACGGTTGCCGATTCGCCGGCTTTCAAACTCTCCACACCGACCGTGGTGCGGACCGAGACGCGCTCGCATGAATCCATCACCTTGTCGGTCATGAAGCGGCTCTTCGCGCCGTACACGTGCTTGTCGCCGAGCCGCTGCTGCTGCGTTGCCTGATACTTGAGCGGCGCGCACAGGTGCAATTCGTTGCGGGCGCGGGTCATGGCCACGTACAGCAGGCGGCGCTCCTCCTCGATCAGTTCCGGCTTTCCCGTCGAGAACTCGGAGGGAAAGTTGCCGTCCGATACGTTAAGCACGTAGACGTAGTCCCATTCCTGGCCCTTTGCCGAATGAATGGTCGATAGAACGACATAGTCCTCATCCTTTGACGCAACGCCGGCCTGATCGCTGCTGACCGATGGCGGGTCCAGGGTCAGCTCCGACAAGAAGCGCTCGCGGCTGGGCTGATTGCTCGAGAGTTGTTCCAACTGCTCCAGATCGCCCATACGCGTCCAGCCGGAGTCGTAGATACGTTCCAGCTGCGGCTTGTACCAGGCGCGCACCACACCCACCTGCCCCGGCCAGGGCGTGGCAGGATCGGCAAGCTTCGCGAAGAACTCGCAAAAGCGCTTCCATTCCATTTTCACCGGCTGCGGCGCATCGAACGCCGCCAGGCATTTTACCTCGTAGCCGCCCGCCTCCAAATGGTCCAGCGCCTGCTTGGCATGAGCGGGCCCGAAACCGGGCACCAGTTTCAACACCCGGAAGCCGGCCACCGAATTGCGCGGATTGTCGGCCCAGCGCAGCACCGACATGACGTCCTTGACGTGCGCGGCTTCGAGGAACTTCAGCCCGCCGTACTTCACGAACGGAATGTTGCGTTTCACCAGTTCGACTTCGAGCACGTCGCTGTGATGCGAGCTGCGGAAAAGAATGGCGTGGCACCGCAAGGAGCCGCCCACCTCGCGGGTCTGCAAGATCTTGCCGCTGATGTACTCGGCCTGGGCTTGGAGGTCGTCCAGTGCCACGTAGAACGGCTTCTGACTCGATTGCCGGGCACCGAGCAGCGTTTTGCGGTGTTGCCGCGCACCGTCCGACATGAGCGCATTGGCGCTGTCCAGGATCTGCTGCGTCGAGCGATAGTTCTGCGCCAATACCACGATCTCGGCTTTCGGTTTGAAGCGGTCGGCAAACCCGAGAATGTTTTCGACCGCCGCCGCGCGGAATGAGTAGATGGCCTGCGCATCATCGCCGACCACCGTGACACCCTTGCCGTCGGGTTTGAGCGCTTGGATGATGTCGCCCTGCAGCGCGCTGGTGTCCTGATATTCATCGACCAGCACCTGGTCGAAACTGTTGGCGAGGCTCTGCGCCAGGGCAGGCGTCTGCATCATCACGTGCCAGTAGAGCAGCAAGTCGTCGAAATCCAGCACCCGGTTCTTCTGCTTGCGGGCCACGTACTCGCGATACAGACGGGTCAGATCCGCTTCCCACTCGCGGCACCAGGGAAATTGCTCCTCGAGGGTCTGCTTCAGGGACAGCCGCGTGTTCACGCGATAGGAATAGACGGCGAGACAGACGTCCTTGCGCGGGAAGCGCTTTTCCTTGGCGGAGAAACCCAGCTCATGACGCACCACGTCCAAGAGGTCCGCGGAATCGCTGCGATCCAACACCGTGAAGCTAGGATCGAGCCCCAGATGCTTGGCGTACAGGCGCAGTATGCGGTTGCCCACGGAATGAAATGTGCCGGACCAGATGAGCCGCGACACGACGCTGCGGTCGCCCGCCTTGCCACGATCGGACATGACCTCGGTTACGATTTGCTGGGCACGCCTTATCATCTCTTGAGCGGCGCGGCGGGTGAAGGTCAGCATCAGAATGCGCGCCGGATCGGTACCGTTCAGCACCAGATGCGCCGCACGATGCGCGAGCGTGTTGGTCTTGCCGGTGCCGGCGCCGGCCAGTACAAGCAGGGGACCGGCCTCGACGCCCTTGCCCGGCACGACCGTGCCGAACGAAGCGGCACGGCGCTGCGCGGAATTCAGCGCGTCGAATGTAGATGCCTTGGCTTTCATCATGACGGGTGAGCGCTACTGTACGTATATCCAGAATATGTCGCAACTATAAGAAAACGCACGCAGGATCGCCGATCCGCGAACCCAGGTGCGCGGAGACGCATCACACAAGGCGGAATGGGCGATGATAGGGCCATGCAAAAACCCACCGTGGCATCGAGTCACCTCGTTCATGACGGCCGCGTGATCAAGGTTTCGACAGAGCGGCTGCGTTATGCCAACGGCCGCGAATTCGATATCGACTTCGTGCGCCATCCTGGTGCGGCAGCCGTCGTCGCCGCGGACAGCGCCGGACGGGTCTGTCTGGTGCGCCAGTACCGGCACGGCGTGGAGGATTTCATGTGGGAGATTCCCGCGGGAAAGCTCGATGCCGGCGAGGCCCCGCAGGTCTGTGCGGTGCGCGAACTCGCCGAGGAGACGGGTGTCCGGGCCAAGCAATGGATCTCGCTGGGGCTGTATGTGCCTGCGCCGGGTTTTTTCACCGAGGTCATCCACATGTACCTGGCGCAGGACCTGCAGATCGGGACCCCGGCGCCCGATGCCGACGAGGAATTGGAGCTGCAATGGCTACCGCTGAAAGACGCGCTGCAACTGCTGCTCAAGGGCGACTGGAATGACGGTAAAACCGCTCTCGCGCTATGGCGCGCCCAATACCATCTGCAACTGTGACGCCGCGCCAATTTTCCGCAAGTCTTTGTTGACTTCATTCGCGCAAACCTTAAAAAGGGGACGTGAGCGCAAAAGAGTCAAAGCCCTCGTTCGAGCCTGCCCCCGGTGACGCCGATACGCTGTCCATGGACGAGCAGCAGGACGTCAAAAGCGCCGGTCGGGTCAAATTCGACGATCGGGGCAATGCCGTGTGGGAGTGGGCCATGGCGACGGGCGCGTTTGGCGTCGATGCATCCCCCTCGGCGCGCTTGCGGAAACTCGAGCACCCGGCCTTGTCCATCGCCGATGAGGGCCCGGTCCCCACGGAAACGGTGCGGGCCAATCCGCTCGGCAAGAAAAAAGGCTACGACCCTTACGATAGCGGCAGGCTGGGCAAGACGGCGGCGCCGCCGCGCAAGAAGGATCTGCGCAAATTGAGCGAATGGCTGAAGCTGAAGAAGCAGCACGAAGAGCTGAAGAAGGACCGGCAAAACGACAAGTGATGCTCGCGACGAGGGGTGATCCTCGCGTTTCAAGCCAGTGCGTAGCGCAGCTTTTGCGCACTTCCCAATCGATAGAATTTGCGCAGCTCGCGCACCAATGCCTCGATTCTCGCCACGCCACGGTTGACGAAGCGCCGCTCCAGACCGTGGCAGAAGCGCGCCGCGCAGCGATGCGCGGTGCGGTAGCGTTCATATTGATGCAAGCTCAAGCGCGCATCGAAGCTGACGCGATCGAACAGTCTGTTATGCACCTGCTTGGGGTAGGTACCGCCCTGCTGCAGCCCCATGAGAAACACGGTGATCGCATACTTGTCGACCTCGGCCTGGGTCTCGAGTTCGAGCAGCGAAACCGGCAGGTCGCGGCCTATGCGCCAGGTCGAGTACACGAAGTGGCTCACGCCCTCGAGCGCCGTGCAATAATCGGCGAGATTCTCCTCGGTCAGGGCGCCGACCGGATCCGCACCCTCCAGCCGCTTGAGCAGCTGCGCATCGAGATATAACGCCACGCCGGCGCCGCTGCCGTCCGCCGCCTCGGCGAGCAGCAGTTCCTCTTCCAGGTCGCGGCCGTCGTTGTCGGGCTGGAAGCGCGCCAGCGCGCCGCGATCCGTCACCAGAAAATCATAGACGTCGTGGCCGGGTTCGACGTCGTAGAGCCTGTGCAGCAGCGATTGCAGCCGGCGCAGGACCATGGGCATCATCAATGCTCCCGGCGCGCTCCGGCGACCACCACCGGTTGCACGCCAAGCTGGCGCAACAGTCCGTGCGCCCGCGCGCTGCCGGTCTTGATCCAAATCTCGTAGAGCCGCAGGATGTCGGCGTCGCTGTGGCGGTAGGACATGTCGCTCACGTCGTTGAGCGCGTCCACCAGCCCCTGGAACTTGCGCGCCAGCTGCGCGTAGATGCCGGCCACGCACCGGCCGGCGGCGGAACGCTGCATGGTATCCGCCAGCGAGCTGTAGGCGTTTCCGCCCATGGCGATGTGGTAATCGACATCGACCAGCTTGCGCGCGAAGCTGCGCGCGAAGAATCCGGCGATGAACAAGGACACATCGCCGAGGCGCTGCAAGCCGCGCTGCCGTACGGTTTCGTTCGGCGCGTCCAGCGCATCGGCCAGCATGCATGCCAACGGCTTGATGCGCAGCCCCTCCGGCGTCTGCTCGTACAAGGCGTCGGCCCGGGAAAACATGGTGAGTAGATTGACGACGTATGCCTCGGCCTGCTCGTCGATGGCGAGGCGCTGGCGTTCGCTGGCGGCGTGAAACGCGTCACGAAAGAATTCGCGCAACGATGAGACCGCTACAAGAGATCCCGCAGAAGCTGTTTGCATGCGTGTTTCCTCCGATGAGCCGATACCATCCTATCGACAAAGCGACCCGCAAGTGAACATTAAAAACGCGAACTGGCGTCAGAAAATGCCTATTTCTTCAGGCTTTTTTGATCAGCAGTCGCGTGCGTAGGCTGCTAATCTCTCGCGCATCGTCGTGGTGCTATATAATTTGCGCGAGCGTCGCGATGGTGCGCGGTGCGGCTGCCAGCTCCGCGGGCCATGGCCGCGCATCGCGATTGAGCCACATCGCCTGCATGCCGGCCGCCGCAGCTCCCTGCACGTCGGCATGCGGATCATCGCCGATGTGCAGCACCTGCGCCGCATCGACGCCGGCGGCGCGCTTGAGATGCGCGAAAATGCGCGCGTCCGGCTTGGACGCGCCCGCGGCGATGGCGGTGATGTGGCCCTCGAACATATCGCCGATGCCGCAGCGCTCGAGATCGGCGTTGCCGTTGCTCAAGGCGAACAGGCGATAACGCCGCCGCAGCCGGGCGAGCGCGGCCGGCACGTCGTCGTACAGCGTCACGCGGTTGCGCGCGGCGTAGAAAACCTCGAAGGCCGCATCCGCGTGCCGCTCCGCGGCCTGGTCGGCTCCGAACAGTTTCATGATGGCGCGATGGCGCAGGAAGGTCATGTCGTGGCCGCGCTCGGGATGCTCCAGCGCCACTTGCTCGCGGATCGCCCGCAGGGTCGCGGCGCTGTGCGCGCGCATCACTTCGGGATGCCGTGTGCGCAGCCAGGCGGCCAGCTCTTCCTCGGCGGCAAGAATCACCGGCCCGATGGGCCAGAGCGTGTCGTCAAGATCGAAGCTCAAGACCAGCGGTGTGGACATCGACATTCCCTCGGGATGCTAGAATCGCGGCATGCCAATCTTGGTAATCGGCAGTAAGAACTATTCCACCTGGTCGCTGCGGCCGTGGCTATTCTTAACCAAAGTGGGCTTCGATTTCACGGAACGCGTGATCGAGTTCGATGCTGCCGATTATCGGCGGCAGATTGCCCAGGTTTCCCCCAGCGGCCGCGTTCCCGTGCTGCTGCTCGGCGACAACAAGATCTGGGACTCGTTGGCGATCTGCGAATTCGCGGCGGATGCCACCGCCCGCGGCCTGCCACGCGACAAAATCGCGCGCGGCGTTGCGCGCTCGGCCATCGCCGAGATGCACTCGGGATTTCAAGCCTTGCGCGAGCAGTGCCCGATGAACATCCGCGCCCGTGGGCGCCGCGTGGCGCAGACGCCCGACCTGGTTCGAGACATCCAGCGCATCGATGCGCTCTGGTCCGCCTGCCGCATGGAGTATGGCTCAGGCGGCGGATGGCTGTTCGGCGATTTCAGCATGGCCGATGCCATGTTCGCACCCGTGCTGTTTCGATTCCAAACCTACGGCGCTGATCTCTCCCCCGAATCGCGGGCTTACTACGAGCACGCGCTCGCCGACCCGGTGGTGCGCGCCTGGCAGCAAGCGGCACTGCGGGAAACCGTCGCTCTGCCGTACGTGGACGTGGTCGGAAAAGAATAGTAATAAATCAAGGGAGATCTTCATGAGCGTGCGACGCAAAAGTTGGGCAACCGCGGGCTGCATGGCGATGACGGCCGCCGCGGCGGCCGGCATCGCGATGGCTGCCCCGGCGCCGTCCGCCGATCCCGCCCTGCCCTTCTCGGTGCAGGACCTGGTGCTTCTCACGAGAATTTCGGACGTCGCCGCGGCTCCCGACAGCAAGCATGTGCTGTTCACGTTGCGCAGCACCGACATGGACGCCAACAAGGGACGCACCGCCGTGTGGATGCTGGATACGGGTAAGCACGGCGCCGCGCCGCGCAAGATAACCGAGGGCGGCGACAACTCGAACGCGGCGGAATGGAGCAAGGACGGACGCTTCGTGTACTTTCTGTCGAACCGCAGCGGCTCGAATCAGGTCTGGCGGGCGATGCCCGGCGGCGAAGCCTCTCAAGTCACCAAATTGCCTCTGGATGTCGGCAGCTTCCACGTAGCGCCGAAACAGGACCGCATCCTGGTGAGCACCGAGGTGTTCCTGGATTGCGCGGATCTCAATTGCACCAAGCAGCGTCTCGACACCAAGGCACATACGGCCGGCACCGGGGTCCTGTACCAGGATCTGATGGTCCGTCACTGGGATACTTGGAGCGACGGCCGCCGCTCGCAGGTATTTTCCATGAGCCTGAGGGAAGACGGCACGGCCGGCGGCGCACCCGTCAATATTTCTGGACGCATCGGCGATGTCCCGGGCAAGCCGTTCGGCGGACGCGACGACTACGTGTTCAGTCCCGACGGCACGCAGGTGGCGTTCACGGTGCGGGCCGCGGCCGGCGAGGCCTGGTCGACGAACTTCGACATCTATGTGGTACCCGCCGACGGCAGTGCGCCGCCCCGCAATGTCACCGCCGACAACCAAGCGGCGGACACGCAGCCGGCATTCTCGCCCGACGGCACGCAACTGGCGTACCTCGCGCAGGAGCATCCCGGGTTTGAATCCGACCGTTTTCACCTGGTGCTGCTGAATCTGCAATCGGGCGTGAAGCGCCCGCTGACGCTGAATTGGGATCGCTCCATCGTCAGCTTCGCGTGGGCGCGCGACGGCAAGACCTTGTTTGCCGCCACCGATCATCTGGGGCAACGGCCGCTGTGGGCGGTGGACGTGGATTCGGGCCGGGCGTCGGCGATCACCGCTGCCGGCGAGGTCGAGACTTTCAGCGTGGGCACTTCCAAAATGTTCTACGCGCAGAGCAGCTTGGGTGCCCCGGCCGACTTGTATTCCGTGGGTTTCAACGGCGGCAAGCCGGCGCAGCTCACGCACTTGAACCAGGCCTTGCTCGAGAAGCGCAAGCTGGGCGAGTCCGAGCAGATCAGCTTCCCCGGTTGGAATGGCGAGAACGTCTTCGGCTACGTGGTCAAGCCGGTGGATTTCAGGCGTGACCACAAATATCCCGTGGCGTTTCTGGTGCACGGCGGACCGCAAGGAAGCTTCGGCAATGCCTGGAGCTATCGTTGGAACAGCCAGGTCTTCGCCGCTGCCGGCTACGGCGTCGTGATGATCGATTTTCACGGCTCCACCGGCTACGGCCAGGCATTCACCGATTCCATCAGCGGCGACTGGGGCGGCAAGCCGCTGGAGGATTTGAAGGCGGGCCTGGAAGCGGCGCTCAAGGGCAATGCTTGGATGGACGGCGAACGCGTGTGCGCGCTCGGCGGCTCCTACGGCGGCTTCATGATCAACTGGATCGCGGGCCGGTGGCCGGATCGCTTCAAGTGCTTGGTCAGCCATGATGGCATCTTCGACAATCGCAGCATGTACTACTCCACCGAAGAGTTATGGTTCCCCGAGCACGAGTTCGCTGCGCCTGAGTACGAGAACCCCGCCGCGTACGCCAAGTTCAATCCGATCGATTTCGTGGCAAAGTGGCAGACGCCCACGCTGGTCATCCACGGCCAGCAGGATTTTCGCGTTCCGGTCTCCCAAGGATTGGCGGTATTCACGGCGCTGCAGCGCCGCGGCGTACCCAGCGAGCTGCTGTACTTTCCGGATGAGAACCATTGGGTTCTGAAGCCCGCCGACAGCATTCAGTGGTACGACACGGTGTTGGGCTGGCTCAACCGTTGGCTGAGCCCTTAGCAGCTTCAAGGCAGGCTCAGGGCTCCGCCGCGCGCCAGGCGGCCGGGTAGTTTTCGCCGAGCTTCATGATACGCGTCAGCAGATCGTCATAGCTCATCTGCGCCGTGAGCGCCGACTGGGCAAAATCCTCGGCCGCCGAAATATTGGGGTTCGCGTTCGCCTCGAGCACGTAAAGCTGGCCGTCGGCGCGCAGACGAAAGTCCATGCGCGCGTAGCCGGTCAAATGCAAGGATTGGAAAATGCGCTTGGACAGTTGCTCCAGGCGGCTGACCGTGCCCTCCGGCAGATCCTGCGCGGCCGCGGTGCTGATGCCGTATTTTTTCTGATAGCTGCGGTCCCATTTGACCTTGCGCGTGGCGATGGCCGGCAGGTTCTCCGGCAAGGAACCGAATGTCATCTCCCAGACCGGCAACACCTTCAATCTGTCGTTGCCCAGCACCCCTACATACAGTTCGCGGCCTTCGATATATTCTTCGACCAGGGCGTCCGAGCAGGTTTGATCGTGGATGAATTCCGTGCGCTCCGCCAGCTGTTTAGGGTCCAGAACCACGGATGCATGCGCTATTCCCAGCGACGCATCCTCGGTGGAGGACTTCACGAACAGTGGATACCGCAGCTTTTTGGGAATGCGCTGTTTCTTGCCGCGCGGGAAAACCATGAATTGCGGAGTCGGCACTCGATGATAGGACAACAGCTGTTTCGACAGCACCTTGTCCCGGGACAGCAGCATGCCGCGCGGATTGCAGCCGGTGTAGGGTTGATGCATGAGCTCGAGGAAGGCCACGACGTGCTGATCGTAGGTCACGATGCCGTCGAACTCCTCCAGCAAGTTGAAGACGATGTCGGGCTTCCAGTCGATGATGGCGCGGCGCAGCTCCGACAATGAGTCGCTCAGGCCCAGCGGCATGACCTCATGACCCGCCGCCTTGAGATGCGAGATGACGTCGTACTCGGTGCGCCACTCGTCTATCTCCTTCTCCGTGGAACCCTTGAGCGTGTCCGGAGGCACCAGGGTGGAGTGCACCAGCACCAACGCGCGAACTTTCTTCATGCTTTGGAATTCTTCACAGAGCGACGCGCGGCAATTGGCGCTCCTCGTAGGACTCGGCCAGGCGTGCGATCACCCACACCAGGTGCGGGACGAGCGCGCGGCGCGGACCGCGCACGTAGAGATTCAAGGTCTCGCAGCGCTCTATGATCAAACGCAACACTTGATGCACCAGATACTCGCTGAAGCCGCCGGATCCGACCATCCGTTGCCGCAGCGGATTGCGCAGCTCGCGCAAGATGGTCGCGGCGCGCGGCGCGGCGCGGCGGCGCGGCGCCGTGGTAAATACCTTGAGCAGCAGCTCGTCGGCTCCGGAGCGCCGCGGCAGCCGATAACGCGCCAGCTTATGCTCGTAGTGCTGACGCAGCGTGCGGTTCTCGTGGGTAATTTCCTCGACGGTGCCGCGCTCCGCGACTTCCGGCTTGGCTCTCCCCACCTGCCGCGCCAAGTCGTCGATGAACTGCAGCTTGGCATAGGCAGGCCAGCCCAGATATTCGCGTCGCCAGGCGGAGCGCGGCTTCACCCACACCGCGAAGGTCTCGGCGAAATCCTCGGTGGGATGAGCCTGAGCGTACCATGCTCCCAGATGCTGCACGAAACGCCGGCTGCCGGGGCGCGGTCTGTAGGTATCGGGATAAGGCAGCGACGCCGGACCGAATACGTCGCGCCATGCTTTCATGCGCCGCAGCTGGTAGGCGGAGTCGATGGCGTGACCAGCCTCGTGGCGCAGTATGCGCATCAGCCAGTTGCGGTTGCCGCCCTCGACCTCGCGCATGAAGCGCCGTTCGATGTTCATCAGACGGCGATGCGCAAGAAAAAAGGGAATCGCGATCCCCGGTATGCCGTCGGGCGAAAACCATTCCTGCGCGAGCCAGCAGTGCGGACGGAAGTTGATGCCGCGCTGCGCCAGCTCGCGGTACATGCGCAATATGGCAGCCTCGAGCTCGGTGCCGTGGATGGTGAGCTGCAAATCGCAGAAACGCAGGCTCAGCAACTGATCGTCGGACAGGGCCTCCCACGCGTAACGCCGCTTGCGCGGCCGCGAGCGAGCGCCGGCATGTTTACTTATTTGCGCCACGGTATGGGAGACTGATGAGGGTACTTTCGTGGATTTGTCGAATTGACTGAAATTATAGCGCTCGAAGCACTCCGCGCGCGGGCGATCGCGCTGCATCGCGCCGGCCGGCTCGCCGAAGCGGAATCCATCTACACTGAGGTGCTAGGCCAAAATCCGGCCGATTTCGATGCGCTCCACATGCAGGGTGTCATCGCATACCAAACGGGCCGGCATCTGCGCGCGGCGGAACTGATTGGCAGGGCGATTGCCCAGCGCGGTGGCTCGGCTGCGGCCCACTTGAGTCTCGGGGCCGCGCTGCGGGGCATGGGACGCTACAGCGAAGCGGTCGCGAGCTTCGATCGGGCGATCGCGCTCGAGCCAAATTACGTCGAGGCTCACACCAGCCGCGGCATAGCCTTGCGGCAGATGCAGCGCACTGCCGAGGCACTGGCGAGTTTCGAGCGGGCGCTCGCGCTGCGGCCCGACGCCGCGGAGCTCCACAACAACCGCGGCAACGTGCTGCGTAGCCTGCAACGCCTGCCGGAAGCGCTCGCAAGCTTCGAACGCGCAATTGCGCTGCAGCCAGATTTCGCCATGGCCTACAATAACCGCGGGCTGGTCCTGCAGGCGCTGCGTCGCCATGAGGCGGCGACGGCGAGCTACGAGCGTGCACTGGCGCTGCAACCGGACTACGCCGATGTTTACGTCAACCTCGGCACACTGCAATACGAGCTCGGTCAGCCGGCCGCGGCTCTCCAGAGCTGGCGGCGCGCGCTGGAGTTACAGCCGCGCATGGACGGCGTTCACGGCAATATCTCGAATGCGCTGCGCGATCTCGAGCGCCCGGAAGAAGCGCTGGCGGAGGGTGAGCTCGCGATACGCGAGGATCCGGCTTCCGCGGTCAATCACTGCAATCGCGCCAATGCCCTGTTCGATCTCGGGCGCTTCGCGGAGGCCATGGCGAGCTATGACCTTGCGATCGGGTTCGACCCGCGCTACGCGCCGGCGCATTTCAACAAAGGCCTTTGCCTGCTGCTGACGGGTGAGTTTGCGCAAGGATTGCGGCTGTATGAATGGCGCAAGCGGCTCGGCTCCTATGCAACGCTCAAAAGCTCCGCACCTGCCTGGCTCGGGGAGGCGGACATCGCGGGTAAGAGGCTCTTCGTGTACGCCGATCAGGCACTCGGCGACACGATTCAATTCTGCCGTTATGCGAAGCTGGCGGCCCAGCGCGGGGCACAGGTCGTGCTCGCCGTGCAGCCGCAGCTGCGCGAGCTGCTGACGGGGCTCGGCCCGACGGTTCGGGTGGTCGCGCCCGGCGAGCAGCCGGATGCGTGCGACTTGCACTGCGCCCTGATGAGCCTGCCGCTGGCTTTCGGAACGACCCTCGCGGACATTCCCGCCGACGTCCCCTATCTTTCTGCAGAACCGCTCCGGACTGCACGCTGGCGTCAACACCTCGGCGAGGCGGGCTTCAAGGTGGGTATCGCATGGCAGGGCAGCCGCAGCGGCATTTATGTCGGCAGGTCAGTGCCGCTCGATATGTTCGCACGGCTGGCGACCATTCCCGGCGTGCGCCTGATCAGCCTGCAGAAAG
>Ga0116129_1001355_pt1 | contig 13580 bp, 7 predicted proteins | sample June2015DPH_17_2_FD_89732 | JGI IMG/M metagenome (GOLD analysis project Ga0116129, IMG submission 89732) | Peatland microbial communities from SPRUCE experiment site at the Marcell Experimental Forest, Minnesota, USA - June2015DPH_17_10 | ecosystem: Environmental > Terrestrial > Soil > Wetlands >...
GCTTACGCTTCGCCGCGTGCGCCTTCTTGTTCTGTTCGAACAAGAACTTGCCGAAATCCATCACTCTCACCACCGGGGGCTCCGCCATCGGCGAGACCTCTACCAGGTCCAGAGCTTGCGAGGTTGCCATCGTGAGCGCTTCCGCTCGTGTCATAACCCCTGCTTGGCTTCCATCCGCTGCGATCACACGCACCGAAGGTGCGGAGATCTCCTCATTGCGCCTTACGCGCTTCGAACTTGCGATACGCGATCCTCCAAAACAAGACGGCCGCGGCTCGCGATCTCGTCGCAAAGCAAGGCGCCGAGCTCTTTGAGCTCCAAGGTGCCGAGGTCTTTGCCACCGCGCGTGCGTACGGCCAGGGTGCGTCCCTCGACTTCCTTGTCGCCGGCGACCAGGAGGAAAGGGACACGCTTAATTGTATGCTCGCGGATTTTATAGCCTAGCTTCTCGTTCCTCAAGTCCGTTTCTACCCGAACCCCCTGATTTTTCAGGTTTTCCGCAACTTCCAGGCAGTATTTCTCTTGCCTTTCGGTAATTCCAATGACAATGGCCTGCACCGGGGCCAGCCAGAGGGGCAATTTGCCCTCATGGTGTTCGATCAAAATGCCGATAAAGCGCTCGAGCGAGCCGAACATGGCCCGGTGCAGCATCACCGGCGTGTGCTTCTGGCTGTCCTCGGCAATATAGTGGGCGCCCAGGCGCACCGGCAGATTGAAGTCCACCTGCAGGGTACCGCACTGCCAATCGCGGCCAATGGCGTCTCGCAGCACGAACTCCAGCTTCGGACCGTAAAAAGCGCCCTCTCCCGGGTTTAAGGTGGTCTCGATCCCTGCGGCCGCACAGGCTTGGCGCAGGGCCGCTTCCGCCTTGTCCCAAATCTCCTCCGATCCCACGCGCTTTGCCGGACGGTCGGAAAACTTGATACGCACATCATCGAAGCCGAAGTCGCGATAAATGCTCAAGATGAGCTGCGTCACGGCAACGGATTCCTCGGTGATCTGCTCGGGGGTGCAGAAGATATGCGCATCGTCCTGGGTGAAGGCGCGCACCCGCATCAGCCCATGCAAGGCGCCGGAGGGTTCGTAGCGATGCACCATGCCGAATTCCGCCAGTCTCAAGGGCAATTCCCGATAGCTGCGCAACCCCTGATTGAAGACCTGTATGTGACCCGGGCAATTCATGGGCTTCAAGGCAAACACCCGGTCGTCGGGCGTTTGGGTCATGAACATGTTTTCGCCGAATGTCTCAATGTGCCCGGACCTTACCCATAACTCGCGGTCCATCACCTGGGGGGTATTGACCTCCTGGTAGCCGGCCTGTGCCTGACGCTGGCGCATGTAACTGAGTAGCTGCTGGAACAGGACCCAGCCCTTCGGATGCCAGAAGACCGCGCCAGGCGCCTCTTCTTGGAAGTGAAATAGATCGAGCTCCCTGCCGAGTCGACGGTGATCGCGCTTCTCCGCCTCCTCGATCCGCGTCAAATATTCCTTCAGCTGCGCATTCGTAGCCCATGCCGTGCCGTAAATCCGCTGCAGCATCTCGTTGCGCGAATCGCCGCGCCAGTAGGCACCCGCCACCTTGGTGAGCTTGAACGCCTTGAGCTTGCCGGTGCTGGGTACATGAGGTCCGCGGCACAGGTCTTCCCAATCACCCTGCCCATACAGGCTGATGGACTCGCCCGCGGGTATTGCCGCGATGATCTCGGCCTTGTAGTGCTCGCCGAGTTTCTCGAAGTGCGCGACCGCCGCATCGCGCGGCAGCACGCGGCGATGCACCTTGAGGTCACGGGCAGAGATCTCCGCCATGCGCTTCTCGATGGCCGCCAGATCCTCGGTGGTGAAGGGGCGCTTATAGGCAAAATCGTAGTAAAAGCCGTTTTCGATCACCGGCCCAATGGTCACCTGAGCTTCCGGATACAGCTCTTGCACCGCATTCGCCAGCAAGTGCGCGGTCGAATGCCGGATGATCTCCAGGCCCTCGGCGTCCTTGTCGGTGACGATGCTTACCTTGGCATCAGCCTCGATCAGCGTGGAGGTATCGACCAATTTGCCGTCGATCTTGCCCGCCAGCGCCGCCTTGGCCAGGCCGGAACCGATGCTGGCAGCCACATCCGCAACCGAAATCGCGTGATCGAAGTGTTTTTGACTGCCATCAGGCAGGGTAATTACAGGCATAGGACATACTACCAAACGCGGTCGGCCCATCCCGCACCGCAGGATGGTGCGCGCTAGTGCGATCGAACCACTGACCCCCACCCTGTCAAGATGGCTTCGCATACGACGCAAGGGCTTGATTTCATTCTAGTTGACTAGCTTTGAAGGAGAGGCAGTTTAGTAACTTCCGCCACCAATAACAACCATATCGACCAGAAGCCGAAGTACCAATCGGATGTCAGGAGCTGCGTCGCAGCCGAGCCGAGAAATAGTAGGCTGCGGTCAGCGCCGCGACGGCGGGCGATAACAGCGGCAGCACCACCTTCGAGAGTGACCAGAATTTGGAATCGCCGGGCACCAACAGCCACAGCGCCAGGCCCACCAGAGACACGATTGCCGCCATACGAGTGATCTGAAACACCAGCTTGTCGAAAAAATGCACCGTCGTCGCACGATCTGGCAGGTCGGCGTCCGCTGCGGCAAACCACCGACCGACGAGCCACGACGCCATGAGCATGGCCAGCGGAAATCCGACTGACATGCACACCACCAATTCGCAGCACAGCGCTACGTAAAGGACGCTCTCGGGTGTGCTCGGCTTCGGGTCGACGCCCAGCGCCAGGGATAGGTAGTAGCTTATCGCCATGATGCCGGCGATGGCCACGATGAAGAACACCGCGACGAGCGCTATCCACACAAAGAATTCAAACGAGCCCACCTTCCGCGCGATGGCTCGCAGCGTTCCCTGTTCCTCTTCGGTGTATCCGAAGCCCGGCCAGCTCTGACCCTTGTCGTGCACCATGGTCATATTGCAGGCCCAGTAGCGCACCACCAGTGCTAGAAAACGCTCGAGCGCGGAACGCGAAACAATAGATTGGTTCATGGATAGGCTTCCTTTAGGTAAGCGAGATACGTGCGCTCGGGCAACGCGCGACAAGCTCGCGCTGCAGCCGCGCGATGTCGCCGTCGCCGTCGGCGGGAATCAGCACGCTCTCGTTGACGACGACTGTCTGTGGCGCGCCGTACGGATTGGGCACGATCTTCTCGAAACGGAACAGCAGGCTGCGCGGCGGCCGCGGATCCATCGATGCGGCCGTCAAATAATAATCTTCACCGAGCCAGGTCAGGAACCTGCCGTTGCAGAAGAGACCATCGTGACCGAAGAACACCTCGGGCGCGACCTTCTGCAGCTTGGCCTTGAGCTTCTCGGGCGCCCGGCGTGCGGCCCACACGCTGAGTTCCAGCATGCCCAAAATCGCGCCGCAGCTGCCGAGGACGAGAAACAGGTTCTCCTGCCAGCTCAGCGAGGAGAAGAACATCACGCCTCCCGCAATCACGACAAAGGGCTCGATGAGTTTGCGCCAGCTATGCTTCAGGCTGAAAGCGGGTAAGGCCTTCAGCCGCTGCGCTTGAATGGTCAACCACCCTTGCCATTGCGGCACCGAGTACTGCCAATGCACCCACGAGTTCAATTCGAGCGCGGTCAACGCACGGTCCATCTTCTGCGCATTGATATACAGCAGCGGCAGAAGGATCAGCGCCAGCATCAGCGCTATCCCGCCCACCGCCGCGAAGGCATATTTGGCGTTGCCGGGAATGAGCAAGCCCGCGCCGCAGACGGCGAAAAAACCGACGACGTATTTTCCCCATGCGTACAGGTGATCCCGGTGGAGGGTCAGCACCTTCGCCGAGGGCGGCAGCGTGGTGGTAAGTCTGGCGGATTTGGGAGTCGCGAGGGCCTTGACGGCGAAGACCATCCCGAATACCAGGGCCACGACGAGGATGCCCATCAGGACGAACTGCAGCGCCTCCGATAAGCCCTGCATGTACTTGACCGTCGTGACGATCGCCAACACGGCTGCCGCGATCAGCAGCAAGATCGCAACCAGGAGGCGCAGACCCGATTGACCCACATGCCTGGGGTCGTGGTGCCAGGCGGCCCAGGCGCCGGCGACGCTCATAAGTGCAAAAACGAGTGCCATCTCATCGATCCGGAGTGATCTCGGTCCGGTCTATGCTGAATGTCATCCGATGCGCTCCTCGATGCCTGGTTAATATCCCCACTGCTCAGGTACGCGCCGTTCGAGCGAAAAATGCCTCATGAATACGTCGGGGCTGAAGGAACGCGCCTCGCCGAGTCGCGCCTGCCACTGCCCCGCCGGGAGCGCTATCTCGGATTGGCCACGCCTTTGAGTCATTTCTCCTGCGATTGACGCGTACAGGGTCGAGGCAACACCGCCCCGACCTGGAGCATTGAATGAGAAGCGTCATCGTCACATCCGCCGCGCCAATGGCAGTCATACGCTGTTTGCGATCAGGTCGCTTGGCGCTCTTGGGCATCGTCGTGCTCGCGATGGCGACGCTTGCGGCATGCGGCGGTAAATCCTCCGGAGGCGCCGTCTCGAGCGGCGGCAGTGGCGGTAGTCCCTCCCCGAGCCTGTCCGGCGACACGGCCATCAAAGCCGTCGTGATATCCGGTTATCAGTCATTCCAAGGGGGACTGAGCTATCCCCTGCTCCAGGTCGAGGCGACGCTGCCGGCGTCGAGCCCACTGAAGCCGGCGGTCGTGGCGGTCGTCGGCCGAATGCTGGGCCGCGAATCGTCCCCGGCGACCCGCATGAAAGCCGCGGTGCGAGCTGCTGCAACAACCCCGGCCCTGACCTATGACAGCACCCTCGGGCTCTACGAGGCGGGTTTCACGATATCCGGTGCGACCCTGACCGATCAGTTCTATTCCGATGCGGCGGGTACGCAGCCCGCCGGCACACTGACGGTGACCTATCCGGCGGGAACGACGATCGCATCGCTGGGTGAGGCATCCGCCACCCCGCCGTACACCATGACGATCACCGCCGATATCACGGCCGGTAGCCTGCCGATGTCCGGCAGCGGCACGATCGCACTTCAGGACAGCATGGGTGCCGGAGAAATCCAGGGCACGTTCACACTCACCCAGACGAAAGTCAGTGTCACAGCCGATTTGACCCTCGCCGACGATGGCAATGTCACCGGTACCGCAACGATCGCGGAAAATGGTCAGACCATCTCCGTGACAGGCCTCTCGGGACCCTTCACGGGAAACATCGACGGCACCGTCGCGGTCGCTCCCCAAGGGTACTCGGGCACCGCGAAGCTCTCGATCGCCAATGGCACCTTCACGATCGATCTGACGACGCCCTCGGGAACCGCTACCGGCAGCTTGAGCGGCAGCGGATTGGTAATCAATTATGCGGACGGTACCGGCGAGATCGTCGCAAGCCCCTTGACCACGGCGCCGGGAACCGCCGCCGCGCCCGTCGCGGACACCGCCTCCATCGCAGGAACCGCGTATACCGACTCCAATAAAACCGGCACATTCGCTACCGGTGATCCGGAACTTGCGGGTGTGACGGTGACCCTTACAGGACCCAGCGGCACCTTGACGACGACGACGAACTCGAGCGGCAGCTATGCGTTCACAGGCCTGATCGCCGGCACGTACTCGGTGAGCAGTCCGGCAACGGCGAGCGGCGAGACAGTGGAAAGCGCGAGCCCGATTAAGGTGACTCTCACTGCCGGACAAACCGCCACGAGTGACAATGTTGGTTACGTCGGCGGCTCGGCTCCTGTGACCCCAGCGTATACGCTCGGCGGCACGGTGTCGGGTCTTGCCGGCGGCGCGACTTTGAGTCTGCAGATTAACGGCGGCAACACCTTGATGGTGAGCGCCAACGGGAACTTCACCTTCGCGACCGCGTCTGCGACCGGAGCGGCCTATGCCGTCACGATCAGTGCCCAGCCCAGCGGGCAGACCTGCACCATCAGCGGCGGGTCAGGCACGGTCGGCACGGCCAACATCAGCAACGTCGCCGTGAGCTGCACAGCGGCGGTCGCGGCCACCAACGCGTGGACTTGGGTCAGCGGATCCAATACCCCAAACGCCTTGGGCAGCTACGGAACCGAAGGTGTGGCTGCGGCCGGCAATGTGCCCGGAGCACGCTTCGATGCGAGTTCGTGGACCGACGCCGCCGGGAATCTGTGGCTGTTCGGGGGGGGAGGTGGAACCGAACAGGTGTTTAATGACCTATGGAAATACAACCCGGCCACCAAATTGTGGACCTGGGTCAGCGGCTCGAGCAACAACCCCGAAGGGGTCTACGGCAATCAGCTGGGGGTCTACGGCACTCAGGGCGTTGCCGCCGCCGCGAATGTGCCCGGCGCGAGGGAATCGGCAAACACGTGGATCGATAGCGCCGGCAACTTGTGGCTGTTCGGCGGCGAGGGGTGGGACTCGCAAGGCAACTTTGAAATCCTCAATGATCTTTGGAAATTCGCGCCGAGCACCGGGTTGTGGACCTGGGTCGGCGGGTCGAACGTCGTCAATGCCCCAGGGGTCTACGGCACGCAAGGTGTGAGTGCTGCCGGCAACGTGCCCGGTGCGAGGCAATGGGCGAGTGCCTGGACGGATGCCTCCGGCAACTTCTGGTTGTTTGGCGGCAACTCCAATGACGGGCCAAACGGTGGAGATCTCAACGATCTGTGGACCTACAATCCGAGCAGCGGCCAATGGACTTGGGTGAGCGGTTCGAATGAAATCGGTGCCGCCGGCGTCTATGGTACGCAGGGCGTGGCTTCCGCCGGAAATGCACCTTCTGCACGATATCAGGCCAGTTCCTGGGTCGATCCTACTGGTAATTTCTGGATATTCGCAGGTGCGGGCGGAAGCAACGATTTATGGAAGTACAGTCCCAGCACGGGGCTGTGGACCTGGGTCAGCGGATCGGATACGGCTAATGCAGTCGTCAGCATTTTCGGCACGCAAGGCCAAGCCGCAGCGAGCAATGTCCCCGGCACCCGCGCGAGCGCCAGCAGCTGGACCGATGCCGCCGGCAATCTCTGGTTGTTTGGAGGCGCGGGATTCAGCAGCGGGGATGAAGTCGTTCTGAACGATTTCTGGAAATTCAGCCCCAGTACTGGGGAATGGACATGGATCGGCGGCTCGCAAACCCCCGGAGCCGCAGGCATCTACGGCACTGAAGGCACAGCCTCTGCCGGCAACGTGCCCGGTGCCCGCAGCGGCGCCAGCTCGTGGACCGATACCGCCGGCAACCTCTGGCTGTTCGGGGGCGGCTACACCAGCGTCTTCAACGATCTGTGGAACTATGCGCCTGCGCAACAGAGTCCGTAGCCGCGTGTGACGGGATCATCGATCATGCACACTGAAAGGCGTTCTCCGTCACATAAAACCGCGGGGCGGTCTCGCGCTTGGGCATTCCTGATACACTGCGCGCCGTGCAGCTGCGGCTGCCAAACGCTTGCGACCGCCTCAACGGTTTGCACCGTTTCAGGGAGTCTGCAATGCGAGGGGTCGAGAGCCTGCCAGTCATCGCGCACCACGCGGCTGCGCACCATCGACATGGAATGGCGTTCCGCCAGTGAGTACTCCGGGGGATGTCACCGAGCTGCTGAAGCGCTGGAGCGCCGGTGAGACCGAATCTCTGGACCCGCTCTTCAATCTCGTCTATCCGCGCTTGCGGCAGATCGCCAATGCCATGTTTCGCGGCGAGTCTCCAGGGTCGCTGCTGCAAGCCACCAGCATCGTCAATGAACTCTTCATCAAACTGGTGCGCCAGCACAGCTTGCGGTTCGACAATCGCGAGCATTTTTTCAGTCTGGCGGCATCGTTGATGCGCCGAATTCTCATCGATCATGCACGCTCGGAACATCGCGTGAAGCGCGACGGTGGGGTCAAGGTCGCACTAAAAGATGATTTGGCCTGGGTGTCCGGTATGCCCTCGGTTGATTTGCTCGATGTCGATCGCGCTCTCGAGGATTTGGAAAAACTCGATCCGCGGAAATCGCGCATGGTCGAGCTTAGATTTTTTCTGGGTTCGACTTCCGAAGAGACCGCGGATTTGCTGCAGACCTCCAAGGCAACCGTCGATCGCGAACTGAAATTTGCACGCAGCTGGCTCTATCAACGGCTCCAGTCGGATCCCGTCCAGTCGGATCCCGGACCGCGAGAAACTCCTTGAGCCGCGGCGCACCCGACGACAGCCGCCATTGGAAAGAGTTGCAAATGCTATTCGCGCGCTTCGAGCAAACGCCCGAAGCGGAACGCGCCTCCGCCCTGAAAGCCGCGGGCGTTGCTCCAGAACTGTGCCGCCGCGTCCTCGACTTGCTGAGCGCATCGGACGGAATCGACACGGCGCCGCCTGCGAAAGCTCTCCCCAGCGCTTTCATAGGTCCCTATCGGTTGATCCGGGAAATCGGCGCAGGCGGCATAGGCGCGGTTTATCTCGCCGAAAAGGTGGCCGACGGAGTCACCCTGCGAGCCGCAGTCAAGGTTTTGGCGCCGCATGCAGTCGATAAGGCGTTCGTGGAGCGCTTTTACCGCGAACGGCAACATCTGGCAGCACTGGATCATCCCAACATCACCCGCATGTTGGATGCTGGCTGGGGCGATAATGCTCAACCCTATCTCGTCATGGAATACGTCGAAGGTATCCATATCGATGAGTATTGTGACGCCCAGACCCTTGGCATTGCAGACCGGCTGCGGATGTTCCTGCAGATCTGCGATGCCGTCAGCTACGCGCACCGCAATCTCATCGTTCACCTCGACCTGAAGCCGTCCAACATACTCATTACGGCCTCGGGATCGGTAAAGCTGCTCGACTTCGGCACATCGAAGCTCATTCGCTTGGATGATGCTCCGACCTCGACGATCGTCGCGACTCCCGCCTATTCCAGCCCTGAGCAGCTGCTGAATGAACCGGTCAGCACCGCGAGCGATGTCTATGGCTTGGGCGCAATTCTTTTCGTGCTGCTGGTCGGCCGGGCACCGTTCGGTAAGACCTCCGCGACGGCACGAATCGAAGCTGCGGTGCGCGAGGTGGAACCGGAATCGATCTTGCGTGCGGTGACACAGGTTGCGTCCGTGCATCGAGGCATGAGCGAATCCCGGTTGCGCCAGACATTGCGAGGCGATTTGAGCGCGATAGTCGCCGGATGCCTGCGCTCACGGCCCCGGGCACGTTACTCGTCGGTCGAGGCGCTGAGGGATGAGATCAATCGTTACTTGAGTTTCCAGCCGGTGCTGATCCGCGGGCAGGCAGTTACCTATACCGTCGGCAAATTCATCCGGCGCCATCGCGCGGCCGTTGCCATCAGCTGCGGCGTCGTACTGACGGTGGCGATCACCATGGCCTACGCTTGGCTGCAGCAAGAGCACGCGCTGCACGAGGCCGAACGATCCGTACGCATGCAGACGTTTATGTTCAGCCTGTTCAAGATGGCCAATCCCGATCACACCGGCAAGCCGGTCGCGACCGTACCCGAATTCCTGAGCGCCGCGATGACGCGATTACCGGATTATATTCACGACCCGGCCGATTTGCGCAACGCTCAATTGGGGCTTGCCGAATCGATGCTCGAGAGTGGCGACCTCACCGACGCGCGCAGCGCATTCTCCTCGATTATCGCCAGCGCCACGGTGGCCAAGGCGCTTGCCGACAAGGCTGAAGCGGAGGCCTTTGCCGGGAGCGTAGAATTTCAGCAGGGAAATATTGCGGCCGGGCGGGTTCTGGAAGCCGACGCTCTCAAACTGTCTCGAGCCCCCGACATTCCGCCCCGCACCCGCGTGCTTGCTGAAATCTACTTCGCGTACAACGAGGATAACTACGGTTTTACCACCGATGAAAACCTGCGGCTGCTGCGCGCGGCCATCGAAGAATCCCGTGCACATCGCCTGGTGCGTGAAACCTCGCTGGGATTGTTCTCTCTCGGAAGTGTTTTATACATGCGTGGATTGCCGTTAGAGGCCAAGCCCATTTTCGAAGAGCTACTGCCCATCTACGAAGCCGATCCGCTGGCGCGCTGTGACCGCGCCGAGGTCTATAGCTGGCTTGGCTGGATCCGCAGCACCACCGGCGACATCTCGGGCAGCCTGCCGCTGTTCAGTAAAGCCTATGAGGGCTACAGCGTGTGTTCGGGACCCGATAGCCGCGACGCCATCGATCAACTGCCCTACTGGGCGGACGCACTCATCCGGTTGGGACGTGCGCCGGAAGCTGTGAGCATGTTGGAGCGCGCGCTGCCCGCATGGCGCCGCGTCGTCGGTGAAAGTACGGACCGGGCCGCGCTGCTGTACTTTCTCGCGCGCGGCTATGTGGCGGTCGCACGCTTCGCCGACGCCGAGCGTGCGGCCACCGATTACCTCGGCCGAGTCGAGGGCAAACTTCCGCCGACTCATCGGATGGTCGGCGTAGGGCACCTCGTCCTGGGCGAATCTTTGGCCGCCCAAGGGCGCTATCGCGAGGCCTTGCCGCACGCCACACTGGCAGTCGATCTACTGGTGAACAGCGCCGTGAGTGCTTATAGTCGCGCGCTCGGCGCCGAGGCCACGCAGTTGACACAGCAAGTCAATCAGGCGCTCAAGGGGCCGTGACGCGCTAACCCACTGATTCTACACAGCTTATACTCAGCAGCTTACGATATAGCCTAAGCTGCTGATTATATGGTGCGCGCTAGTGGGATCGAACCACTGACCCCCACCATGTCAAGGTGATGCTCTACCGCTGAGCTAAGCGCGCTCGAAGGGCGCGAAAGATACCGGATTCGCGCTCCCTGATAAAGAGCAAAATCGCCCTAAATCAATTCAGAGGGGTCGGTGCGCTCGATTCCAGCGGCGGCTGCTGCACGGCCGCCCGATGCACGGCCTTGGCCACGTAGCGGAATTGCACTTCGCCGACGATCACCGAATCCCCGTCGGTGAGGAAGGCTCGCGTGATCTTGCGGCCATTTAGGATCACCCCGTTGGTGCTGTTCAAGTCCTCGATGATGGTATCGCGAGGCCCGACCACGATGAGCGCGTGATGGCGGCTCACCGAGGTGGAATCGACCTGCAATTCGCAGCCCACGCCCCGGCCGATTCGTGTCCGGCGCCCCAGGGTATGGCTGGTATTGCGGCCGCCGTCGGTCCTGATCAGCTCCGAGGACCATTCCGGCATCGAGGAGATCGGCGCGGACGCGATGGGCGCCGATCCAAGCCGCTCCATGCTGGTCTGTATGCGGCCGAGTACGTTGGCATTGTTGCTCTCCGAGCGCTCCAACCGTCGAATCAGGAACTCGCGCTCCTCCAGTGCTCCGCGCGTGCGTTCCAGCGAAGCGCGCAGCTTGCGCGCCTCGGCGTCCAGTTCCTCGAATGCCGCGGTCTTGGCGGTCAGTTCCTCGGTCAGGCGCTTCACCTCCGCCTCGATGGGTTCGAGCGGCCGACGCGCTTCCCTAAGATGCGCCATGAGCACCGACAACTCCTGTTCGCGCTGCTGGGACTGTTCCTCGGTCTCGGCAACATAGCTCGCATGCAGCGCTTTCTGCCGCCCGAGTTCCGCGGCGCGCTCTGCCTCGACCCGCGCGGCGCCGGCGGCATAACTCGACTGCAGTTCGGACACTTGCAGCATATGCGTGCTCTGCATCTGCGCGATCTGCGCCGCATGATCGGTTTGCATCTCCGTCATGGCCGTCGCGTGTTCGGCCTGCATCTTGGTCATGCTCGCGGCGTGTTCGCCATGAACCTGCGAGAACTGCGCGGCTTGTTGCGATTGGCGCTGCTCGGCGGACGCCAACAGCGCCGACATGCGCTGCGAATCGGCGCTGGCCGAGGCCCGTGATTCCTTGAGCGCAGCCTCGCGCTCGGCAAGATCGGCGGTAACGCGCTCGAGCTCCGTCTCGGATAGGGTGAGACGCTGGCCCAACTCCGCGCGCGTCAGCTCGATCTGCTTCAGGTCGTGCGCCTGCTTGGCGATGGTGGCGGTCTGTGCGGCAACGCTCGCCTGCAGTTTCTCGATGGCGGCGCTTTGCGCGGCGATCTTCAGATCGCGGTTCGCCGCCTCGGCCAGCAGGCGATCGCATTCGGCCTTCAACGCATTGTGGCCGGCGTCCGCGAGACCGGCTTTGGCGTCGAGTTCCAGGAATAGATTTTCATCGAAACCGCGCCGGTATTCGCGGGTGCGCAGCGACTCCAGGTACGAGGCCGCCTGGGTGCGCGCCGCACCCAGTTCGGAGCGAATCGTATTCACTTCGGCATCGCTGCGCTTCAGTTTGCCCGCCAACGCTGCGACGGATTCCTTGCTGGAAGCGAGCTCGGCGGACATCTCCTCTACAGCGTGCTTGGTGGCGTTCAGCTCCGCCTCCAGCTGCGAACTCGATCTGCCGCGAATTTCCAGCGACTGCGCAATCTTGGCGTGATCCTGTTGCAGTGCCGACAGCTGCGCATCCCGCTCCCCAAGCGAGCGCAATACCTGCGCGATGGTTGCATCGCGCGCCGCCAAGGAATCCTTGAGCAGGCGCGATTCGCCCTGGTGGCGCTCCGCCTCGCGCAGCGCTTCCTCGGCGCGGGTGCGGGCGGCCTCGAAGGATGCAGTGCGCTCAGCCAGGTACTTTTCCTGCTCGCGGCTGCGTACTTGCTCCGATTCGAGCGAGGCTCGGACCGAGCCTAAGTCCGCTTCCAGCTGGCCGGCACGCGCCTTCGCTGCCTGCTCGCTGTCGCGTGCAGCTTCGAACGAGCGGCTCAGCGCTTCATATTCGGCTTGCTGATGCGCAATGCGCTCCTCGACCGAGCGCAGACTCTCGGCGAGCGAGGGCAAATCGATTGGAGAAGGCCGGATGAAGTCGGCTGACAGGCTGGTGCTGGCCAGCGCAGGCACATTGACGAAGCCTTCGACCAACGATGGCCGCTCAGCCGTGGTATCCAAGGAACCGGCGCTCGGAACGGGATTCATCCCCGCAGAATTCTCCATCCGCACCGCGTCGTCCGCGACATCGGGGTCGAGAAAATCTCCGGTGAGAATCGGCAGTCTGTCCGTCTTTTCCAGATCGAACTCTTGAGAATGACCCTGCTCAATTGCCATAAATGCCTCGTTGACTCAAGACCCCTAGCCGGCTCGCGACACCGGCGCGCCAAACGCCAAGTGCCGCAATTTTTGAATTTCGTCGCGTAGTTTCGCGGCCTGCTCGAATTCCAGGTTCCGCGCCAATTTCGTCATTTCTGCTTCCAGCTTCTTGATGCGCTTGACCGCCTGTTCCGGCGCCAGCGCCGTGACATCGCCGCCCGCATAATGCTCCCGGTCCGGTACCGATCGCGCCCCTTCCATGACATCGGCAACCGCTTTGACGATGGTTCGCGGCGTGATGCCATGCGCGGCGTTGAATTCGATCTGCTTGTTGCGGCGCCGGTCGGTTTCGGCGATCGCGCGTTCGATCGAACCGGTGCGCACGTCCGCGTACAAGATGGCCTTGCCCTGGACGTTGCGCGCCGCCCGCCCGATGGTCTGGATGAGCGATCCTTCCGAACGCAGGAAGCCTTCCTTGTCGGCATCCAGTATGGCGACCAGAGACACTTCCGGTAAGTCCAACCCCTCGCGCAGCAGATTGATGCCGACGATGAC
>Ga0116129_1001358_pt1 | contig 13563 bp, 8 predicted proteins | sample June2015DPH_17_2_FD_89732 | JGI IMG/M metagenome (GOLD analysis project Ga0116129, IMG submission 89732) | Peatland microbial communities from SPRUCE experiment site at the Marcell Experimental Forest, Minnesota, USA - June2015DPH_17_10 | ecosystem: Environmental > Terrestrial > Soil > Wetlands >...
ACCGATCACATTGTGCCGGCGCCGCCGGCCGGTCCGCCGCCCCCGCAGCTGGACTGCGCGAAGGTTCCCTCGGCCTATACGACTTTCGCGGCGCATGGTTCGCCGCTCGGACTCGAGTACTTTGACTCCAGCAACTCCGCGCTGGGGAATACATTTCTGGTGGCGCTGCACGGCGCCAGCCATGTGGAGATCGGTACCGGCTATCGAGTGGTTCGCTTCAGCCCCAATGAGCGCAAGCCACAGGATTTCATTACCGGATTTCTGGTGAACGGCAAGGTGAAGGGGCGCCCGTGCGGCATTCTGCGGGTTGGTACGGATCGGTTTCTGCTGACCGACGATCTCGATGGATTGATTTATTACGTTCATGTGAAATAGAGAAATCGAACCCTCAATTTAGAGGACGGTCCCGTGTTTTGAAGCCCTTAACAGGGGGGCTGCCCAGCGATCGGGCGGCGGGTGTATGATTCCCGCTCTGCGGTTTCCGGGCAGTTTTTCGATTTGTGTCCTGGCCGGAATGGATGCTCAAGACCGGACCGCGAGGATGGAAAACCAGTCCGCCGGAAGATCATGCGGACGAACCGTGGAGGAAAACATGGCAACAGCAACAGCATTGCATCCGGGCAAGCTCAGCGAGACCGCGAGCTTCCGCCCCCGTTATGGCAACTACATTGGTGGACAGTGGGTTGAACCTGCCTCCGGCCAGTATTTTGAGAACGTGACACCGGTTACCGGGAGAGTTTTCTGCGAGATTCCACGCTCCAATGCTCAGGATATTGACCGTGCTCTCGATGCCGCGCATGCGGCGCGCGCCTCCTGGGCCCAGACGAGTCCGACCGATCGGGCCAACATCATGATCCAGATTGCGCAGCGGATGGAAGACAACCTGGAGATGCTGGCCTTGGCCGAGACATGGGATAACGGCAAGCCGATTCGCGAATCCATGGCGGCGGATCTGCCGCTGGCCATCGATCACTGGCGCTACTTCGCCGGCTGCATTCGGGCCCAGGAGGGTTCAGTTTCCGAGATCGACCACGACACGGTGGCCTATCACTTCCATGAGCCGCTGGGCGTGGTGGGGCAGATTATTCCCTGGAATTTTCCCTTGCTGATGGCGACCTGGAAGCTGGCGCCGGCGCTGGCCGCGGGCAACTGCGTGGTGCTCAAGCCGGCCGAGCAGACCCCGGCGAGCATTCTGGTATGGGCCGAGCTGGTCGGCGACCTGCTGCCCAAGGGCGTTTTGAACATCGTGAACGGCTTTGGTCTGGAAGCGGGCAAGCCGCTGGCGTCGAGTTCGCGCGTGGCCAAGATCGCCTTTACCGGCGAGACCACGACGGGCCGGCTCATTATGCAGTACGCCAGCCAGAATTTGATTCCGGTGACGCTCGAACTGGGTGGGAAGTCGCCGAACATCTTCTTTGCCGACGTGCTGAACGAGGACGACGACTTCTTCGATAAGGCCATTGAAGGCTTTGTGATGTTCGCGCTCAACCAGGGCGAGGTATGCACCTGCCCGAGCCGGGCGCTGATTCAGGAGAGCATCTACGACCGGTTCATGGAGCGGGCGCTCAAGCGGGTGGCGGCGATCAAGCAGGCGAGTCCGCTCGACAGCTCGACAATGATCGGTGCGCAGGCTTCGAGCGAGCAGCTGGAGAAGATTCTCAGCTACATCGATATCGGGCGCAAGGAGGGTGCGGAAGTGCTGGCCGGAGGCAGCCGTGCTCGCCTGGGCGGCGACCTCGAAGAGGGCTACTACATGCAGCCGACGGTGTTCCGCGGCAACAACAAGATGCGCATCTTCCAGGAAGAGATCTTCGGGCCGGTGGTTTCCGTGACGACGTTCAAGACCGACGACGAGGCCTTGGAGATTGCCAACGACACGCTCTATGGGCTGGGGGCAGGGCTGTGGAGCCGTGATGCGAATCGCTGCTACCGGATGGGACGCGCGATTCAGGCCGGACGGGTGTGGACAAACTGCTACCACGCGTATCCGGCGCATGCGGCCTTTGGCGGGTATAAGCAATCGGGCATTGGGCGCGAGACGCACGCGATGATGCTCCATCACTACCAGCAGACCAAGAACATGCTGGTCAGCTATAGTCCCAAGAAGCTGGGGTTCTTTTAGAGCGCCGGCCGGGCGTGAACCCGGGCTGAGGGTCGAGGCCTCCCAGGTCCCGGAATCGGGACTTGGGAGGCCCGGAGCTTCTAGTCTGACCAGAGCATTTGAGGAGCATAGGGTATGGTTGAGCTGCCACAGCAGGTGCTGGCAACAGATCTGGCCGTGAACCTGATCCAGGTGCTACGCGCAAAGTATGGGCCGCTGATCTTTCACCAGTCGGGGGGCTGCTGCGATGGCAGCTCGCCGATGTGCTATCCGCGCGGCGAGTTCCTGGTGGGCGACTCCGATGTGCAGCTGGGCGAAGTGGACGGGGAACCCTTCTATATGAGCAAGAGCCAGTTCGAATACTGGAAACATACCCAGCTGACCTTGGACGTGGTGCCGGGACGCGGCGGCATGTTCTCGCTCGATAATGGCGAAGGCGTGCGGTTTCTGATCCGGTCGCGGATCTTCGATAACGCGGAGATTCGCGAGCTGCGCGCGGCGGGGCGCATCTAGCGCACCACTGATGTTCGTGCTACACCAACCTGAATATTCGCGACCGAGAGATTTAGGACTGGCCCGGGCGTATGCGAAAAGCGAGCGCAGCGGCCCGATGGGAGCGGGGCTCACTGATCTCCATCTCAGGGCAAGTCTTTCGTCATCCCCGGTGTCGGCTCCAGCAGATTTTTCTACTTTTGAACGGAGCACCTGGCAGTGCTCAAAAACCATATCGCTCAAAAGGGTTCGCAGCCGTCAGTGGTTGTGCACACACGTATACCCAAGATGCAAGTCGTTCTTTCCGGCGCCTCCCGCACTCCCAGTGTCGAACATTGCCATGTCGTCTGAGGTTCCCGGTTCGTCGAAATGCCCCGGATGTGCTTCCGGTGTCCCGAACACTTTATCGACGAAAAAGCCGTCGCTACAATGCCCGTAGAGGACGAACCCTCCTGTAAGGTAATAACTCGCGTAAGCCTGCCACGGATGCAACTCTTTTCCCGCGTTCGTCACGCGAAACTCAACCGGGTGGTCTCCCGGCTCAAAATCCACGTGCATCTCGATGCGATACGAGCGGACGGCCTTGTCAGGCTTCGCTTTGGAATAATCAGGGAAAGGCAATTGCCGTTCGCACGTGCCCACTGCCTCGACCGCTTGAACGTCCTGGTACATATCGAGGGTGTAATACCCGGTAGGGGAGAGATCGATCACGCCCCTCGACCTGACTCGACAGCCTCTCAGAACCTGCAACGGCTTCCCGCCGCTCACACTTGACGTAAGTTGGATCGATGACTGACCGCATTGCTGCTGGTCCATCTTCAGTTCAAACCACCCTCGAATGTCATCGTGAAAGACCAGTTGGCCTTCCAGGGATCGGAGCTCCGATGGCACGCTCGGTCCGCTCTCGCTGGGTTTTGGACATGCTTGCCCGGACAGGGATGCGACCGCAGCGACTGTAAGCGCACAGGACAACAGGCAACTACGCATGCGTCCTATATAGCACAGTAGCCGTCCCGACACCTCGATTTCTGGATAGCGACTAAGGAACCAGTCGATGACGAGCGGATGACCCCGCCTACTCGGGAGTCAGATTATGGTAAACAATCCGATCGGTGTCAATTAAGTAGTAATTCCAGGGGTGGCGAGAAACCGACCGGAACCCCGCTTTCAGCCCGTCTGGACAAGAACCGCCCTGAAGGCAATAGTTGAGCCAAGAGCCACTTGTCAGGAAAGCCGGCTAGGACGGACATTTGCTCTGCATTCCACTCTCGATGAGCGAATTGCGATTTGGCGCCGCCGGAGTTTGAGCAGAGCAGTTCGTCTATCTACAAAAGAGCCTTTAAATTCAGCCGCTGTGCGTCGGACGGTCCCGGTAGGCGACCATCAGCTTCACGGCCTCTGGTCAGAATCCAGGCTGGTGGCTATACTGGGCTGGTCATGAATAACACCCTTGTGGCACGGGAGAGCGGCATCCTGTTTCTAAACAAGTATCCTGTAATCATGTGCTTACAATCGAAAACCCATAGATGTGCGTAGGTCACCGCGTCTGCCGCAAACTGCATCAGATCGCTTCAAACGATCCTTTCGAAACTGCCCCAAGAAATTACCCCGACTGTCCGCCATCACGCGCGGGCAATCTAGTTAGAAACCTAACGATTTGCGGCACTTATAGGAATTCGTCATTCAAGCTATTCAAAGCCGACAGAAACAGCGCCGCAGATGAGCTGCCAAACGGTAAGATGAGACGCTTAAAAGGATGCCGAGATGGCTGAAGACGGCGAATTGTTTGTTGACGCCGACGCGGTCAGGAATGAGGTTGGCCGTATCGTTTCTTCCAAGATCTTCTCTGCTGCCAAGCGGAGCCAAATGTTTCTTCGCTTTGTTGTCGAGAGGTCCCTGGCGAACTCAGCGCCTAAAGAATTTGAGATTGCCCTGGAGGTCTTCGATAGAGGGGCGAGCTACGATCCGGAGATAGACGCGACAGTCAGAGTCGAGGCCAGTCGGTTACGTTCGCGCCTGCGGGAGTACTACGACACCGCAGGTACGGAGGATCCGATTTTTATCGATATTCCCAAAGGTGGCTATGGGGCTCGGTTCGTCTCTCGTAGAGCCGTGGCTGCCTCTCATGCTGCCATCGAGGATCCTCCGCAAAGCCGGCCGGCCATGAGCGATGCAGCGGATTCTCAAGAGCCTAATGCGCAGTTCGTTCCATCGGATGCCCTTTCGGCATCACCCCCTTCGGGCCACGCTGCGCAGCGCATACGACTCTCAAGCATGAAAGACTCCGCGAGATGGCGGGTTGGAGCCGTGATTGCGGCAACAGCGATTGCCGGCATGCTTGTACTGATTGTGTTTTGGATTGCGCGGAGTAAGCAGCGAACGGCTAGCCCGATCCGTTCGCTTGCGGTCTTGCCGCTGCAGAATCTTTCCGGGAGCGCGCAGGAAGAATATTTCGCCGACGGTATGACAGATGCGCTCATCACTGAATTGGCGCACACGCCTAATCTGCGCGTGGTTTCGCGTACCTCGGTCATGCGGGAGAAAGGAAATCAAAAGTCTTTGCGGCAAATCGCGTCCGAGCTGGACGTGGATGTGGTGGTCGAGGGATCAGTCGTGCGATCGGGAGACCGGATTCGCATTACCTGCCAATTGATTGATGCCCGGGATGACCGGCATCTCTGGGCGCAGAGTTATGAAGAGCAGATGACCGACGTCCTGACCTTGCAGGATAAGATCGTGCGCGAGATTACATTTCAGACTCAGGCCGCACTGGCGCCTAATCGCGAGAGAATTGCCTCTGGCCGCGTCAATCCGGCCGCGTATGATGCCTATCTCCGCGGTCTCTATTTTCTCAATCAGCGGGATATCGACAAGAGTGTTGGATATCTCGAGCGTGCCGTGGCTTTGGACTCCTCCTATGCAGCCGCCTACGCAGGCCTGGCTGAAGCGTTAACAACCAGAGGGCTCGGTGGGGGAACCGCACGCCTGGATGAACAGTCGCATGCTTTGGCCGCCGCAAAACGCGCGATTGAACTGGATCCTGAAAGCGGAGAGGCATATGCTGCGCTTGGACTTGTAGAGATCAACTATGGCAAGGATTGGGATGCCGCTGGCCGAGATCTGGAAAAGGGCATCGCGCTGAGTCCGAGCAATGCTATGGCCGAGATGCAATACTCGATTTACCTCGACGCCATGGCGCGACCGGAAGATGCGGTGAGTCATATGCGGCGAGCCCTCCAACTCGATCCACGTTCGTTTCTTATGAACCGGCATTTGGGCGCAGCGTTGTATTTTGCGCGTCATTATGACGACGCGCTCTTATATCTTCGACGCGCCCTCGAGATAGAGCCGACGCGATTCGGTTATGCGGAGCCATGGATCACTCGTAGCTACGAGATGGCCCATCGCATGGGCGATGCCGAGCACGCCGATCTGCAGGAGTTGAGCCTTTCGATCTCCGACGAGAAGCTCGTGCCATTGCGACGGGCGTATCAGAGCGGGGGATGGAAGGCATACCAGAGGTCGAGAATCGGACTGATCCGTAGACTACCCGAGAACGGGTGCGACCTGTACGAGATTGGCGAAAGCTACATTCGGCTGGGTGATCGAGACCGGGCGTTTTCAATGCTTGCGCGGGGAATTAAGGCAGGATGTTTCTGGGCTGACTCGCTTCCCGTCGATCCGCTGCTCGATGACATCCGAAACGATCCTCGTTTTCCGGCCCTGCTGCAAATGGCCCACCTGGGCTCGAAAGCTAGCACTATGTAATGCAGCATCTGCGATCTTGGACGGTCTGATGGAAATTGGGCAAAGCGGCCCAGATCGCAGATGTTGGCTGACCTGCTTACATCGGAATGTCAATACGAAGAATCTGCCCCTTTCCTGGCCCAAGGTCGCCGAAGTTTGAGATATACAGTGCGTTGTCTGGACCGAAGGCAATGCCTCCGGGCAGGCTCAAACCCGTCACCACAGTCTGGATGCTGCCGTCAGCATTGAGCCTCACCACCTTGCCATCGCCCGGATTCGGGAATCCTCCGGGGGTGTCAGAAAGCTCCAGTGCATAGAGCAAGCCGTCGGGGCCAAACTTCAGGCTGACGACGGTGGTAAATCCTGCCCGAGAATTGGCAACGCGATACATATTTAGGTCCTTCGGTTTGGTGGCCAGGCCAAGTGTGGTATCGAGGAAGCCAATGTCCATCGACAACGTGGTTACACGTTCCCATTGCGAGGCGATCGGAAAAAGGCCAAGATTGCCGATGTACAGATTGTTGTTATTGACCACGATCGACGTTGGCACTACATGCCCGAAGGAGAACGAAAAATCGATGATCTCTGCGGTTGCACCGTCGGGTGTTGTCGCGGTGATTGTCCCATGATTGGGTTCAACGGCGAAGAGACGGCCGTTGTGGGCGATCATGCTGTAGGGAACACCATCGGGTTCAAAGTCGGTGGCATCCGGATAAGCCGCCGGATGATCCATGTAGAAGAGGCTGAGGTCCGTGATGTAATTCCATTTGCCATTATTCAGGTTCACTTTCACGATGCCGTTGGGGAGATCGGGGTTTCCGTGGGAGCAGCCGCCGCCACCGATCAGCGCGTAGAGTTTGCCATCAAGGAAGGAAACATCTGCGACGCCGATAATGTCACCCTGCAACGCCACAAACGAGGGGAGGCCAGTAGCCAGAACGGTAAGTTTGCCATCAGGCGCTAGCTTCGATATCCGCGCGCTGGGTCCTCCTTTATAAGGACCGAGTGGTGGAAGCCCCTGGGTGCAGGTTCCTACCGTCGTTGTCGTGCCACCGGTGCCTGCCTCCGCAATGTAGAGCGTGCCGTCCGGATCGAAGGTAAGTCCACGGGGGTCGTTCAACCCGCTAGCCAGTACGGTGCCGCTGCTCGCAGCAACGGGTAATTGGGCGATTGCGCCGGGAGCGAGAGCGAGGATAGCGCTGAGGGACAGTAGTTGGACTGTGGATGGGTTCTTCAAGGTAGGTCTCCTTTTGAGGTTTGCATCCGAACAGGTCAACTCTGCTCTATTTCCAGGATGGTGTGGGAGTTTCGTACCGTAAGTTACGGCGCAGATCCCATGTAATGAGTCTCTTGGAGAGACTCGGGGCATGCTCGTCAGACCACTTGCCGGTCAGGCATCTGCAGAAGGGGCGCCCGACTGACCACTGCTTCGAGTGAGTACGTACTATGAAGTCGCTTGGCGAAAGAGATCAGAATGACAGTTGCGGAACAGCCGAGTTTGAATTGAATCTCCGTTGGCGTAACCGTACAGCCACTCCCTCGCGTTATCCGCTGAATATTTCTCACTGCATTCGCCAATTTATGATTGATGATTTTACCTGGCATGCGACGGATTGTAGGGAAGCCCGGCAGCACAGCGGGGCATCTGCGAGAAACGCCGCCTCGCATACGAGGCCGGGGACTGTGGCTCATTGTTGGGGATCGGATTCGTCGCCCCGGCGAACGCGCAAGCGGTCTGCAGTCATTCGGCGCGTAGCGTGACAGCTGGCTCGACGCGCATTCCAGCGCGAGCTGGAATGAGGATTGCGATCAGAGCCACCAGCGACAAAACCAGCGGCACAGCGATGTAGGTCAAAGGGTCATATACGCTGATCTGAAACACGAGGGCCTTCAGCACGCGCGACACCGCCAGCGCCGTGCCGAGTCCGAGCGCCAGGCCAACCACCACCATGCGCAGCCCGTCTTTCGCGATCAGCTGGAGGATGTGGGCCCGCGTGGCGCCAAGAGCCATGCGCACGCCGATCTCTTGCGTGCGCTGCGTCGTCATGAAGGCGATCAGGCCGTAAAGCCCCACAACTGCCAGTACCAGCCCTGTGAAGGCGAAGAAGGTGAGCAACGTCGTTTCAAATCGTGGTCGATCCGCCAGCCGGCTGATGCTTCGATCCAGCGGCTCCAAATCCAGCGGTACGGTCCGATCGATGGCGGCAATTTCCGATCGGACCCACGGTTCAATCGCAGCCGCCGGCATGACGCTATCCACAAACACGATCAGATGACTTCCGCTCCAGTCCTCGCTTACGCTCCGGCGCAGAGTGTACATCTCTGGATCACTTTGTTCCGTGAGCCCATTGTTCTTTACGTTGTCCGCCACGCCGACGACGATGCCTCCGGCGTCCGTGCCAAGTCCGTCGGTCTGAAATCGCTTTCCAACCGGATCTTCGTCTGGAAATAGACGCGCAGCCAGCAATCGGCTCAGAATCACTTCGCGCTGGTTGCCGGTACGTTCCTGTTCGGCAAAATTTCGGCCGCGAATCATGGGAATGCCCAGCGCGCGAAAATAGTCGGGCGTCACTTTGCGGCCCACAATGGTTCCGCCGGTCCCGGGAGGCGAGGGCGGTCTGTCTTCAACCACCAGGTCAGAGTAGCGAAAGCTTTGCGTCCACCCTCCCGGCGGAATCGAATCCGCCATCGCCACCGCGCGGGTGCCGGGCAGGCGCTGAAGAGAGGACTCAAGGCGAACATAGAAGTTCATCACCTTCTGGTCTGTGTTGTAGCGCCACCAGGGAAGCGCCACCTTCAGGGTCACGACGCCACCGGTCTCAATTCCCAGATTCTGCTCTTCGATCTTCGCAAAGCTGCGCAGCAACAATGCCGCGCCCGACAGGAGAATGATGCTGACGGCGATTTGCGCCGTCACCAGGCTGCGCCTCCAGAAGGCATGACTGCGGGACATCGACACTTTCGCGTTCAGGGCGGCCAGGCCCGGTTTCTCGAGCGCCGTGGCAAAACCGAAAATCCCTCCGCAGAGACACGAGACCAGGGCCGCAAACCCCGCAATGCGCAGATCGAGATGGGCCATGCCGATGAACGGAACTCCCGTCGGGGCAAGGCGGACAATCACCATGACCAGCGCTTGCGCCATCGCAAGTCCCCCCAGGCCTCCGGCCAGGGAGAGCAACAGAGCTTCGGTGAGCGCTTGCCGGATCAGCCGGCCGCGGCTGGCGCCGATCGCCGAGCGTACCGCGAGTTCCCGTTGACGGCCGGCTCCGCGCGCCATCATCAGGCCGGCCACATTGGCGTATGCGATCAGCAGAACCGCGAGAACAAACGCGAAGAGAATCCACGCCACCGGGCGCACATCCTGGGTCTCGCGATCACGCAGCGTCTGGATTCTGAGATGAACTTCGTTCTTTGCCGATGGAGGAAACCACTTCAGATCACCATGGAATAGAGGTTGCATCTGCGCATACGCCTGCGCCACGCTCACACCGGGTTTGAGCCGAGCAAATACCCGCTCCGGGTAGCCGAAGCCCATATTCACTTTCTGCTGAATCGCAGGATCGAGGGCAAATGGGGAGACGATATCTGCTCGTTCGAGCGTAGGCAACTGAAAATCCTCGGGCAGCACCCCCACAACCCGGGTGGGATTGCCATCCACATTGATCATCCGGTTGAGGATGTGCGGGTCGCGGTTGTAGTGCCCTTTCCACAGCCCATAGGAAATCATCACCACAGGTGGTCCGTTAGGACGATCCTCCTCGGCGAGAAAGTTGCGGCCGAGAACCGGAGAGACTCCGAATAACGGAAGAAAGCCCGCCTGGAATGAAATGCAGCTCAGTTGCGCCGGATCGTTCTCAATCAGGTCGCAATTGTGGACCCCCGTGCTCTGCGCCGCGAGTGTCGAAAAGGGCGTTTGATTCTGCTGCCATTCGACATAAAAGCGGCCCATCATAAACTCCTGATGCTCGAGAGAGTGCACAAACCCCAGCGAGACAATGCGACTGGGATCTGCATACGGCATTGGCCGGAACAGGATGCGGTCCACAACACTGAATACAGCCGTGGTCGCGCCGATGCCGAGCGCAAGGGTGACCAGGACACTGATCGTGAACAGTGGATTACGGCCAAACCCACGCAGCGCATACCGAACGTCCTGCAGCACCGTGCCGATCCACCAGCCGGGACGCTGCCGCTCGCACTGGTCCCGCGTGGGCTCGATCCCGCCAAACTCGATCAGCGCTTGGCGGCGCGCTTGGCTCGCGCCGATTCCAGCCGCTCTTTTCAATGCGATTGCCTGTTCGAGATGAAACCGGAGTTCTTCATCGACTTCGCCGCGTTTTTTGCGAAGAATCAGGAAGCGAAGGCGCGTCAACAGTTCAGAGATCATGAGGATGCCTCCCCGACCCGGCAATGGAGAGACCCGGTGGCCGCCGACAACCGGTCCCAGGTTGCCGGTTCCGCTTCGAGCCGCCTTTTGCCCTTTGGGGTAAGAAGATAAAACTTCCTCGGCCGGTTACTCTCCGTGATCCACCATTCCGATCGGATCCGCCGCTTATATTCAAGGCGATAGAGCGCCGGAAAAAGGGAAGCCTGCGCAACGCGCAAAAGCTCGCTTGACAACTGCCGGACGCGCTGCGCAACCGACCATCCTTCGGATTGGCTCAAGGGAAAGCGAATTGGCTCGAGGGAAAGCGTCTGGAGGATGAACAGGTCCAGAGTTCCCTCCAGGAGTTCAGTCGGTTGCAGCATAGTTCCTCTCGACGCTCGACAATAGATTGACGCGCACTCCTGTCGAATGTCAAGGGTTAGGACGCTGGGCGGCAACTCTCATCCGTTGCAGCGATCGAAGCAAATTTTCCGCCTTTTTGAAGGGATGCCCATTTTGGTTCCGGCTTAGCTATCAACCGGAGAGCAGCTCAGGCGCATTTTTCCAGGAGTGGCTCACATCTGAGAGCAGCCGTTTTCCGGAGGCCAGCACCCCGTACGGTTGGAGGAGCCGATGCATGGGCTTCTAGCCCCTACCTTTCCATTCGAGCCAAGCCCGGATTGGCCTATAGGCCGGCGCGTGCGGGAGCTTCGTTTAGCATGTGCAGGGGGGGGTAGCGGCAAAGGTGCGATCAGGCTGCGACCCGAGGCGAGCGAGGAGAATCAAACAAAGGAATGGGGACGAGGATGAAGGAAGCGGTGATTGTGTCTGCGGTTCGGACGCCGGTGGGGAAGTTTCAGGGATCGCTCGGAACGTTTGCGGCGCCGAAGATCGGGGCGCTTGCGGTGCGCGAGGCGGTTCGACGGGCGGGGCTGGACGCCGGGCAGATTGACGAGTGCATTATGGGCTGCGTGCTGCAGGCCGGAGTGGGACAGAACCCGGCGCGGCAGGCGGCGATTTACGGAGGTCTCACCAAGGAGGTGGGCGCGTTTACCGTCAACCAGGTGTGCGGTTCGGGCCTGAAGGCGGTCGCGCTTGCGGCCCAGTCGATTCAGACCGAGAACGCCGGGATTGTGGTGGCCGGCGGGATGGAGTCGATGAGCAATGCTCCGTATCTGCTGCCGCAGGCGCGGGCCGGTTTCAGGATGGGGAACGGGCTGGTGGTCGATGCGATGATCCACGACGGGTTGTGGGAGGCCTATAACGGCTTTCACATGGGCGTGGGCGCAGAGATGATTGCGGCCAAATACGGCATTGGGCGGGCAGAGCAGGATGCGTTCGCTGCCGAGTCGCACCGGCGGGCGGCCGAAGCGACGGCGGCGGGATGGTTTGGCGACGAGATGGTGGCGGTCGAGATTGCCCCGGCGAAGAAGGGTGAGAAACCGCGCATTTTTGCCGCAGATGAGACTATCCGGCCGGAGACGACCGTGGAGATCCTCTCCCGGCTGAAGCCGGCTTTTCAGGAAGGCGGGACGGTGACGGCGGGCAATGCGCCGGGGGTCAGCGATGGAGCCGCGGCGCTGGTGGTGACCAGCGCGGAGCGGGCCCGGGAGCTGGGGTTGAAGCCGCTGGCCTTGATTCGGGCGCAGTCGACCAGTGGTGTTGAGCCGGAGTGGTTTGGGCTGGCGCCGATCGAGGCGGTGCGGCGGGTGGCTGCGCGGGCCGGATGGGCTCTTGATTCGGTGGATCTGTTTGAGCTCAACGAGGCCTTCGCGGTGCAGGCACTGGCGGTGATTCGGGATCTGGAGCTCGATCCGGGGAAGGTCAATATCCATGGGGGCGCGGTGGCCATCGGGCACCCCATTGGAGCCAGCGGGGCACGGGTGCTCGCGACGCTGCTCTATGCGCTCAAGCGGCTGGGTAAGACGCGGGGGATTGCCTCGCTTTGCCTGGGCGGAGGGAACGCGGTGGCGCTGGCCGTGGAGCGGATCTGAACTCCTCGCCCACTGTCCGGAATCGAACAGTGGGGCTGCGGAAGCGGTCACTGCGGCCAGCGGCGAAATTCGGCGGCTAACGGTGAAGTGCTTTTGAATCAGTCATCCTGTCGCGCCTTCTTTTGGCATGGGAAGTGCTAAGCCATGGTGTGATGGATATCGCCCGCCCCGACCTCCGAAAAAAGAAAATGCGCCAGTATGCTGTTTGGATTGGCGTTGCGACGGTGCTTCTAGCCGTTGCCGTAGTCGCAGTTTCGCGGCTCAAACCTGCCGCCCCCACGGTAGACCGCTCCACCATCTGGCCGGACACGGTCAAGCGAGGAGACCTGACGATCCAGGTGCGCGGATCGACCGGTTCGCTGGTCCCCCGGGAAGACTCGATCGAGCTGATTCCGGCGCAGACGGATGCAACCGTGTTGCGCATCATCGCCCTGCCAGGCGCCAAGGTGACCCCGGACACGGTGGTGATGGACCTGAGCGATCCGCAGCTCGACCAGCAGCTGCTGAGCGCGCAATCGGCGCTCAAGGGAGCCGAGTCCGACTATAAGAGCCTGCAGGCTACCCTCAACAGCACGCTGATGGACAAGAAGATTGCGGCGGCGCAGGTCAACGCCTCCTATACCACTGACCAGCGGCAGGCTCAGACCGACGAGGCTCTCTACAAGCTGGGTGTGGTTTCAGGCATGGTTTCGGGCGCATCGAAGAATACCGCCGAACAGCTGACGGCGCAGAAGAAGCTCTCCGAGGAGCAGTTGGATGTGAATGCAAAGGCGATCGAGGTGCAACTGGCCTCTCAGCAGACCAAGGTGGAACAGGCCAAGCAGCAGCTCGATCTCTACGAAAAGCAAGCCGCAGCGCTGCAT
>Ga0116129_1001360_pt1 | contig 13555 bp, 16 predicted proteins | sample June2015DPH_17_2_FD_89732 | JGI IMG/M metagenome (GOLD analysis project Ga0116129, IMG submission 89732) | Peatland microbial communities from SPRUCE experiment site at the Marcell Experimental Forest, Minnesota, USA - June2015DPH_17_10 | ecosystem: Environmental > Terrestrial > Soil > Wetlands...
GAGGGCGAGCGTCTCGCGACATTTGCGGCGAGCGGCGCTACGCTTGCCATCCATTTGGCGATTCACGCGATGGACAGAATAGTGGAAGAACTGATTCCTCACTATGGCGGCCGCTGTCCGGTTGCCGTGGTGATGCGGGCCAGTTGGCCTGACGAGCGGGTGCTGCGTGGCCGGCTGGAGGACATTCTGGACACTTTGGCGCGCAGCCCCATGGAGCGCACCGCTCTGGTGTTCGTCGGGCCTGCACTCGAGGCCGAGGATTTTGCCGAGAGCGCTTTGTACTCGGCGGACTATCAGCGACGTTTTCGCAATGCCGATGCGTAAGCTGAAGATAATCGGCATCGGCGCGGGCAATCCCGACCACATCACCGTGCAAGCCATCAACGCCCTGAAACAGGCCGATGTCGTGTTCGTCACCGACAAGGGGGAAGAAACTGCGGATTTACGGATTGCGCGGCACGAGGTTTGCGCGCGGTATATGGACTTGAAACCATACCGAACCGTCGAGATCCAGGATCCGGAGCGCGATCGCGGTGCGACGGATTACCGCGGCGCGGTGGCGGCGTGGCACGAACGGCGGGCCGTCCTGTATGAGCGGCTCATACAGGAGCGCCTGTCCGAGAACGAGTGCGGCGCATTTCTCGTGTGGGGAGACCCCGCGCTCTACGACAGTACGCTTCGCGTCATCGGTCAAGTGGCGGCGCGCGGCGCCGTGCCGTTCGAATGGGAAATCATCCCTGGAATCTCCAGCGTCCAGGCGCTCGCCGCCCGTCACCGAATTTCGATGAACGAAATCGGCGGCCCGATTCATATCACCACCGGGCGCCGGCTGGCCGATGAGAAGCTCGCCGCCGGCACCACCGTGATGGTGATGCTCGACGGTCAGTGCGCATTCAACGCACTCGGGAATGAGGATGTCGATATCTATTGGGGTGCCTACCTCGGCACCCCGGACGAAATACTGCTCCGCGGCAAACTCAGCGAAATCAGCGAACAGATCGAGCATGTGCGCGCGCAGGCTCGGCAGCGCAAGGGGTGGATCATGGATGCCTATTTGTTGCGCAAGCCGGGGGCGACTTGCTAGTCGCGCCGGTTGACGAGGCTGTCCGCGCCGAGGCCTATCGGCGCCTGGATATGTTGACGAAGCCCCAAGGATCGCTGGGAAGGCTCGAGCCCCTCGCCGCGCAGGTGTGTGCGATTCAACGCACGCTGCGCATCCGCGTCGCGCAACCGCTGGGCCTTGTATTCGTCGCTGATCATGGTATCGCGCAACGCGGAGTAAGCGCGTATCCCGGCGAGGTCACGGCGCAGATGGTCGCCAATTATCTGCAGGGCGGAGCTGCAATCAGCGTGCTGGCCAAGTTGCAGGGCATCGATCTTTGGATCGTGGACGCGGGGGTGAATGCCGACTGCCGTCCCCACCCGCGCCTCGTTGAGGCGAAAATCCGCCGTGGCACGCGCGATTTCATAAAAGAACCGGCGATGACCGCCAAGGAGCGCGACGATGCGCTGACTCGAGGCCGCCAGGTTGTCGCACAGGTGGCGCCCGCCGGCAGCAACACGCTGATTCTCGGCGAGATGGGCATTGGCAATACGGCGGCCGCGGCGGTGTTGATGCACGGGCTCACTGAAATCGAGCTGGCCGCCTGCGTCGGCCGCGGTACCGGGCTCGACGACAGCGGGCTCGAACGAAAAAAAGCGCTGCTCTCGCAGGCGCTGGAACGCTGCAATGCGTCCGGCGACCCGCTGCAGCTATTGGCGGAATTTGGCGGCTATGAAATTGCCATGCTCACGGGCGCGGTGCTGGCCGGAGCGGCGCGCCGGATGCTGGTTCTGGTGGACGGCTTTACGGTCACGGTCGCGGCGGCGCTCGCGGCCCGCTTGGATCCCGGCGTACTGGATTATTGTATTTTTACGCATTGCTCGGCTGAGCAGGCCCATCGCGCCCTGCTCGATTATCTTGATGTGCGGCCGTTGCTCGATCTGGGCATGCGCCTCGGTGAAGGAAGCGGCGCGGCGCTCGCGCTGTCCGTCGTGCGGGCGGCCGTCGCGCTGTTCACGGATATGGCGACCTTCGAAAGCGCCGGCGTGAGCGACAGAGACGGCTGAGTGCCGACCTTTCAATGCAACGGCAGCTCTCGCTTTTTCTCGTCGCGGTTCAATTCCTGACCCGAATTCGGGTGCCCTTTCTCGATGAATTCGAGCCGCACTGGCTGTCCCAGTCCGCGCGTTACTTTCCCCTGGTCGGAGCGCTGGTCGGATGGGTTAGTGTAGGCGTTTGGTGGCTAAGCTCGCACTACTTTCCTCCGGCGGTTGCGGTCGGTGTCATGATTTCCGCTGCTGTTCTCCTGACCGGTGCATTTCACGAAGACGGCTTCGCTGACGTGTGCGACGGATTCGGCGGCGGTTCGACACGCGATGCCGTGCTCGCGATCATGAAGGATTCCCGAGTCGGGACCTATGGTGTCATTGGCGTGGCCCTGATGCTGGGCCTGAAATGGACGGCACTGACGGCCATGCCGCGCGCGGCCTTTCCAGCCGTGGTCATTGGGGCGTCCATGGTGAGCCGCTGGTCGGCGACGGCTCTCATCTGGCGCATGCGGTACGTGCGCGATCAACCCAATGCGAAATCCAAGCCGCTGGCCGATAGCCTGGGCACCATGGACTGGCTCGTGAGCGGTGCGCTGGGAGCGATTGCGCTTGTGCCCCTGGTATTTCTGGTTGATCTCACCGCAAATTTACCTTGGTGGCGCGCTTTTTGGACCGCCGTGGCGATCGCCTGCGCCGCCACTCTCTTCGCCGCAGTATATTTTGCGAGGCGTATCGGGGGCTACACAGGAGACTGTCTGGGGGCCGTGCAACAGATGACCGAACTCGGAATAATGCTGGCCGCGCTGGGCACGTTGGCGCTGCGCTGATGCAAGTCTATCTTGTTCGGCATCCGCAACCCTTGAATGTTGGGGGTCTTTGCTACGGCGATCTGGAAGTGCCGGTGGAAGCCAAGGTTCTTAGCGCGGCCGCTGAAACGGTGAGCGAACAGATATCCAGCGAAAGGATCGCGCAAGCAAGCATCTATTCGAGCCCCTCCTCACGATGTTTGGGACTCGCACAGCGCCTCGCATCGCCCCGCGAGCCGGTACGGTGCGAGGAATTGATGGAAATGAACTTCGGTGATTGGCAAGGTCGGGCGTGGGATGAGCTGCCGCGGGAACAACTCGATGCCTGGGCAAAGGACATTTGGGCATACCGGCCTGGCGGCGGAGAGTCCGCCGAGATGGTCGCGACCCGCTGGATGCGCTGGTTGGCGCACGTGCGGCGCAGCGAGGCTGGACGCATCGTAGCCGTTACCCACGCAGGGGTGATCAGAGTCGCGCTCGCGCGTTCAGGGCGCCTTGGTACGGCGGCGCCGCTCGAGGCCCCCATTTCGTTCGGCTCGGTTCATTTTTTGGATATTGCATAGATGACGGATGACACTCCTGCAAGTGATTTCACCGCCGAGGAAATTGCAGCGATTTATCGCGTCATGAACTTGCGGCGCGACATGCGGCATTTTCTTCCCGATCCACTCGATGACTCCTTGCTGGAGCGCCTGCTGAGCGCGGCGCACCTCGCGCCAAGCGTCGGACTGATGCAACCCTGGCGCTTCATACGCGTGCGCAATCCGGCTCTGCGCGCAAGAATTCACTGTCTCGTGGAAACGGAACGCGTGGCGACGGCAAACGCGCTCGGCGAGCGTGAAGATGAGTTCATGCGTCTCAAAGTGGAAGGCATTCGCGAATGCGGCGAACTCCTCGTCGCCGCGCTCGCCACTGGCCGCGAAGCACATATCTTCGGGCGAAGGACCATGCCGGATATGGATCTGGCCTCGGTAGCCTGCGCCATTCAGAATCTTTGGCTGGCAGCGCGCGCAGAAAATGTAGGCATGGGTTGGGTCTCGCTATTCGATCCTGAAGCGCTGCGGCAGCTGATGCGCATGCCCGAAGGAAGCCGACCGGTAGCTGTTCTTTGTTTGGGGCACGTGCCTGCCTTTTACGCCGCTCCGATGCTCGAGGAAACCAACTGGGCACGTCGCTTTTCCCTCAAAGACATGGTAACGACGGATTACTGGAGCGAAGCCGCGCCGCCGCAGTCCGGCTGAGAGCGCCGGCCCGCTTAACTAACGTAGCAGCACGCTCGCGTGGTGGCGCAGGTGATCGCCCATGAAGGTTTGAATGAAATAATAGCCGTGGTCGTAGCCGGGCTGCATACGCAGCGTCAACGCCTGTCCGGACTTGGCGGCCGCCGCGGCGAATTTCTGCGGCAGCAATTGCTCGGCGAGAAACTGATCCGCATCGCCCTGATCGATGAGGATCAGCCCGGGATGCGCGCTCTTCGCCACCAGTTCGGTGGCATCGTATTGGCACCAGGTGCGCGTATCGCTTCCCAAATAATGGCTGAACGCCTTTTTACCCCAAGGACATTGCATCGGCGCCGCGATCGGCGCGAATGCGGATATCGACCGGTACAGCGCGGGATTGCGCAGTCCCAAGGTGAGGGCGCCGTGACCGCCCATGGAGTGGCCGAAAATTCCGTTCGCGGCGGCTTTCGCGGGCAGATTGGCGGCCACGATCTGCGGTAGCTCGCCGCTTACGTAGCTGTACATGCGGTAGTGCTGGGACCAGGGGGCCTCGGTGGCGTCGAGATAAAAGCCCGCCGAATAACCGAAATCCCAGGCGTCGGCATCGCCGGGAATTCGCGGCTCGCGCGGACTGGTGTCCGGCACGATCAGTATCAGGCCCAGCTCGGCGGCGAGCATCTGCGCGTGCGCCTTGACGCAGAAAGTCTCCTCGGTGCATGTCAAGCCCGAGAGAAAATACAGCACCGGCACGGGGCTCGAGCGCGCCTGCGGCGGCAGGTAGGCAGCGAACTTCATGGGGCCGCGTGTTTCGCGCGACTCGTGCCGGTAGAACCTTTGCTCTCCCCCGTAGCAAACGTGCTTGGAGAGTAGCTCCAAGCCGCTCACGAATAAACCACCACGCTGCGAATCGACTCGCCGGCATGCATCAGATCGAAGGCCTTGTTGATGTCGGCGAGCGGCATGCGATGCGTGATGAGATCATCGATGTTGATCTTGCCATCCATGTACCAATCAACGATCTTCGGGACATCGGTGCGGCCGCGCGCGCCGCCGAAAGCCGTGCCCTTCCAGACACGGCCGGTCACCAATTGAAACGGCCGCGTGCTGATTTCCTTGCCGGCGCCGGCGACGCCGATGATCACCGACACGCCCCAGCCGCGATGACAGCATTCCAATGCCTGGCGCATCAGATCCACGTTGCCGACGCACTCGAAGCTGTAGTCCGCGCCGCCGTCGGTGAGCGCCACCAAGTGCGCCACCAGATCGCCGCCGACTTCCGCGGGGTTCACGAAGTGCGTCATGCCGAATTTTTCGGCCAGCGGCTTGCGGCCGGGATTCAAATCGACGCCGATGATTTTGTCGGCTCCGACCAGGCGCGCGCCCTGAATGACGTTCAGGCCGATGCCGCCCAAGCCGAACACCACGACGTTCGCGCCCGCCTCCACCTTGGCAGTATTGATCACCGCGCCTATGCCTGTGGTGACGCCGCAGCCGATGTAGCACACTTTGTCGAAGGGTGCGTCCTCTCTGATCTTGGCCACGGCGATCTCCGGCAGCACCGTGAAATTCGAGAACGTCGAACAGCCCATGTAGTGGTGTACCAGATCCTTGCCCATGGAGAAGCGGCTGGTGCCGTCCGGCATCACGCCCTTGCCCTGCGTCGCGCGGATCGCGGTGCACAGGTTGGTCTTGTGCGAGGTGCAGGACTTGCACTGACGGCACTCCGGCGTGTAGAGCGGAATCACGTGATCGCCCTTGCGCACCGAAGTGACGCCCGCGCCGACGTCCACGACGATGCCGGCGCCTTCATGGCCGAGGATCGCGGGAAAGAGTCCCTCTGGGTCCGCGCCGGACCGGGTAAACTCATCGGTATGACAGACGCCGCTGGCCTTGATTTCGACCAGCACCTCGCCGGCCTTCGGCCCGTCCAAATCCACGGTCAGGATTTCCAGCGGCTTGCGCGCGGCGACGGCGACGGCGGCTTTGGTTTTCATGACGAGGGTCCCCTGTGTTTTCCGGGCAGTGAGACGCTACCCTAATGCAAGCGGCGCGGAGTTGGAAGCCACGGTATATTGAATCATGAACATCGAACTCACATCGAACGAGGCGCGCATCATCGGCTGTCTGATCGAAAAGGAAGTCACGACCCCCGATCAGTATCCGCTCTCGCTGAACGCGCTGACCAACGCCTGCAACCAGAAGACCAACCGCGAGCCGCTGCTGGAATTGAGCGAGGCCGAGGTGCAGCAGTCGATCGATTCGCTCATGAAAAAATACCTGGTGAGCGACAAGTCCGCCGGTTACGGCGGCCGCGTCACCAAGTACAAGCACCGCTTTTGCAACACCGAATTCGGCTCGGTGAAATTCTCCAAGCAGGAGGTCGGCATCATTTGCGTGCTGTTGCTGCGCGGCGCCCAGACGCCGGGGGAATTGCGTTCGCGCACCAATCGCCTGTGCGAGTTCGTCGATGGCGCCGCGATCGAGGCTGCGCTGAAGGGCTTGATGGAGCGCGAGGACGGCCCCTTCGTCGCCAAGCTGAACCGTGCGCCGGGCGAGCGCGAAGCGCGCTATGCGCATTTATTTTCGGGAATCCCCGTTGCGGTCGCCGGCGACGAGGTGCCGGCCGAGGAAAGCGCCGCCGCAGCGCGCTCGGGCGAGCGTTTGAGCGAGCGCGTCAGCGCGCTGGAGGAGACGGTGCGTCAGCTGCGCGCGGAACTCGACGAACTACAGCGAGCGGCGTCCGGCCCTTCCGGCCGCTAAATTCACGCGCCGCTGGTCGCCGGCTGGCAGCGGCGGTCTGGCTAGTTGCCGCTGTCGGCTAGTTGCCGCCGGCGGCGGCGGTCTTGGCGATACCGCTGCGCTCGGTCACCCACTTGTCGAACGAATCGATATCCGCGGGGCTTACGCCGTTGGACGCGGTGCGATGGCGCTGTACCCAATCCTGCATGTGCACCATCAACTCGTCGGCCAGCGGGCGCTCATGGAAGAACAAGTCCATGTACGCGGCCTTAGCCTCATCGAGCCGGTCGGTCATCACGAACGCAAGGGCTCTATGGGCCACTGCTTCCGGCAAATCGGGTTTGAGCTTGAGCGCATGGTCGTAGTCATCGATGGATTCGCGATAGGCGCCCAGCTTGAGGTGAACATAGCCGACTTGGTTCCAGGCGTCGTACATGTCGGGTTTGTTGCGCAGCACCTCGGTGAACTGATCCAAAGCCGCGCCGTAGGTATCCTGCAACTTCTCTTCGGCTTTGGCCTTCTTCTCCGGATCGGTCGACGTGGAGATCAGATCCTGCAACTCGCGCGCCTTGTTCAGGGCTTTGGTGCCGGCCGCATACGCCTTGGCCGCCGCCTTGTCGGGCTTCTCCGGGCTCGGATTGGACGGAATGTTCTCCTGCGGGGGGGCGCCTCTCGGTCCCATCTGTCCCTGTCCGCCTATCTGTCCGCCCATCGGTCCCCCTTGCCCATAACCCTGAGCGCCTGCGACCTCCGCCTGCATGCCGAGGGCCAGCAGGGCAACGAACACCAGACTTGAGCGCATCTTGGCCACCTCTATGAGGGTTGAACGATTATGCAATACTTCAGACATGGGGCGAGATTTTAAGTTTTTAATACTTTGCGCGCTGGGCTTTTTGTCGTTTGACGCATTTGCCGCCAAGCCCCCTAACATGGCCGAGGTCCTGGCCGCCTCCACGTCCCAGGACTGGCGGGCTCTCGACCCAGAAAACACGCTGTACGTGGAACTGCCCAGCGGGCGGGTGGTCATCGAGTTGGCACCGGCGTTTGCTCCACTGCACGTTCGCAACATCAAGACCCTGGCCCGGGCTGGCTACTACGACGGCTTGGCGGTGATCCGCGAACAGGACAACTACGTCGCACAGTGGGCTGATCCGCAGAACCGCCACCCCATTCCGGCGGGCGTCGGTAAACTGCCGCCGGAATTCGATTCGCCGCTGCCGGCACACATGATTTTCACCCGCTTGCCGGACGGCGATATTTACGCGCCGGAGGTGGGATTTTCCGGCGGATTTCCGCTGGCGCGCTCGGCGGCGCTACACCGTACCTGGCTGGCGCATTGCTACGGCATGGTGGGCGTGGGCCGCGATTTGGACGTTGAAAGCGGCAGCGGCGCGGAAATGTACGTGGTGATCGGACATGCTCCGCGGCATTTGGACCGCAATGTGACGCTGGTCGGCCGCGTCGTCAAAGGCGTGGAATTGCTTTCCGGTCTGGCGCGCGGCAGCGGCGAGATGGGCTTTTATGCGAAGAACGAGATGCCGCTGCCGATCAGAACAATTCGTGTCGCGGCGGATGTGCCGCCCGCCCAGCGCGTCAATCTCGAGGTCATGCGCACCGACACGCCGGCATTCGCGGCCCTGATCGAGTCGCGCCGCAATCGGCCCGAGGAGTTCTTCGTGGTTCCCGCCGGCCACATCGATCTTTGCAACGTGCCCATTCCGGTGCGTGAACGTCCGCTTCAATCTTCCTGATGTGCGGCGACCGGTACCTGCACCACGAGCACACCTGCATCGCGAAATCTCAATGACAGCGGGAAGCTGGAGCCCGCCGCCAGAGGCTGCGTCAATCCCAGCAGCATGATGTGCAGCGCGCCGGGCTCGATCTTGACCGTCACGCCGGGCGGACAGTCGAGTGCTTCGACCTCACGCATTTGCATGACGCCCTGCGCCATTATGCTGCGGTGTATCTCGACTTTCGCGGCGATCGGGCTGCTTAGGGCCAGCAAGCGATCGGGCTTGGTGCCGCCGTTGGTAATTGAGAGATATACGGCCCCGACGCTGGCAGTGGGCGGCGTGGGCGGCGAGCGCACCGCAGTGACCCGCAAGTGCCCCGCCTGAAACTGCAGAACTTGCGCCTGGGCCTGCAGCGTACCCAGCGATAAGAGCAGCAGCAAGCATTTGCAGAGCATAGGAAAGCCCCGGCCGCGGTGCAGCGGTCGGGGCCTGGCAACCGCTACTTACTTGTTCGTGGTGTCAGCAGCAGGGCTGGTGGTCTTGGCCTTCTTGGCAGCCTTGGCTTTGGCCTTGGCCTTGGCCTTGTGCTTGCTGGTCTTGGCGGGCTTGGCGGCGTCCGCGGCGGGGGCGGCAGCATCGGCGGCCGTCGGCGCAGCGGATTTCGGCATGTCGGCGGCCATGGAGCCGGCGGCAAGCCCAAAGACCAACAATGCAGAACTGATCAGGGACGCGGACTTCATCATGTAATCTCCCAAACGGTGTAATTTACGAGAGTCGCGAACAATACGCGGTCTCTGCCTGTTTGGAGAGACATGAAGATCATTTCACCTTGGAGCCCGCCTGCTCGCAAATTCGCGCCATCATTTGTTGACTTCCGCCAGCAGCGGCGGCGGCTCCTGCACTCTATTGCTCCTGCGCACATGCCATACCAGGTAGGCAACGATGGCGACGTTGCCGAGCAATATGAGCAATTTACCGACCGTCGGCCGGTAGAACATTTCCCAGGCTTCCAGCGGCACCAATGAGGCCGTGATCACGACGGTCAGCCACTCCGCCCAACGCTTTTGCAGCCACAGGCCCACGCCCTCGACGGCAAAAATGGCCGCATAGCCCAGGGTCACCAGGCGCAGTGCCTCGGCGCGGGATGAACTCAAGCCGCTGAACCATTCGACCATGTGCGATACGACGCGGTGCTCCAAGCCATAAGGCCGCGCCGAGGCCCAGGACAAGAGCTTGGCCACCAGCGAGGCGTCGCGCAGACGCAACTCGCCGTAGGCCACCAGCAGCAGCAGCAATACCTTGACGATCTTGTAGAGCGCGATGAGGCGCAGCACGCCAAAGCGCGGCTCAGGCGCACGGCTTGCGGCAGTGCCCATGTGGCCCCTTAGGCCTGGCCTGCCGGTGGCTGAAAATCCAAGGTGGCATCGAGCAGCGCTGGGATGTCGAATACCGCCCGCTCGTTATCGAGGACCAAGGGAGCGATACCCGCTGCGGCCACCAGTGCCGCCGGTACCTGGATGCGATCGCGCTCGCGGGTAACGGTCCAGGTTTCCAATCGTTTGTCCTGGAACGCCAGGTTGAGCGCGCTCCAGCGCAGCAGCGCGGCGCGCGCCAGCGGCGTATCCCCGCCCCAATGCCGTTGCGCCAAGGTCATGGCGGAGCTTGCCGCGATCTCGCCATGCGGCAGCGTCATCAGATCCTGAATGTATTTGACCATCTCATCCGGCGGAACATGCAGGTTCAAGTACGGTGAGGAGTCCATCATCCACGCATTTTATGTCGGATTCTCGAGACTGAACATGGCATTCTCGTCATCATAGGCAAATGCCTCCGCGTACCTCCCCCAGCGCACCACGGCGCGCAGGGTCCGGTCGGCGTCCTCTTCGCTCATGAAGTCCTCCAACTCGTCGATGAAGCGGCTTTTTCGCGCCGAATGGGACGCCCGTTCGTCCAGAACCCGGCGGATATGCGCGGCCAATGGAACATAAGTCAGCAAATGACGCAGGAAGATCCGCTTGCGCTCATCGAGCGCGGCATGGGCGAACGCCAGCCCCTCATCCATCAGCTTGATGTCGCCGCCCTCCAATTCCGCGAAGCGCAGCAGCTGCAAGGTTTCGGCCATCGGGAACAGCTCGTCGATTTCCATCTGCAGATCCGAGGCAATTTTCGGCAGGTCGGCGGTGCCGTTGAAGGGCGGGGCCGCCACCGCTTCCATCAAGCCGGCCAGCAGGTTCGTGGATACCTGCGGCAGGACGCTGCCTATCCCCAGGCCCGGAAAACGCTCGTGACGCCCCGGAACCGCGCCCTTGGGCCGCGCGGTCATCTCCACGTAGATCCGTTCGACCAGTTCACGAAAACTCGGGTCGAGGCGATTGCGCGGCTGGGGCAGCGTCACCTTCAGCTCACTCAAGATTCTGCCCGGATTGCTGCCGAACACCAGGATGCGGTCGCACATCAGCACCGCCTCCTCGATGTTGTGCGTGACCAGGATGACGCCCTTGATGGGCATTCTGCCTTCCGACCACAGATCCAGGAAGTCGGTTCGCAGCGTCTCCGCGGTCAGAACGTCGAGCGCGGAAAACGGTTCGTCCATGAGCAGGATATTCGGATGCACGACCAACGCGCGGGCGAAGCCGACGCGCTGTCGCATACCGCCGGACAACTCGCGCGGGTAGGCGGACTCGAATCCGTCCAGGCCGATCAAATCGATCGCTGCCAGGGATCGCGTCCTGATTTCCGGCCGCGACATGCGCTGCGCTTCCAACCCCAACGCCACGTTCTCGAACACGGTCAGCCAGGGAAACAACGCAAAGCTCTGAAACACCATGGCGATGCCCGGAGCGGGACCCATGATGGGCTTGCCCAGATAATTGACGCTGCCGGCGCTCGGTTCGGCAAGACCTGCAATCAAGCGCAGCAAGGTGGACTTGCCCGAGCCGGAGCGGCCGAGCAGCCCGACGATCTGTCCCTCCCGCAGCTCGAGATTCATGCCCTCGAGCACCAGCAATTCGGCGCCGTCCGGCTTGGGGAATGCCTTGCGCACCTCGCAGCATTGCAGTAGCGGTGTCTGTTCCATATCGATCCTAAAGGCTCAAGTCATTCGGTATTTACGCTCGGCGTAGTAATACAAGGGGCGCCAGAAAATCCTGTTGATGATCACCACGAACAGGCTCATGGTTCCTATGCCAAGAACGATGCGATGGAAATCGCCCGCGGTCGTGGCTTCGGCGATGTACGCGCCCAGACCCTTGGCCTGCACCTGGGTGTCGCCCCAGGTGGCGATCTCGGCGACGATCGCCGCGTTCCATGAGCCGCCGGACGCGGTGATTGCGCCGGTCACATAGAAAGGCAGCACCGCGGGCAGCGCCACCTTGCGCCACCACAACCAGCCTGTGACCCGGAAATTCGCCGCGGCGTAGCGCATTTCCGCGGGGATCATCGAGGCGCCGGCGATCACGTTGAACAAGATGTACCACTGGGTCCCCAGGATCATCAGGGGGCTCAAGAAAACATTCGGGTTGAGTTTCCAGGCGACGATGCCGTACACGGCGATGGGAAACAAAAGATTCGCCGGAAAGGCGGCCATGAACTGCGCGATCGGCTGCACGAATTGCGCGGCACGGGGACGCATCCCCACCCAGACCCCGATCGGCACCCACACCACGCTTGCCAGCGCGATCAGGATGAACACCCGAAGCATGGTCAGGAATGCAAGCCCGCAGACCTGCACTGCCTCGCGCAGCGGGGTCTGCTTGATCAACAGCACGACGATATGCCACAGAGCCAAGACCAGCGCCGCCACGATCAACGACAACCACAAGAGATCCAGACTGCGCCGCTTCGCCGGCGGCGCGGGCTCGAGCGGCGTATCGACGCGCTTCACGGCGCGGCTGGTCCAAAGCACGGCCGCGTGGAAAGCGACGGTGGCCGCTTGAATCAAACGCGAGCGGCGCATCATCGTCAGCGCCCAGGATTGCGGCACCCGCACCCCCGGTTCCTGTTCGACACGGAACCGGTCGACCCACGCCACCAATGGACGGAACAGCAGCTGATCGTAAAGCAGGATCACGATCAGCATGGTGAGGATGGCCCAACCGATCGCCCCCAGGTTCTTATCCTCGATCGCCAGCGCGATGTACGAACCCACTCCCGGGAGCGCCACGGTCGTGTGTCCGACGCTGATGGCCTCCGAGGCCACCACGAAGAACCAGCCCCCCGACATCGACATCATCATGTTCCAAATCAGCGCCGGCATGCCGAACGGCACTTCCAGCTGCCAGAATCTCATCCACGGCGACAAGCGGAACGATTCAGCGGCCTCGGTGAGCTCGACCGGAATCGTGCGCAGCGACTGGTAGAAGCTGAACGCCATGTTCCAAGCCTGGCTGGTGAATATGGCAAAGATGGCTGCAAATTCCGCGCCCAGCACCCGGCCCGGCGCCAGCGACATGAAGAACACGACCGTAATGGAAATGAAACCTAAGATCGGCACCGACTGTAGAATATCGAGTATGGGCACCAGCAGCTTTCCGGCGCGCTCGCTTTTGGCGGCCCATGTTGCATACGTGAGCGTGAAAACCAGGGATAGAAACAGCGCCGCCAGCATGCGGAACGTGGTCCTGGCGGCATATTCCGGCAAATGCAGCGGATTCAGCGACAGGGGGGTTTGTTGCAGCTGCGCCAGGGGTGCGAACAGTCCGCGCGAGGTTTCGCCCAGGAATACGATGAGGCCGATGACCACGATGAACGCCAACACGTCCCAGCGCGTCGCGAGTCCGCGCAGAAAAACGTAGGGTTCGAATCGATTCATGGCGGCATTCTGGCAGGACAGACAACGAACTAGCTAGTAGGGTACGAGGTTTCGCGAAGACACATCATGGCCAAAAGTATCGCCGCGGTTTCAAAAGGTGTGGGGCAGGCGCTGCAAACACGATTCAACGTGCTGCTGGCGTTGAGCTTCTCGCAC
>Ga0116129_1001361_pt1 | contig 13544 bp, 15 predicted proteins | sample June2015DPH_17_2_FD_89732 | JGI IMG/M metagenome (GOLD analysis project Ga0116129, IMG submission 89732) | Peatland microbial communities from SPRUCE experiment site at the Marcell Experimental Forest, Minnesota, USA - June2015DPH_17_10 | ecosystem: Environmental > Terrestrial > Soil > Wetlands...
AGGGAGCGGACGCACGGCGAGCCTTGGCGGCGGAGGCATGCTTCGGAATGCCGCGGTTGTGATCGAGGTGGCGCTTTCCTTTGTGCTGCTGATCGGGTGCGGCCTGATGTTCCGCAGCTTTGTCGCGTTGCAGCATATCGATTTGGGATATGATCCGCGGCACGTGCTGACGTTCCTGTTGCCGGTAGGACACGGGAACAATTCGCCGGAGCGCGGAGCGTTCATGCACGACGTGCAAAGCAGGCTGGCGGGCTTGCCGGGAGTGTTGGGCGCGGCCGCGGCGAGTCCGTTTCCACTGGATGGCAGGTTCAATCCATTGCGCTGGGGAACGGAAGAGGCGCAGGCCGATCCCAGCAAATTTCAAGCGGCCGATTGCGAAATCGTGACGCCTGGATTCTTCGAAACCATGCGCACACGGCTGATCGAGGGCCGCACGTTCACCGACGCGGACAACGATCCGAAGCGCAACGTGGTGGTGATCGATGAGGTTCTTGCCCGGAAAGCGTTCCCGCATGAATCGGCAATAGGTAAAAGGCTTCTGATCCGGCTGAGAACGCCGGAAGCGGAGTTTGTCGAGGTCATCGGCGTGGTGGCACACGGCCGCGAGTCGTCGATCGCGCAACCTGGGCGCGAGCAATATTATTTGACAGACGGATTTGCGGATTATCATCGCGCGGACCGATGGGTCATCCGGACGGATGGCGTCGCGGAACATTTCGCGATTGCGGTGCGGGCGGAGATCGCAAAAATCGATCCGCATCTGCCGGTTTTCGAAGTGCAGCCGATGGATGCTTTGGTTGAAAAAGCGCAGGCAGGCACCAAATTCCAACTCATGCTGATCGGAGCGTTCGCGGCGATCGCGGTGCTGCTGGCGGGGGTGGGACTTTATGGCGTGCTCTCCACCGTAGTGCGGCAGCGAACGTCGGAAATCGGCGTCCGCATGGCGTTGGGCGCGGCGCCGGCGCGTATTTTTGGACTTGTTGTCGGTCACGGATTGCGCTTGAGCGCAGCGGGAATCGGAGTGGGAATTTTAGCGGCACTGGCATTAACGCGCGTAATGTCGACCATGCTGGTGGGCGTGAAGGCGACGGATCCGGTGACGTACATCGCGATGGCGGCGCTGTTTTTCGCGATCGCCGCGTTGGCGTGCTGGGTACCGGGAAGACGCGCTGCGGGACTGGATCCGATCGTGGCGCTTAGGGACGAGTAGCTACAATAAATGCATGCTTCATGTGCCGATTCTCCGCAAGGGCGTTCCTTATCGCAGCCTGGATGTCGTCAAAACTCCGCATCACCGGACCAGAGAAACGTTTGTCGAGCTGAGCCAGGCCAACGTTGGATTGATTCGGCGCGATCTTCTTGACCAGAAGACTCCGCGCGAGGCGCTGGCGAAATATTCGACGGCGGAGTTGATCGAGATCAGCAGGCGGGCCGCAGATATTTTTTTCAATGATACGCTGCCGGTGGGCGATGCATCGCAGACTCCTGATGAGTACGTGACGCAGCTTTCAGCGACGACCGGCATGCCGTACACGCTGGTCCGTCGCAACATGAAGAAGATTCACGCGGCGCTAGCGGAGATGGAGCAAGTGATCGCGGGGTTGACGCGGAAGATTCCGTACGAGGTGCTCGACCGAGGCTTCGGGGCGGGGTTGAGTTTCTTTCCGAGAACGGATTCGCTGGGGATCGTGCTGCCGAGTAATTCGCCTGGTGTGCACTCGCTATGGACACCGGCGTTCGCGCTGAAAATTCCGCTGGTGCTGAAACCGGGAAGCGCTGAGCCGTGGACGCCGTATCGATTGATTCAAGCTCTGATTCGCGCAGGCGCGCCTCCGGCGGCGTTCAGCTACTATCCGGCCGATCACGCGGGCGGCGCGGAAATTCTGCGCACGTGCGGACGCGGCATGGTGTTCGGCGACGTGGGGTCGACGAAGATTTGGGCCAACGATCCACGGGTCGAGGTACATGGGCCAGGGTTTAGCAAGGTCGTGATCGGCGAGGATTGCGCGGACGAGTGGGAAAAATATCTCGACGTGATGGTGACGTCGATTGCTGCGAACTCGGGCCGTTCGTGCGTAAACGCCTCGGGTGTGTGGACGCCTCGGCATGGGAAAAAGATCGCGGAAGCGCTGGCGGAACGGCTCGCGAAGATTGTTCCGAGAGCGGCGGAGGACCCGGAGGCCGAGCTTTCTCCCTTCGCCGATGGCGGCGTGGCCTCGCGCATATCGAAGATGATCGATGGAGATTTATTTACCCCGGGCGCGCGTGATGTTTCTGTTTCGTATCGAGGAAGCGAGCGGTGCGTGGTGCGCGACGAGTCGACCTATTTATTGCCGACGATTGTCGAGTGCGCGGTGGACCATCCGCTGGCGAATCGTGAATACTTGTTCCCATTTGCGAGCGTAGTGGAGATTCCGCAGGCGCAGTTGCCGGAGGCGCTGGGGCAGTCGCTGGTGGTAACGGCTTTGACGAACGATCCTGAGTTCCGGCAAAGGCTGTTGACTTCAAATCTGGTCGGAAGGCTGAATTTTGGGGCGATTCCGACGGGTCAGATCAGTTGGGATCAGCCGCATGAGGGGAATTTGTTCGATCATTTGTATGCGCGGAGAGCGTTTCAGGCGGCTTAATGGATCGATCCCTGCTTCATAGGTCCTCGGGATTCAAGCCGGTCTTCTTCGCAATGTGCGGGAGGAGCCCAGGGCCAACCTCTTCGCTGTCGTGAAACGCGAAAGTATAGTTGGGCCAACCCTCTCTCTTAAGCCTACGATGAGATCCTTTCTGCCACGCAATTTTCCATCCAGTTCGCAGCAACGCAGCTAACAGCTGCTTCGCTTTGACGGATTTCCACTTGCTCATGCAACGGAGAAGACTTTTGTGAACGGCTCGGGGATTTCTTCGCCATGCTCAAGGCAATCGGCGGCGACACGGAGTGCCAAGGCACGCACTGCCGCAATCGCCGATTCACGGGTTGCGCCGTATGCCATTACTCCTGGCATGGACTCGATGTCGGCCCACCAACGGCCGTCTTCTTCCCGGCCGACTGCGATTGGGATCGACTCTACGGTGATTGTCTCCATCAATCCCTATCCTACTCCGCGGCGAGCTTGATTAATTGCTCGGCGTGCTTCAACGCTTCTGCGGTTACTCGTTCGCCACTGAGCATGCGCCCGATTTCTTTGGTGCGCTGGGCGGGGGTCAATTCGACGATCGTCGCTAGGGTGCGGCCTCGCTCTTCGTGCTTTTCTACGTAGTAATGATGATCAGCGAAGCCGGCGATTTGCGGCAGGTGGGTCACGCAGAGAAGTTGGCTCGACGCCGATAATTTTTTTAAGCGCCGGCCGACGGCTTCGGCGGCGCTGCCGCCTACTCCCGCGTCGACTTCGTCGAACACAAGCGTACGAGGCGTTCCTTTTGCGGGTTTCGACGCACAGGTTTTCAAGGCTAACGCCACGCGCGACAGTTCCCCGCCCGAGGCGATTCGATCCAGTGGTTTGGGCTCCTCACCGGCGTTGGCCGACATCAGGAATTCTACGGAATCGGCGCCATGTTCGGACCAAGGGGCGGGGGCGACTTTTATTTCGATGCGGGTCCGCTCCATCGCGAGCGAGGCCAGCTCGGTTTCGACGTTTTTCGACAGGCGCTTCGCGGCGGTGATTCGTGCGGCGGTCAATTTTCTTGCGGCGGCTTCGTAGGATGCGGCCAACTCGGCCACCTCTTTACGCAGCGCTGTTTGACGATCGCTCGATGATTCGACGGCGGTCAGCTCGCGGCGGACGGATTCTAAAAAGGCCAGCACTTCGTCGATGGTGGTGCCGTATTTTCGCTTCAGTTTTTCGAGCGCGGCCATGCGAGCTTCCACTTCGTCGAGACGGGCGGGGTCGGCTTCGAGCTTGCCGAGATAGTGGCGCAATACGTCCGCGGATTCTTCGAGGATGAACACGGCGGGCTTCAGAGTTGCGGCGATGGTGGCGACTCCTTCGTCGATGCGGGCCAGTTCATCCAGCTTTTTGAGAACGACTTGCAATTGCGCGGTGGCGCTTTCCTCGGCGTCGTAAAGGGCCGCGTAGGCTGCGTTTGCCGACTCCTCGATCTTCACCACGTTGCGCAGAACGCGGCGTTCATTTTCCAGCTCGGCATCCTCGCCTGCGCGCGGTGAAACTGCTTCGATTTCGTTGCGCTGGAAGCTCCAGAGATCCGTGAGGCGGAGTTTTTCCTGCGCGGTGCGATCGAGTTCCTCAAGCTCGGCGGTCGAGCGGCGCCAGCGGTCATATAAGGATGCGATGGCGTCGTCGGACCCGGCGAACGCATCCAGCATTTCGCGCTGGGCGTCCGATTTAAAAAGCTGCTGCTGATCGTGCTGGCCGTGGATATCGCCCAAGTGCGGAGCCAGTTCGCGAAGTAACGCGCCGGTAACGGGACGACTGGCGACGAAGGCTCGCGACTTGCCATTAGCCAGGATTTCGCGCTCGACGAGCAATTCGTTGTCTTCGATTTCGATGCCGGCGGCGTCGAGCAATTTCGCGAGGGCGGGATTGGCGGGCACTTCAAAGATGCCTGAAATGCGGGCACGGTCGGCGCCGGCACGCACCATATCCGCGGAGGCGCGTCCACCGAACAATAGGCCTAGCGCATCGACTACGATCGACTTGCCGCTGCCGGTTTCTCCGGTGAGCAGGTTCAGGCCGCGGTGAAATCGAACGCGGACCCGCTCAATGACGGCATAATTTTCGACGGCCAGTTCGGCGATCACGTTCAGATTATAGCCGACGTGATGGCGATCCGCCGTTAAAACATTTCTTTTCCCTTCTGTTTGATACGCGTTTCCTATTACAATGAAATCAGGTGCAAACGGGAACCTTGAACCAGCTCTTTCTGGAAGTCAACTTCTGGGAGCTAGTGAAGAACTCCGAGCCAGTGACCTGGGCGGTGCTGGGAACTCTGGCGATTTTTTCACTTTCCTCCTGGACCATCATTTTCTCGAAATGGAGCGCGTTCCGGCGGGCGCGCAATGCGAATCTGCGATTTTTACGCGCGTTCCGCAAATCGACGCGCCTGGATGCGGTCGCCGCGGCCACGGAGCAGTTTCGCGCTGCGCCGCTGGTGGTGGTTTTCGATTTCGGATACAGCGAGGTCTGCCGGCAAATGTCGGCGCGCGGGATGATCGGCAATAAAGTCGCCCTGGAGCGTACGCTCCAAATCGGCATGAGCGAGGAGATCAGCCGGCTGGAACAGAGTATGACTTGGCTGGCCACCATCGCCACAGTTTCGCCTTTTATCGGCCTGTTTGGCACGGTATTGGGTATTATCGACGCGTTTCAGCAGTTGGCGGTAGAGGGCTCGGCTAGTATGCGGACGGTGGCGCCGGGGATCGCGCAGGCGCTGATTGCCACCGGCGCGGGCCTCTTCGCGGCGATTCCGGCGGCCATGTTTTATAACTACTTCGGAAACGCGGTGAAGGAGATGGGTGCGCGGATGGAGGATTTTTCGCTCGAATTCCTAAACATGACGGAAAGGAATTTCGAGGAGAAATAAACTATCAATATGGCGTTCTCCATGGGTGGATCGGGTGGCGGACTTCGCGGACGGCGCCGCTTCGGCGGGTCGAACGGGACGCTTTCCGAGATTAATATCGTGCCCCTGGTGGACGTGGTGCTGGTGCTGCTGATCATTTTCATGCTGACCGCGCACGTGATGGACTACGGATTGCAAGTGGATGTGCCGAAAGTCAAGATCACGGCGGAAACCAATGAAGTGCTGCCGCAGGTGACCATCACGCGCGATGAAATGCTGCACCTCAACGACAAGCCGGTGAACATTCATGATCTTCCGGCGCAGATCACGCGGCGATTTAAAGGTCAGAAGAAGGTTTACGTGGCGGCCGACAAAGCGGTGCGATGGGATGTAGTGGCCCAGGTGCTGGCGGAACTCAAAGCCGCGCAATTTGAGATTCTTGCCGTAACGAAACCGTTGGAGTCGAAAGGACAATGACTCCGGGCGGCGTTCTGATGCGGCCCGATCCGAAGGGGCGATCGTTCGCCTTCTCGGCCGCGCTGCATGGGTCCCTGGTCGGAGCTGTTCTGCTGACGAGCTGGGTTCATTCGAACGGCCCGAAGTTTGGCGATCCCAACGCGGGCGGCGCGAGTGTCGGCGTGGAAGCGGTCGATAAAATTCCGCTACCGCATTCGGGTCCATCGAATCCGGTGGCGCATGCGACCGATTCGGAAACTCCGCAGGCTCCTCCGGAGAAGGTGGAGCGGGAGAAAAAGGAAGTAGTTCCTCCGGATGCGGTCAAGTTGAGTCTCAAAGACAAGAAGGCCAAGGCGAAGGAAGAGAGTAGCCCTAAGCGGTTCAAGTCGTTTGAGGAACTGGAAAAGAATCAGTTGACCAGCAGGACTCCGCAAGCCGTATCGAGCCCCCTGTATAGCCAGATGCCAGGCTCCGGGCGAGTGGGCATGGGTGCGAATACCACACTGGGGTCGATGTTCGGGGCCTATGCGCAGCAGATCCAGGAATTGATCGCGCGCAACTGGCGCACCGGCGATGTAATCGTGGCGACCGCCCCGCCGGTGATTGCCTCCTTCAATTTGATGAGAGACGGAAGCATTCGTAATTTGACGATCGTGCAAAGTAGTCATGTGCCTTCGCTGGATTTTTCGGTACGCAGAGCAATTGAGGGAGTGAATTTTCCGCCGCTACCCACCGGTTATCCCAGCAACTCAGCAAAGTGCGAATTTACATTCGAGCTGAAAAAATGAAGATCAAACTTTTTTTTGCATCATTAGCCGCCCTAACCACCGGCGCGATATTCGTCAGGAGTCAGGACCAGATCGTTGGCAACGTCCACGGTACACTGCAAAAGCCCAAGATGGCCGTCATTGATTTTCGCGGCGCCGGCGACGCTCAGAAACTCATGGCGACCTTCAATACCACCCTGTGGGATGAATTGAGCAACTCCGGCGTATTGGAAATGGTCGGCAAGAGCTTCTATCCGCTGGACGTTCCGCAGCAGCCCCAGGATTTCAGGGCTCCTACCATGGCGGCGGGCGCGCGCCGGGGCGATTCGTCGCGGACGCAGAAAAATGGTCCATGGCTGACCGATTGGTCCGGTCCGCCGACTAATGCGAACTATCTGACCTTCGGCTACACAGCCGTGCAGGACGGGCGATTGCTGCTGCGCGGGTTCCTGTTCAATGTAGGGCAGCCGGACGTCGCCAGCGCCCAGTTGATTGGCAAGTTGTACTTCGGACCGCTCGATGACGCCGGTGCTAAAAAAATAGCAGTCGAGTTCGCCGCTGACATTTTGCAACAGTTCGGCGTGAAGAGTCTGGCGGGCACCAAAATTTTCTTTGTGTCCGACCGGACGGGCAACAAAGAGATCTGGTCAATGGATTACGATGGTTCGAATCAGCAGCAGATGACCAGCTACAAGACCATTTCGAAGGAGCCGGTAGTCTCCGCGGACGGAAGGATGTTCGCGTTCACCAGCCTGATCAAAGGCTCCTGGCAGATCATGATCCATTCCGCGGACACCAAAAAGAAATTACCATTCTACAATCCGGTTTCTTCCACCATCGAGACGCCGGAGTTCACTCCCGACGAAAAACATGTGCTCTATGCGGCCAGCCTGAATGGCTGGGTCAACATCTGTATCGCGGATGTGAATGGCGGCGGCATGAATCAGCTTTCGCATGTGAAATCGCAGGAAGTTTCGCCGAAGGTGAATCCGAAGACGGGACGCGATATCCTCTTTATCTCCGGCCGCAGCGGCAATGAACAGCTCTGGCACATGAACATCGATGGCAGTGACGCCGAAATGGTCACCAACGGCGAAGGCTACGTCGCCAATCCATCCTGGCATCCGAATGGACAAATGATCGCCTTTGCCTGGACCAAAGGATTTGAGCCGGGTGCGTATAACATCTTTGTCATGGATCTGGCCAGCAAGAAGATGACCCAGCTTACTTCGAACAACGGCAAAAATGAGAATCCATGGTGGGCTCCGGATGGGGTTCACCTGGTTTATCAATCGACGCACGGGCGGTCGCCACAGATTCATACTATGCTCGCCGATGGCACGCATTCGCAGCAATTGACCACCCAGGGCAACAATACCCAGCCGGTGTGGGCGAACGGGATAAACTAAATTGATAAAGGGAAGGATGAAAATGCGCAATCTATCGGGAACGCTGGCTACGGCGGCGTTCGCTGCGGTTTTGATGGTATCGGCTGGAGGATGCAAGAAGAAAGTTCCTGTGCCCACGCCGCCTCCACCCACGGCGCCGGCCACCACGCCCGAGCCTCCACCATCCGCACCGCTGTCGCTGCGCATTAACAGCTTCACGGGCGAGCCCCATTCGATCGAGCGCGGACAAGCGGCCACGCTGCGATGGTCGGTTGGCAATTCGACCGATATCTCCATCGATCAGGGTCTCGGCGCGGTAGCGGCTAATGGCAGCCGCCAGGTGTTCCCCAGCCAAACGACCACCTATACATTGATCGCGAAGGGCGGCGGCAATCAGGACACGCGGTCGGTGACGATCGAAGTGTCGAGCAGCGTGCCCCCTCCGCCTCCACGCACTCCAGGTGTGGCGTTTTCCGGCTCCGACCTGCTGAGCCGCGAAGCGCAGGACGTCTATTTTGGCTATGACAAGAACGACATTAACGCCGAGGGCCGCGACACGCTGACCAAGGATGCGGACGTGATCAAGCGCATCCTGACGGCCGACCCCACGTTTACGATCGTGGTCGAAGGCCATTGCGATGAACGAGGCTCGGAAGAATATAACCTGGCGCTGGGCGACCGGCGCGCGCTGGCGGTGAAAGAATTCCTGGTACAGCTCGGCGTGCCGGACGAACGGATGAAAACGATCAGCTTCGGCAAGGAACGTCCGGTATGCACGGATCAGAACGAAGCCTGCTTTCAAAAAAATCGGCGTGGGCATTTGGCTCCCGCTCAATAAACAAACTCCGGAGGAGGTTCGATGAACGCTTCACGATTATTGCTGCTCTCGATCGCTTTGTCGCCATCGATTCTGCTGGGACAAAAGCACGACGAGCTCGTCTCGATCCAGCGCGATGTGGCGCAGCTCGAGGATCAAATGAAGCAGCTTCAAAAGACGCTCGACGATAAGATGGCGGCCCTAACGGCGCTGGTCCAACAGTCGATTGACTTGTCGAATAAGACGGCCACGGCGATGGTCGATATGCAGCATAACGTCGATCAGAAGCTGTCGGAGCAATCGACGAAGCTGGTCGCTCCGGTGGCGACGCTGGGCACCAAGGTCGATGAAATGTCGGGCGATTTCAGCACGGTTCGCGAAAATGTGAAGGAGCTGGTCCGGCGCATGAATGATCTGGACGGGCAGATCAAGGATATTTCGAGCGCGCTTCGTACGTTGGCCGCGTCTCAGGTCACGCCTCCTCCGAACACGCCCGCCGCTCCCGGGGGCACTGCATCACAGGCCCCGGAAGGTCCTCCGCCGGGGACATCTGAAGTGTTGTCCTACCAGGGCGCGCTGGGTGATTACAACGGCAAGAAAGATGAGACCGCGCTCGAAGAATTCGCCCAATACTTGAAATGGTTTCCGCAAAGCGCCAATGCGCCCAACGCCCAGTTTTACATCGGGATGATCTATTATCGCGGCCAGGACTGGCCAAATGCGGTGAAGGCTTTCGATGCGGTGCTGGAGCAATTTCCCAAGAATTCGAAGACTCCGGACGCGCAATATATGAAGGCTTGCGCACTGATGAACAACCATCAGAAAACGGATGCGGGAAAAGAATTCAAAAATTTCATAGCCACCTATCCCGACAATACAAAAGTGCCCGAGGCTCATAAGCATCTGCGGGAACTGGGCCTCGAGGGTAACAGACGTAAATAAAATGCCGGCACCAGCCGAGCTGCGACTCACCTACGAAGACATCGCCGGGATGATGGAGCATCCGGTGCTCCGGCCGGAGCTGTCGGAGGACGAAGTGCGGACCGGCTGCGAAATCGCCAGGCAATATCGCATAGCCACCGTCACCGTTCGCCCCTCCGATGCCGATCTCGCTGTATCTTGGATGCGCGATAGCGGCGTCCGTGTGGCGAGCGTAGTCAGCTATCCGCATGGCTCCCAAACTACGCCAGTAAAGCTCTACGAAACGGGCGATCTGCTGCGCCGCGGAGTCGCCGAAATCGATACGGTGATCAATCTCGGCAAGATGATCTCGCGCCAGTTCCAATATGTGGAAGCGGAGCTGAAGCAGATGGCCGAAGCGTGCCACGAAAGCGGCGCGATTCTGAAGGTCGCCTTCGAAAACGGTTACCTGACCGACGATCTGAAGACCATTGCCTGCCAGATCGTGCAAAGCGCCGGAGCGGATTACGCCCGTACCTCGACTCCATTCGGGCCGTCTCCCTACTCTTTAGAGGATGTGGCGCTCATGAAGCGATTGTTGGACGACCGCGTAAAAATCAAGGCCAGCGGAGGAGTGCGAACCGTCGCCGACGTCCTCGCCTTGCGGGAAGCCGGTTGCGCGCGCATTGGCACCATTTCGACCGTACCCATTCTAGAGGATTGGAAAGCTCGAATCGCGCACCAAAAATCCCAGACGGGCGCCGCATAATCTGCTATCGTTTCCGGTATGCGCAAGCCTCTGATTGTTCGTCTGTCGGCCGGAATTCTGTTCCTGGTGGGAGCTTGGGCCGCTTACACGCAGACTCCGCAGGCCGGAAAGCTGGCTCTCGAAAAGGTCAAGGACGACCTCTACGTCATCTCCAACGACGGCGGAAACGTCGCCGCCTATCTAACCGATGAGGGCGTGATCGTGGTCGACGACAAGTTCGACGCCGACGTGGCCGAGATCCTTTCAAAAATCAAGAGCGTGACCGATAAACCGGTGAAATACGTGCTCAACACGCATCAGCACGGCGATCATACCGGCGGGAATCAAAAGCTGCTGCCGATCGCCGAGATCATCATTCATGAGAATGCGCGGGCGAATATGGTCGCCGGTAAAATGCCGGGCGTTCCTCGGGTGACCTATAGCGATCAGACCGGCGTGTACCTTGGCGGTAAGGAGGTGCTTGCGAAACACTTCGGCCGCGGACATACCAATGGCGACGCGGCGATTTATTTTCCGGCGCTGAAAACGGTCCACACCGGCGATCTGTTTGTGACCGGCGCGCCGTTCATCGACTACTCCGCCGGCGCCAGCGCGAAAGAATGGACCAGCACCATCGATGGCATTCTGAAGTGGGATTTTGACACCGTAATTCCCGGCCACGGACCTGTTTCAAAGCGCGCCGATCTGATCAAGTTCCGCGATAACTTCGCAAAAATGCGCGACCGCGTCAGCGGCATCCTGAGGGACGGCAAGGGCAAGGATGACGTGTCCAGAACCTTGATCGCGGAATTCGGCTGGGCTCCCAGCGGCATGGGAATGCGTTCCCTCGACGGCCTGATCGCCGAACTTAAGCAGTAGTCGCCGTCCCCGCCAATCCCAATTCAGCAGCGCGCCCCTGCATCGCGACGATGCAGAATTCAATGTGCTGATCCAGATCGACACCCATTTCCGCGGCCCCATTCATAATGTCATCGCGATTCACCGCACGTGCGAAAGCTTTGTCTTTCAACTTCTTCTTCACCGATTTCAGCTCCACCTCCTGAATGCTGCGCCCCGGCTTCACATAAGCGCACGCAGTTAGGAATCCGGCCAGCTCATCGCAACCGAACAGCGTTTTTTCAAGCGGCGAAACGCGCGGCACGCCGGTAAAATCCGCGTGCGAGAGAATAGCCCTTCGAATTTCCTCACTGACTCCTCGCTCGGCGAGAATCGCCTCGCCCTTCGTCGGATGATCGGGCAAATTAGGATGAATTTCCCAATCGAAATCGTGCAGCAGCGCCGTCACCGCCCACTTTTCTTCGTCCTCTCCCAGCTTGCGGGCATAAGCGGCAACGCACGTTTCGACAGCCAGCATGTGCTTGCGCAGGCTCTCCGATTTTACGAATTCACAGACAATTTCCCAGGCTTCTTGGCGGTCCATAGTCACAGTGTATGTTAAACTGAAGACTGTTCAGTGGGCCTGTGGCGCAGTTGGGAGCGCGCTTCCATGGCATGGAAGAGGTCGACGGTTCGAACCCGTCCAGGTCCACCAAAACACCTCAAATCCCCGCCCGCAAGTCCAATGCAACCCTTCCGTCCCCCAGCCGCGTCTTCTAAATAGGGAGAAATTATGCTTGGTCAATGGCAACGGCTCGATCGCCGCAATTTCCTGGTGCTTGCGGCATGTGCGAGCATAACCCGCCTGGATGCTTTCAGTTCCGATTTCTGGAATAAAAAGGATCCGTCAGAGTGGACCGGCGCGGAGATCGATCAGCTTACCAATAAATCTCCCTGGGCCAAAGCCGTGACCGCTTCGGCTGCATCAACGGCGCGCAGCCCGATGGGAATCCCTGGAATGGGCGGAGGCGGCATGGGTGGAGGAATGGGCGGCGGCCGCCGCAGCGGTGGAGGCGCGGCACCCGGACCATCCTACCAAGCCATCGTCCGCTGGGAAAGCGCGAAGCCGATCCTGGACGCGCTGAAAGCCCCTTTGCCGGAAGGTTTCACGAACCATTACGTGATTAGCGTCGGTGGCATTCCGCTCGATGCCGGCAGCCGCGCGCGTTCCCAATCGCAGGATGACAATTCGTCTGATCAGGACAAGCTGGACCGGCTGAAAAGCGCCACTCTCCTCGCGCCTAAAGACAAGCGCGACCTCCAGCCAGGGATCGTCCTGCAGCAGCCCGCCGGTTATGGGAACGTCTACTTCGGCTTCGCGAAAGATCTGGTGACCCTTCGCCCGGAGGATAAAGAGGTCACCTTTACCACCCAGTTCGGATCCGTTCCCGTCAAGACGAAATTCTATTTGAAAGACATGCTGTATCACGGCGAACTGGCGGTCTGACGCGTCCCAAAATTGTTATCATTGGGGAGACCGCTCGAACGTCCTCTCTTCCCCATGAAGCTCTCAGATATTGACCCCGGCCCGTACGCCCCGAAATCCGTCCGCATGATCGTCGAGATCGCGAAAGGCGGCAGCAACAAGTGCGAATACGATATTGACCTGGGTGTGTTCCGCCTCGATCGCGCCCTTTATTCGCCGATGCACTACCCCGGCGATTACGGTTTTGTGCCCGGCACCGTGGCCGACGACGGCGATCCGATCGATATCCTCGTCCTGATGACCCATCCCAGTTTCACCGGCTGCATGATCGAGGTTCGCCCCGTGGGCATTCTAGACATGGTCGATAATTCCGAGGCTGATTACAAAGTTCTCGCCGTGCCGATGCGCAACCCGCGCTACGACGAAATCAATAATATCGGCGATGTTCGCGGCCACCAGTTGAGGGAAATCGAGCACTTCTTTCAGATCTATAAGGAGCTCGAAGGAAAAAATGTGCGCCTCGAAGGCTGGCGCGATATCCACGCCGCCCACGAAGCCATCATGAAGGCCCGCGGCCGCTATCTCGACCAGCAAAAGTCTAAGTCGTAGCCAGCAATTCCCGCGCCCCGATCTG
>Ga0116129_1001362_pt1 | contig 13541 bp, 11 predicted proteins | sample June2015DPH_17_2_FD_89732 | JGI IMG/M metagenome (GOLD analysis project Ga0116129, IMG submission 89732) | Peatland microbial communities from SPRUCE experiment site at the Marcell Experimental Forest, Minnesota, USA - June2015DPH_17_10 | ecosystem: Environmental > Terrestrial > Soil > Wetlands...
AGGCGCGCCTTCGCGGTCGGCTGGAGTGAAGTCGCGGCCACGAACGATGGCAATGCCCTGGGCCTGGAAGTAATGGCCCATGACGTCGGGTACCCACGCCACATTCAAGCCCGCTCCCTTGGGAGGGAGGTAACCCTCGGGAGTAAACGTGGCTAAAGACTGTATGCCCGCGGCAGGCAATAGGGAGGTGATCCCTACGGCCTGCACGCCGGGCAATTGCTCCAGTCTGGCGCGGAGGGTTCCGTTGAATGCGTCGATGGCAGCCTGAGTCGAGTATTGCTGCCGGGGAAGGTTATACGTGGCGGTCAGCGTGTGACTGGGTTGGAAGCCGAGTCCTACGGAGCGCATTTTCTCAAAACTGCGCAGCAAAAGGCCCGAGGCGGTGAGCAAGACCAGAGCGACGGCGAGCTCGGCAACGACAAGTGCCGAGCGCAGGCGGGCGTGAGCGCCGCCGGCGGTGCCGGTGCGCCCGCCTTCTTTGAGTGCGTCGTTGACGTCGGTGCGCGCCGCGGCTAGGGCGGGCATCAGCCCACAAAGCAAGCCGGTGAGTACAGCGAGGCCGAGCGCGAAGGCGATGACTTGCCAGTCGAGACTGATGGAGCTGACGCGGGGCAGCGTTTCCGGGAGGAAGCTGACACCGACGTGGAGACTGACCGATGCCAGTGCCAGGCCGAGCAAGCCGCCGGAGAGGCTGAGGAGGAGAGCTTCGACCAGCGATTGCCGCAGAACAGCCGCTCCGCCGGCGCCCAGCGCGAGACGCACCGAGATCTCCCGCCGCCGACGGAGGACGCGGACCAGCAAAAGCCCGGCGAGATTGGCGCAGGCGATGAACAGAACCACGGCGACAGCAAGGAAGAGCGTGCGGACCAGAGGCCGGGCCTGAGCTATGGTGGCCTCTTCGAGGGGCTGGACCAGGGGGTGAATGCGTCGTCTGGAGAGCGCGGGAGGGAAGTTGCGCATGATTTCCTGCGCTGCGGCCGCAGCGTCCTGCTGGGCCTGGGCCGGCGTGATGCCGGGCTTCAGCCGGCCGACCAGGCCATAGCTCCAGCTTCCTGCCCCCTGAAGCAGCTCTGCCGGAGTCAGGCTCATCGGCACCCAAAGCTCGCTGCGGTTCAACTGGCCCGGGACCAGAGGAAATTCAAACTGGCGAGGCATGACGCCGATGATCTCGTAGGGCTTGCGGTCCAGGAGAATCTTGCTGCCCAGGATATTTTGATTGCCTTGGAAACGGCTCTGCCAAGTCTGGTAGCTGAGAAGTGCGACCTGCTGGCTACCCTCGTCTTGCTGCGGAGTAAACGCGCGGCCCAATATGGGAGGGACGCCAAGAACTGTAAACATGCTTGCGGTCAGCCGCGCGGCATTGATCTGTGCCGGGGCGCCGGGGCCGGAAAGTTCATAGGCGGAGGGCTGATATCCGCCCAGACTTGAGAAGGCGCGCGTGTCACGCATATAAATGCCAATGCCGGGCGCGGTTACCAGAGGGGTTTCGTCACCGTATTGCGCGCCCTCCAGGGTATCGCCCAGCGTGACGAGACTGGACGGATTGGAAAATGGCAAGGGCCGCAGCAGTACACCCTCGACGATCGAGAAGATGGCGGTGGTAGCGCCGATGCCGAAGGCCAGCGTCAATACCGCCGTCAAGGTGAACCCAGGCGACTTGCGTAATTGACGCAGCGCATAGCGCATTTCTCGTAATAATGATTCCATGAGGCCTCCGCGCAACATAGCGTGCACGTTTCTTGCCACATTATTTTGAGTTTGCTTGGTTTGTTTTGCAGGGGAATTTGCTTTGGAGGCGATTTTTAAGGCACTCCCGTTTGTCCGTAATCGAGAACTACTGTCCGAAACCGAACAGCATCCATCTTTGTGTCGTCAAAAATGTGTACCTCTCCTCACCTTGATCCCGGAATACAGCCCCTTGACATGCTCGCGGCTTTCATCCAGCGGCCTCCTGCACCGCAACGACCGTCACCCGATCCGGTGCCTTGTTGCTTGAACGCTTCAGCTATTCCCCTGGGCCATCTCCTGATCACTCGCTTCAACGCCCAAGGATCAACGCCGCAGGAAACAAAAAACGCTTCAAGCGGTTCCTCCGTAACGCGTGAAGTGCTTCGGCTGGCAGCTCGTGGGATTGCAGAGAGCGTTCCGTCGGGGGAGATAGCCTGAGCGATCAACGGCAATCCTCCGTGTCGGCCATGAATGGCGTTCCGATTGGGCGGATAAGGAGCTATCCTCCGGCAGAGTTCGGTGTCCTGAATGGGCACCATAAATCTGAGAGGCTGAGTTGGGCTACCATCAAAATCAGTTGCCAACTGCCTTCATGATCGATTTCACCTTTCGAAAAGAACACCTGTGCTCGTTTTCCGTGGACGTACTTCGGGATAGCGTCAAGAAGAGTCACAAGCTCTTCAGGCTGAAGGCGGCGACTTTGCGCAACGACCGCGTATCGAATTTGGCCTAGATGCTCGCTGAGTTTTAGTCTGATGGCGGGGACGACGGAGCTCGAACCCGCGACCTCTGCCGTCACCGAAGTGCTTTTGATTTTAACCCATTGAAAACATGGGCACCGATGGCTAACAAAAGCAGGTAGTGGCTCAGTTTGAAATCTCTCCCGATTTCTTGTAAGGACCACGCTTGCCCGGCTTCGGCATGGCTGCATCGCCCATCTCAATCAGTTCGGCAATTGTCCAAGCGTGATCGCTGAGTCCGGCTTGCATCGCTGGGGTCACGCGCAATGTCTGATGGATGCGAACGAAATTGCAGTACATGAAATGGAGCGCCACCGCATAGCCGTGATTGTCTAGCTTCTTGCTAAATGCGTTTGTGAGCCGAGTAAAGCGCCGGATGTTCATCCGCATTGTCAGATTTTGGCGCTCAACATACGATGTGCTGATGTGCTTTGGATCAGGATCGCCCATTACAACCTTGCTCTCACAACCGATGCACTTGGCGGGCGAGTACCGTTTCTCGGTCTCTTCCGACGCGCCATAAATCTTTTGAAGTGTGGCGAAGTCCACATCCATGCCGAACGCCCCTTCAACCGCTTCTAGGTATGCCTTATGGCCGTCTGTAGTGATCTGTACGCGGCATTGGATGCGGCTGGCGCAATCGTCCATGAAGTCTTTCGCCCAAACTGCTCCGCGACCGCCCACTAGGTAGCTCACAACCAGCTTTGTATCGGCATCAAGGCCAACCCAGGTCCAAACGTCTCCCCAGCCGATCTCTTTCTTATCCGGGGAAGCATTCTTTTGCTTTGCTCCCACGTATGCCCAAATCTCGTCACATTGCTGACGGCGAACCCGCACATTACGAACGTGGGTGTCGTGATAATTCATACACGCTTCGCCAAGATCGACCAGCAGCTTGGTAATCGTATTCCGGGCTATGCCCGTCATGCGGGAGACAGAACGCAGGCTGTTTCCTTCCACCAAGGCCGCTACGATCTGGACCCGTTCGGTATGCGTGAGGTAATTCATATTGCAGAGCATTTTTAGCGCGGCGGCGCGGCGGCATCCCCTTGGCGAAAGCCGGAAATGCTCGCGGCCGCGCCGGTGGGCTAAAAATGGATTGGACTAGACCGCTCCCATGCTGCCGGCGCTATGCGTTTTGAATACTGCGGGTGATGGCGGGAACGAGCGCTTGAGATACATGTAGCCAGTTGCGAAGCAAGGTTTTGTGTGGGTAGAAGCAGATGATAATTATGCTTGAGTGCAACTTCAGAGTCAAGCATTTTGTTCAGATTAAATCGTGGCAATTGATTGTAAGCGACTGTTAATCTACCTGCATGGCAAAAGTTCAAAGAAACGGGTGCTGGATTGCACTCACATTATGAGTGCGCGTGTATTATGCTCTGCATGAGCGAATCTTCGGCGCGCGGCCAACGTCTACTAGGCAGGGAGGCTGCATGGACCTGAATGTACGGGCATTCCGGACTGTACAGGCAGCACTAGACAAGCCTGTTACCCCAAACAAGCGCAAGGAATCTGCACGCAAAGGCGGTTTGGCAGGCGGGAAGGCTCGCGCAAAATCGATTTCTGCCGAAAGACGGAAAGAGATCGCCAGAGTTGCGAGCTTGGCCCGGTGGGCGGCGAAACATCCCGTCGAGTAAGAACGTTATGCTTGGAACGGTGTTTGCATAGAGAGCACAGAAATGTACGTAGAAATGGATTCCGCATTGTTAGAGATGCCGACGAGGGTAGCTCAGCCGTTCGAGGTTGGCACCCTTGGTGCGTTTGACGCAACGGCCTCCGGCGAGACACGCGTTATCAAGCGGAAAGATGAAGATCTGCTTCGTCAGATAACGGAAACTCTCGACAAGCAACTCTTGGCGGCGTTGGCTTGCCGTACTCCTAAGGAGTTCGCTAAGGCACGGGGGCAGCTGTGGGAGATGTACTTCCGTGCCCGCAGAACATTGGGCGATACGATCAAGTTGGTCATTCCGAAGAACGTGATTGAGATAATTCGTTTTGCTACAACGCAACGAATTGCGGAAGACCTGGCGCGTTCACGCGACGTGTTGTTTAGGGAAGATGTCGCCGCCCAGTTTGAGTTCACCGATTGGCTAGTTAACAAAATTCAGTGCGTGGCACACGAGATTTCTAAGGCAGGCAATCCCAGCGACAGAGCTGCGGACAGCCAACTGCATGAAGACTTTTCTTTGTATACCTCTTGGGGCCAATTCCATTACGACTGTGTGTTGGCTTCGATGAAATTTGACCGCCCAATTCCAGAACAGATTCAGGGTTCAATTCGTGATGGTTTGCGCGCGTGGGTAAATGCTTGCTCGATTACCGAGGAAGCATTAGCTCTTCGCGCGGAGAACGGGTCTGAAAGACCTCAAGAGGTCTTTGACCTGCCTTGGGACGAAGAAGATCAGGAGCTACTGGACTCTTCAATGAGAGACCTCGATGCCGAATTCTGCTCCGATCTATAAGCAAGGCGACACGTATTGGTGTGAACCCGATCCGAGTGAAACAAAGGCTCCGAGCAGGCGGGAGACAGAATATGGGTCATCGTATCGCAGCGCACCCGCGCCAAATGCGTGGTTGCACTGCCTCTGTCTCGGCACATAGACAAGGCTATATTGCCATTTCTTGTGACGGTGCCAGCATCCGAGATAACAATGGTTGATGGCAATCCGCCCATCAACCGCGTAGCTTTAACCGATCAGATTCGCAATCTTGACAAGGGACGGCTTCGAAAGCAAGCCGGTTCGGTAAGCAAGCGCGCCTTATTGTCGATATTTTCTGGAATGGATTATATGTTGGGCAGACAGTTTCCCCATCCCAAGTCGAATTAATTCGCATCATATCGCGCAATTTCACGATAATTCAAACTGAGCCACTACCCAAAAGCACTGGAACAGTGGAAAGCACGGGTAGAAACTCTTTCAGCACCCTCGACCGCATAGCCTAGACCTCTGCCGTGCAAAGGTAACGGTCTGTATCTTAATGATATAGAAAGCTTTACTTTAGCGGTCTTCTGCACCAAAATGGAAAACAGGGCGCTGCCCGCAGCGTCAGGTTGAAAACCGTCAGCATATTGGGGTTTGCCCTCTTAAGGTCGCGAACCTTCGTTCTGAAATAGTGATAGCACGAGGTATCCATGCTCGCAACCGCTCCGCTGAGTTTGAGAATCACGAAAATAGGACGTGCTTCTGGTCCGAACACCAACGCCGGATGAAGCTGGAGTTCGGAACGCATAGCCTGCATCGCAGCCCGATCTGCGGGCTACTCTTTGTGGTAATAAGTCGTTGTCTTTGGGATTCTCCTTTCATGAGCGCGGCTTTCCTCCTACTGTGGGTCGGCGCAGTGCAAGAGTGCGTTTCTTCCCGTAGTAGTGATCGCGCTGCCTATGCTCGCTCCAAGAGTTCTGTGTGATACTTCGGTGCTATAGCATTCACCTTCACCAGAAACGCGGCCATCTCTTCTTCGTCAAGTTCGGGCGGCGGCGTTGTACGTGTCGCCACAGGTACGCCGACTTCCTGGAAGAATCTGTCATTGCCGGCAGGCGAGCAGATGCAAATCATCCGGGCTGGGCGCGAGGACGAATTATGAAACTGGTGAGGGGCGTTGGATGGAACGTTGACGGTCTCGCCCGTCCGCACAGTGGACTTCTTTCCGCGAAAGGTCATCTCCATCTCCCCGTCAAGCAGGATGAAGGTCTCTTCGAATTCATGACGGTGCGGAGCTGGACCGCCGCCCGGCGGGACGTGCATGTCGATGACGCAGAAGCGATCGTCGGTATCTTTACCAGCAACCGTAATCGTATACGTGTCTCCGACCAAACCAATATGCTGGATCGCAGGACTGTCCAACTCGGCTAGGGCTAAGCTGCGACTGAGATCGTCGGCAGGAAGTGGAGCGATCACCGATGTTGTTTCTGGCACCTGATTTCTCCTTTACTTGAAGTTGGTATTACCTATGACTCTCCCCGGGAAGTGTGTTAAGAAGCCCGAAGTGTAAAGACAGCTTTACCGATTGCGCTTCCCGATAGCCGCTTTGTCCAGAGCGCTTCCGGATTCCAGAGCGTCTCGGTATGGTCAACCAGCGGGACGATGCTTCCCGAGGTCACCCTGCTGGCGAAATCGTTGAGTCCTTCTGTCGTCACTTTCGTCTGCACGAAAAAGCCTTGAATTCCAAGCCTTTCGCACTCATCGAGATCAGGCGGCTGGTTGAACGTGACGATGATGCCGCCGCCCTTGACCCCGGAGTAGGACCGCGCGAGCGTTTCACCACCCACCAGATCGAGTACAGCATCGACTGGCTCAATCTCCTCTTCAAAGCGTTCCCGGGTGAATTCGATGACGCGATCGGCACCCAGCTGGAGCAGTGTTTCCTGCTGTTTCGATTGCGCCGTGGTGATGACATGCGCGCCGGCTTTGTGGGCAATTTGGATGGCCAATGAACCTACGCCACCCGCGCCGCCCTGGATCAGTACGGTCGAGCCAGGTCCCACCTTGGCGAGATCGAGAGCCTGGATCGCCGTCTGGCCGACGACCGCAACGGCCGCTGCCTGCTCCACGGAGAGCGTCGAGGGCCGGAGTGCAATCCCAGTAGCGTCGATGGCCACGAATTCGGCGTACGCGCCTCCCGTCATGCTGTAGCCGAAGACCGCATCTCCTGCCTTGCAGTCAGTGATACCCTCGCCAATGCTCTCGACCGTGCCTGAAACATCGCCGCCCGGAGTCCATGGAAGCTGCAGCGGAAATGCCTGCCGCATGACTCCGGAGGCCCGGCCCGGATCGATGGGGTTGAAGCTCGTTGCGAGGTTGCGGACTACGATTTGACCGGCACCTGCTACAGGTTGCTCGATCTCATCTAGCCGGAGCGGACCGCCGTACTCGTGAATACGTAATGCTTTCATGACATTTTCCTCTTGCACTGTGGGCTGTGCGTCGTTGTGGACTCTCGCTCAGGCAGGTTATGCCTTCCATGTTGCCGTGGTGTGGGTCGCAAAGTCCTCATAGCTACGCGGCGCGTGGCCCAGCAGCTTCGTAAGCCGAGCGACTTCCGTTTTAGTGGACTCAAAGCCACGATCGAAATAGCCCTGAAACATCATGCGAAGATCGAAAGCGCTCCAACTCGGCATTCGGGAGCGCATGCCTTGCTCCCACTGATCGAAGTTATGTCCCGTGTACTTGATCTCCTTGTTCAGCAGCTTGTTCCACAGAGCTGCATTACCGGGACCGCTGATGATCGTTGGCGCGACAATGTCGTAGGTCTGGCCATCGTGGCCAACTTCGGTGAGCGAGATCGCAGCGGCTTCGGCGATATCGCGAATGTCCGCCGCCGCAATCCCCGCCGTGCCGATGGGCATCGGGTAGACACCCGGACCCAGGAGAGCATCTTTTAAGTCGAGGTCGTTCTGAATGTAATAACCGGGGCGCAGAATGGTGTACGGAACCCCGAACTCCCGCAGCGCGTTTTCGACTGCCAGCTTCGATGCAAAGTGCGGTACATCAAGAAACTGCTCTACCTTGTAGACCGACAGGTAGGTCACATGCTTTATGCCCACCCGCTTCGCCACGCCATAGGCGATCAACGCTTGCGTCAACTCGTCTGTAACAACGGCGTTCAACAAGAAGAGCTTATCCACTTCCTGCAGCGCCTGCTCCACGGAGACCGGGTCGAGCAGATCGCCGATGGCGACCTCTACTTCCGTCGGCAGCTTGCCTGCCTCGGGCTGCTTGCGCGCGAGGACCCGCACCTCTGCACCACGCTTGAGCAGTTCCGTAACCACCGCCCCGCCTACGTTGCCTGTTCCGCCTGTCACTAGAATCTTCATCTCATCTCCTTCATTTACCTGCCTTGCACTCGAAGCTGCTCTGTATTTTCGAAACGCTTGTGTTCGCTATAAGAGACGCTAGCCGTGCCTGAGGCGAAGCATATACTGGCGCAATACCGTATTGCATGTGTGCAACATCGCAAATAGCATCCAACTGTAGAAGCCATCTGGCATTCGCACACGGACACGATGCACTTGGCTGACGCTCCGGAGGTTCGATGGAAATCCCCGATCTCAATGATGTTCGTACCTTTGTCGCAATCGGCCAGGGAGGGACGCTGACGGCTGCTGCCAAGGAACTGAACCTTCCGACATCAACGGTGAGTCGCGCCTTGACCCGTCTTGAAAAGCATCTCAACATTCTGCTCGTGCAGCGAAGTCCGCGAGGGCTCGTCATGACAGACTTCGGCAAGGAGTACCTGCAAATCTGCAGGCGAGCCTTACGCACTTTGAGGGATGGAAGCGAGTTGTTGGAGGGGCGTCGTGAACGGCCAACTGGGCTCATCAAGGTAGCTTGCCCGATTACTATGGCACGTTCCATCTGGGCACCATTACTCCCTGAGTTTCTGGGCCGCTACCCGGAATTGCGCGTCGAATTGGAGCCGTACAGCTCTGGTTGGGACCAAGAGCCGCGAGAGGACGTGGATGTCTTCTTCAAAGTGCGAGCGCCCCGAGACTCCGTCCGGCGCGTCCGGCCTTATCCAGGAACGAAACGAGGACTCTTCGCGAGCCCAGACTACGTGAAGTCGCGCAGCAGCCCAGCCGCTCCTGATGATCTCGTAGCGCATACCTGCATCGGCTCTGGAACCTGGAAGTTGAGCCGAGGTTCAAAAGTTGCAGCGCCTAATATATCGTTCAGGGTCGTGGTCAGCGATCCGGTCGTTCATCTGGATCTCGCGCTGAGTGGATTGGGCATCGCCATCCTGCCCCTATACATGGCCAAGCGGCCGGACACGTGTAACAAGCTGATGCCTATACTGCCGTTGTGGAGCCCGGAGCCGATCACCCTCTGTGCGCTCTTCTCCGGTCCAGCGCGGCTGACTCCAAAAGTCCAAGTGCTGCTGGACTTCCTTGGGGACTATATAGGGACCGATCGCGACCCGCGACTTCATAGTGTTCCAGCCAGAGGATTGTTTACAGACTCAAAGCTTGAGGCAACATCTGGACCTTAGTGATGCGACACTTACCAGCTCAGGCGCGTCCTGGTGAACAGTTTTGCGATGGAACGCTCGCTTGGTAACCAACCGATAGGCGGCAGAACTCGCAGCGGTCTGCTGTCAAAAGAGGGTCTTTAGCAAAACATACAGGCCATTCCAGGCGATCTGCACTCCGATGCAAAGCATGATGAATGCGATGACGCGCAGGATGCCGTGGGCTGTCGACCTTGAAACTTTGGTCGTAATGATGGGTGCGTATGCATAGCAAACGTAAACCAGGACGCTCACAACTACTACTGCGGCAAATATTCCGGAGTGACCGAGCAGGTTTGAGCTAAGCGTGCGCCGAGAAATGTGAGCACTTAAGGTTAGCATTGTAACCAATGTTCCCGGGCCGGAAGTGATCGGAAACGTAAAAGGGTAGAACAGTTTCTCGTTGAGAACACTAAATCTGGAGTCATTTAGTTCCACAGTCTCTTCCTGTTTCTGTCTCACACTCGCGCCGGAGTCATTCTCGTTTAAGACCCCCCAGGCTATGGCGGAAATCACGATACCACCGGCCACTTCTACGATAGGAAGCGATATTCCGAAGAAACTGAGGATCGCTGAACCGAGAACCTCGATCGCTCCGAGGAACAAGATGTTGTTAACAGCGATGCGGCGCGCCAGGGAGCGATAAAGGGCGGGCGGAGCTTTGCCCACCAAACCGAGAAACACAAGCGCGGAACCAAGTGGATTGATAATCGGGAGAAGGGCGCTGAATGCCAGTAGAAATGCTGTCCAAGCTGCCATGTGTAGCTCCAATCGCTTCAAGCTTAAAGATTCACCAATTCATCTGGCGCATCCTTTCAAGGATGAGCGCACTATAGTCATTCATACGGTCGGGCCGTCGCTTCAGGGGAGCCGGCAGAATCGCGGCGAGCCGTGCCGCCTGTTGCCGGCCGATGTTCCGGGCCGCGGTTCCGTCATAGAAACGACAGGCCGACTCTGCGCCATAAATACCGGGGCCCCATTCGACCACGTTGAGGTAGATTTCGAGAATTCGCCGCTTGCCGAGGACCAATTCGGCCACCGGTACCAGTGTGAACTCCGCGCCCTTGCGGAGGACAGAGCGGCCTGTTCCGAAGAATAGGTTTTTCACCAGTTGCTGGGTAATCGTAGAAGCACCGCGGGTGCGACCGCCCTCCATATCGTTTTCGGCAGCAATTTGGATCTGGTGCCAATCGAACCCATGGTGTTGGTAGAAGCGCGCGTCCTCGGCGGCGACTACCGCGTGCTGGAGATTAGGCGAGATCTGGTCAAGGGGAATGAATCTGTAGTGTTCCTGATACCGCGTGTGGTTGAACCAGGCCTCTAAGTGGCGCTGGATGTGCACGGCGGTTGTGGGAGGGTTGATCCACCGGGCGGACAGCAGCGTAAGGGCGGCAAGAGACCAGAGAAGCGCCACGCCGATGACGACCCATCGAACCAGGGATCGGAGGAAGCCCTTCCGAGGCGAGATCTTGGTGGGCATGTATGGTCCTGCAGTCACAATCAGGATCATAGCCGGGGCGGGGCATTTACGCACTTTGATTGAGGGGGTAATGCAGATCAGACTCAGGCTCGATTCCACGTTCGCCACTCGGTGGGCATTTGCGTTTCCTCAAGCAATCCTTCGCCCGCGCCGCGCGCGCTGGCGCCCACGCTGACTCAACCTGCCCTTGCGCCGGGCAAGATCGACTTTCCCCGTGCTCAGGGGTCCGTGGGCACTTCTAAGCCCTTTGCGATCAATGCGGGCCTTGTCACCTGTTCCCCGGTCTGATTTTCGCCCTGATTCGGCTGATGACCGGAGGTTTTCAGCATGCCCTTGCTGGCCCATTCGATGCGGTGTTGAGTGCAGGCCCATACTCCAACAGGGCGTGGGTTCCTGTCCGCTGCTATGGCGGCGATCGTCGCCGCTCAGCGACCCCGCGGCGACTCGAGACCGCTCAGGATGAGGTCGACTCCGGCGAGAAAATCCATTCGGTCGTCGTGAGCGCGCAACTGTCCGGCCATGCTGCGTGCGAACGGGTACTCCTCCGGATCGAGCTGCAACCACACAGTTGATACCGCCTCGAGGAAGTCCGATCGGTCGGTGCCTCGGGTCCGGGCAAGCTGGGTGTTGGCCGCGTTCTGGCCGCCGACGCCAAAAATGTAGTTCAGCAGCGCGGACACCGCTGCCCACTGTTCTTCGTGCGGCACGCCAAGAGCGCGAACCTGCTGGCCTATACGTTCAAGAATGCGCACCATCGGCGACCGCCCTGCAGCCCATATCAGGGCCGTGCCAACCCACGGATGCCGGTCAATCGCGTCGAACATGCCGAGCGCGAGCGCACGAATGGTTGCCTTTGGCGTCACGCCCGCTTGGCGCGCCTCCAAGGTGCGGGCGACGATGGCGTCGCAGGCGGCGGTCAGCAGATCGCTTTTATTGGCTATGTGCCAATAAATAGCACCAGGACCGGTGGCGAGCTGTTCGGAGAGGGCGCGGAATGTCAGGCCGGCTTCTCCGCTGCGGTCCAACAGGTCGATCGACGCTGCAATGATGCGATCCTTTGAGAGCGCTTCCTCACGCCGTTGGCTGCTCCGTACTTTTTTAACCATACTTCATCTTGACATACATGGAACGCCATTCCATAATCATGGAATGGCGTTCCACAATGATCTCGAGAACCCGGTGACGGCATCCAGCCACGAAAGGCCAGCCACGAAAGGATTGAGGATTAATGCTCCGGTTACGATCATCGGTGCCGGGCTCGGTGGTCTGACACTTGCGCGCGTGCTCGACGTTCACGGTATTGCAGCGACGATCTACGAAGCGGAAACCTCGGCGAACGCGCGAGCGCAGGGGGGGATGCTCGATCTTCATGAATGCGACGGGCAGCTTGCACTCAAAGCAGCCGGTCTCTTCGATAAATTCCTCGAGATTATCCACGCTGGGGGGCAGGCTTCGCGGGTACTCGACAGGGAAGGCAACGTCCTGCTTGATATGCCCGACGACGGCACAGGCGGTCGGCCGGAGGTACGCCGAGGAGACCTTCGTCGGATCCTGCTTGACTCACTTCCTGCCGAGGCGATCCGCTGGGGGCACCGAGTCATAGCAGTGTCTCGGCTCGGCGGCGGGCGGCACTTGTTGACCTTTGCTGACGGCCGAACGGTGACTACCGACCTCCTTGTCGGCGCCGACGGCGCCTGGTCGAGAGTTCGTCCACTTGTTTCCGCGGCGAAGCCGGCATATGTCGGCACCTCATTCATCGAGACCTACTTGTTCGGAGGCGAGAGCTGTCACAAGGCGAGTGCGGAAGCGGTTGGAGGTGGCGCGCTCTTTGCGCTGGCACCGGGAAAAGGCATCCAAGCGCACCGCGAGCCCAATGGTGTTCTGCACACATACGTCGCGTTGAACAAGCCGGAAGACTGGATTACCCGCATCGATTTCTCCGACCCGGCGACTGCCTTGGCCACTATCGCCAAGGAATTCGAGGGCTGGGCTCCAGAGCTGACAGCGCTCATCACGGACGGCGAGACTGACCCGGTGCCTCGCGCTCTCCATGCGCTTCCGGTCGGCCACAGGTGGGATCGGGTTCCGGGTGCGACACTGCTCGGCGATGCAGCGCACCTGATGGCGCCGTCTGGCGAAGGAGCCAACCTCGCGATGTTCGACGGCGCTGAACTCGGCAAGTTGATCGCCGCCAACCCTGGCAACGTGGAAGCCGCGCTAAGTGCCTATGAAAAGGACCTCTTTCCCCGCAGTGCATCCGCTGCTGCGGAGGCGGACGGGCTCCTCAAGCTGTGCTTCGGCGACAACGCTCCCCAGAGCCTGCTTGACTTTTTCGCCAAGAACCAGCCCGACGAGTAGCTGCCCGGCCCGGCCAGATCGTGCCCTCCGGCAGGGACGTCGGAGGCGAGTTCCGCCGGGCGCCGTACGGAGAAAAGACACATTCATTCTGTGCGGATTTACGCACGGTAAATTTGTTCTAACTTCTTGCTGGTTGGATGCATGAGTTTTTGGTCATGCGTAAAAGGTCGAAGACCAGGCGGACGTTGCGCGTGAGCTGGCGCATTTTCTCGGGGACGCTGCGGACT
>Ga0116129_1001363_pt1 | contig 13537 bp, 12 predicted proteins | sample June2015DPH_17_2_FD_89732 | JGI IMG/M metagenome (GOLD analysis project Ga0116129, IMG submission 89732) | Peatland microbial communities from SPRUCE experiment site at the Marcell Experimental Forest, Minnesota, USA - June2015DPH_17_10 | ecosystem: Environmental > Terrestrial > Soil > Wetlands...
AGCACGAATGGCCGTTCGCGATTCCGCTGATCCGCGAGGCGGCCGGGTGGCGCTTCGATACCAGGGCTGGAGTGGATGAGATCCTCAATCGGCGCGTCGGCCGCAACGAACTTGTGGTCATGGAAACATGCCGCGCCTATGTCACGGCCCAGCGCGAATACGCGGCCAAAGGCCTGGGGCCCGGCGGCTCGGCGGATTATGCGCAGCATTTCATGAGCAAGGCCGGACATGATGGCCTGTATTGGCCCACCAAACCGGGCGAGGACGAAAGTCCGTTGGGCCCGCTCATCACGTCCGCGCGGGCCGAAGGTTACAGTCCTGGTTCGCATACCAAGCCGCAGCCTTATTACGGATACTATTTCCGGATACTGACCCGGCAGGGCCAAAACGCACACGGCGGCGCCGTGGACTATATCGCCAACGGGCATATGACCGGCGGCTTTGCGCTGGTCGCCTATCCCGCAACCTATGGCGATTCCGGCATCATGACTTTCATCGTCAATCAGAACGGCATCGTCCATCAAAAGAACCTGGGCCCTGCCACGCCGCGCATCGCCGCCGAAATCACGCAATACGATCCGGATGAGAGCTGGCAAATCAGCAAGCCGTGACAGAAATATCGAGCCATCGGGAAATCCCGTGCCCCTGTTTACCGTGACGATGCAGTCCAGCCGGTCAGCCGATCAGAAGGACCGCCTTTCCAGAGCCATCCACGCCGCGAGCATTGCTGCCGGATATCCGGAGGATGACCTTTTCCAACGCTTCCTTTCGTTGGGACCAGGCGACCTCAGGGTAGATCTGTACTATCCAGCGCTGCCCAAACCGCGCACCGACCAGATGTTGATGATTGAAGTGCTGATATCTTCAGGGACCGACATCGACAGGAAAAAAAGCCTCGTTGTCGCCCTGGTCGAAAAACTTGGCGAAGCAGGCGTCGACCCGAACGATGTCATGGTGTTCTTTCTGGAAACCGATCGTGCGAGCGGATCATTCGGCGGCGGCCGGTTCGCGCCACCTGTTGCCTTCGCTTGATCGATGAATATCTGTGTGCTGGCTGGCGCGGAGTTCACGCCTGCTGGTGAAGCGACCATCCGCGTTTTTCGGAGCTTCATCACCACTCCGTGATGCCGCGTAACAATACGCCTCTTCCTTCAGAAGATAGCTGCGGGAAAAGCCTCGGGCGAAACGCTCTCACTGAGCGATCGGTGACGATGTTGTGACGATTGTTGCCGGCATTCTTTGCGGCAGCCAATTCAAACTCCCCCAGTAGCCAACTCCAACTTTACGCACAGGAAAACTTCCATGAACAGCCAGGACGATCTTCGCCAGGGGCAGCCCATTAATCGACGTACATTCGTGAGCATGGCGGCTGCGGGGGCGGCCAGCACTCTCTTCCAGGGCACCGCCGCAGCTGCGCAGCCCGTGACGAAGGCCCGGAACGTCGTGCTGGTGCACGGGCTGTTCGCCGACGGATCATCGTGGTCCGAGGTGATCGCACGATTGCAGGCAGCGGGCCTCAATGCCACTTCCGTGCAAAACCCCCTGACCACGCTGCCTGAAGCGGTCGCCTCGGCCGAGCGCGTGCTGGCGCGGCAGGATGGTCCGACGGTGCTGGTCGGGCATTCCTTCTCCGGCATGATCGTGACGGAGGCCGGCATGCATCCGAACGTGTCGGCGCTTGTCTATGTGGCGGCGCGGGCGCCGGATGCGGGCGAGGACTATCCGGCATTGGCCAAGACATTTCCGACGCCACCGGCGTCCGCCGGGATTGTGTTCGACGGCGATGAGGGGCGTCTCAGCGAGGCTGCGTTCCTGCGCGATTTCGCGGGCGACCTTCCGGAAGCCAGGGCCAAGGTCCTCTATGCGGTCCAGGAGCCGTTCCAGAAGGCCCTGCTCGCGGGCAAGACGACGCAGGCGGCCTGGCGATCGAAGCCAAGTTTCTATGCCGTTTCGACGGAAGACCGCACCATCAATCCAGATCTCGAACGCTTCATGGCCAAGCGCATGGGCGCCAAGACCATCGAGGTGAAGGCGAGCCATCTGTCGCTGATCTCGCATCCCGACGAGATCACCCGGTTGATCCTGGAAGCCGCCGGACAGCCCGCTTAGCGGGTGGGCGGCAGGGGATGAGCAAGGTGTGCGCCCATCGCCTGCAAGCGGAACTTGAAGGATGCAACGGATTGATCTACCGCGCGTTGGACATCGCCGCCGAAGAATGCACGGGAGCGCTTGTTAACGCGTCCCATAGGCGCGATCGCCGGCGTCACCGAGGCCGGGCACGATGAACGCATTCTCGTCCAGCCCTTGGTCGATGCCGGCGGTCCACAGCCGCACGTCCGGGTGAAGCCCCCGGAAGCGCTCAACGCCTTCGGGTGCTGCGAGCAGGCACACCATCCGAATGTCGCGAGCGCCTCGCTCCTTCAGCCTGTCCACCGCCGCCACCGCCGTGTTCGCGGTCGCAAGCACCGGCGATACCACGATCGCAAGCCGCTCGTGGAGGTCGGACGGCGATTTGAAGAAATACTCGACCGCGACGAACGTCTGCGGTTCGCGGTAGAGCCCGATATGCGCGACGCGGGCCGTCGGAACGAGATCCAGCATTCCGTCCACAAATGTCACCCCGGCCCGCAATACCGGCACGAAAACCAGCTTCTTTCCCGATATCCTGGCGGACTGCATTCGCGCGAGCGGGGTCTCGATCTCCACTTCCGTCAACGGCAGATCGCGCGTGACTTCGTAGCACAGGAGCATTCCGATCTCCTTGAGCAGCTCGCGAAAGGATTTGGTCGAAATCGTCTTGTCGCGAATCAGCGTAAGCTTGTGCTGGACCAGCGGATGATCCACGATCGTGACGCCTTCCATGCGCGTGCTCCCTGCCAACAAATGTATCGCGTTCAGAAAACCGTGCCGTCGCTGACGACCTTGAAAGGCGGCGAACCATCGGGGCGGCGTGCGAACGCCAGCTCCCGGCCCGCGGTCCAGGTGCCGCCTTGCAGAATCCTGGCCAATGGAAGCAAAACGGCATCAAGCCCGACGCGCTGCCGCAGCAGATCCGCCAGCCGGTCCAGCAGCGCAACGGTCAAGGCCCGCCACTCGACGACAAGCGGCGAGGAGACATCGTGTTCGCGCCGCGCATCGGCCGGATCGCGCAGCACCAGCACTCCGCCGTCGACGAACAGTCCGCCGTTGCGGTATTCGGCGAGTCCGGTCAGGCCGTCGATGTCGATCACGGGCTGCCCCGCCCGCTGCAACGGCTCGATCAGCGAATAGGACAACCATTGCGACAGCTTGTGCAGCGGCATCAGCTCGCTGGTCGCATCAGCGGTCTTGAGCGCGGGATGACGCCAGCAGTCCCCCAGCGCAACTCCATCCAGCACAATGCGTGACGGCCAGATCGGCCCAAGCTGGCGCAAAAGTGCTGACAGGATCGCCGTCGCCGCGACCGGTCCCCGATCGGCTGCCGTCAGGAGGTGATCGAACAGGCCGCCCGGACGCGCCGCGTCGTGGCGCGCGAAAACCCGCGGCGATGCCGACACCTGCGCGCCCAGCCGGCGGAGAAGCTCGACACGCCCCTCGACGCCGACCAGCGGGTTGTCGTCCGTAATCTGAAAGCCGCTGCGCAGGCCGGCCACCGTCAATTGCCCGAGCGCCGCCGCATCGGCCCGCAACGGCTCGCCAGACGTCGCCGAGAAGACGCCGCGCGCAAACATGTCAAGGCTGGCGAGCGCAAGACCTTCCGAACGGCCGAACTGCGCGCCGGTGAGAGGATCGCGATATCGCCACGACGGACCTGCACCGGCGTCGAGAAACACGCTGATCATGGCGAGATCGAATTCAGCCCGGGCGCGGTGTTTCCCGTCGCGCCAGCGCGCGGCGTCGGCGAGCGCCGCCCAGCGATCGACCCCGCCGACGACAAAATGCCGCCAGCGCGAATGGAACGGGACATCGAATGCCGGATAGGCCTTCCGCGTCGTGGCAAGCACAAGATCGACGGTTGCGTCGAGCCGGCCGAGGTCGATCCGGAAATGGCCAAGCTTGCCGTCCAGTCCCAGTTCCAGCATCCGGTGCGCGCGAACACGCACGGCATCGGCGCTTAAAAGAGAACCGGCGTCTGCTGTAGCATCGACTGTCACGATCTGTCGCGGGCCCGCTTCAATATTTATCGAGCGACCGCCCGACCGAGCTTTTCAGGTCGTTCGGCTTCGGGTCGGGCGAAAAATATCCCGCGGCCTTCTTCGCTGCCATCTCGACATGCGCATCGGCCGGAATCATGTCATCGGGCAGCGGTACCCGTTCGACGATTTCCACGCCTTGACCTGTCAACGCGTCATATTTCATGTCGCTCATCGAAATGAAGCGGTCGATCCGCTTCAATCCCAGCCAGTGAATGACATCCGGCATCAACTGCTGGAAGCGCGCATCCTGCACCCCGGCAACGCATTCCGTCCGCTCGAAATAAGCCGATGCATCGTCGCCGTCTTCCTGACGTTTGCGCGCGTTGTAGACGAGGAATTTCGTGACCTCGCCAAGCGCCCGGCCCTCCTTGCGATTGTAGACGATGATGCCAAGACCGCCCGTCTGTCCGGCACGCGCGCATTCCTCGATCCCCTGGATAAGATAAGGACGGCAGGTGCAGATATCCGAGCCGAAAACATCCGAGCCATTGCATTCGTCATGGACGCGGCAGGTGATCCTGGTCCGATGGTCCGGAAGCTTCCCGACGTCGCCGAACAGATAGACGGTGGTTCCGCCGATCGGCGGCAGAAACACCTGCAAGTCGGGACGCGTGACGAGTTCCGGAAACATGCCGGCGGTCTGTTCGAACAGCGCGCGGCGCAGGCTGTTCTCACTGGCGCCGAAACGCTGCGCGATTCCGGGAAGATACCACACCGGATCGATGGCGATCTTGACGACCGAAACGGAACCGCCGGCGTGGACAAACTCGCCGTCCGGCGCCAACCGCCTGGCCGCCAGCGCCGCCTGGATTTCGGGCAAGTCGAGACGGGCGCGCGTAATCGCGATGCTGGGGCGAATGTCGATGCCTTCGGCGATTTCGGTACGGAAATTCTCCGCGACGAGATGTCCCCACGGATCGAGCGCGACAATGCGATCGGGATCAATCCATTGCGAAAACGGCCCGATGGTCGCGGCCGGATAGGTGTTGGTCAGATCAGGGCGGCGGATCGGGTCGAGGGCGCCTGAAGACACGGCAAGCGCGCGATAGACCGCATACGAGCCGCCGTGGGTGCCGATCACATTGCGGTCTGTCGGGCGCGAAACCGTGCCGATGATCGGCCCGCGCTCACGCGCGGTCGGCGCGCCCCAGAGGATCGGAAACTCGAGCTTCGCGCCCGGGACCGGATGCGATGTCAGGCGTATGTGGTCGGTACGGTTGGAATGGCTCATCTTTCGGTAATCCCAAAACGGCGACGGCCCGCCTGAACGACGGGCCCGACCGGAAAACCAATTGAATTCGCGCGGGGATTACTCCCCCGATGCGTCAATATATAGGAAAGTTCTGTCTACAAACAATAAAACGGGGCCCGAAAATTCGTACAATTTTTTGTATTTTTACAAATATTGGAATGACGTCAGGTATTCCCGATCACGCGAGTTCGGCGCCACGCCGCTCTGGCACGAGCAGGAAAAGCGCCACGATGTCGACGATATAGAGCAGCGCCAGCAGCGCGATGGCAGTCTGAAAGCCGTAGGATGCGCTCAATGCACCAACGGCCAGCGGACCGAAACCCGCCACGGCCCTGCCGATATTGAAAAAGACGTTTTGTGCGGTGGCGCGCGCAGATGTCGGATAGAGTTCGCTGATCAGCGCGCCGTAGCCTCCCAGCATGCCGTTCACGAAGAAGCCCATCACCGCGCCTCCGATCAGCAGCGCCGTCGGATCGACAAGGCGGGAGTAGACCATCACCATGATGGCCGCGCCGAGCATGTAGCTGAAGAAGGCGGGACGGCGACCAACCCGGTCGGCGATGTGGCCGAACAGGAAGATGCCCAGCGCCATCCCGGCGATTGTCACACTGGTCCACACCGCTGACTGGGTCAGGCCATAGCCGAACCGGGTCGAAAGATAGTTCGGCAGCCAGATCATGATCCCGTAATAGCCAAAATTCTGCACCGAACAGAGGATGACCATCCCGAGGCTAGTCCTGGTCGTTTCCCTGTCGGCCACAAGCAGGCGCAGCGAGAATGCCGCATCCGGATCCTTTGCCTTGTTGGCGATGAAGACCGCCGGCTCGTGCAACTTGCGACGGATGAAATAGCCGGCCACCGCGGGGAAAATGCCGACCGCAAACATGCCGCGCCAGCCGATCACCGGCAGCAACAGGGGCGTCACGATGGCAGCCGCCAACACGCCGCTTTGCCAGCCGAGACCGACATAGCACGAAGCGCGAGCGCGCTTGGAGGCCGGCCAGGCTTCCGCCACCAGCGCCATCCCGATGCCGAACTCGCCGCCGAGTCCGACGCCGGCGATGGCGCGATAGATCAGCAGGTCCCAATAGCCTTGCGCAAGCGCGCAAAGGCCGGTGAATACCGCAAACAGCACGATCGTCCAGGTCAGAACCCGCACGCGCCCGAGCCGGTCGGACAGTATGCCAAAGATAAATCCGCCAATGACGGCGCCGACCAGCGTCGCTGTCACCAGGGAGGCGCCTTGCGTCGGCGTCAGATGAAGGTCCTCCGAGATCGCACGCAGCATGAATCCAAGAATCAACAGATCGAAGCCGTCCATCGCGTAACCGAGCGCGGACCCCCACAGCGCCTTGCGCGCTTCGGCATCGGCGCCGCGCGCAGGCCGGCCCGCGGCGAACACCCCGGCGGCATCTTGTACCTGGCTCATGACTTTCCTCTCTGGATTTTTCTGAACCAAGAAAGCGTTGCGCCGTCGGGGCCGGAACGGGGAAGCCTCGCCATCATCTTCCGGAAACTGCCGTTCGGAAGAACCCGGCGACGGAAGCGGTTTAAACCCTTCCCGTATAGGGACAAAGACTATTCTAAATTCATGGACGGCTAATTTCCGGGCAGAACTATATCGGAGGCTCTTTCAGGCACTTGCGGAGAAGCGCCGCGCCCGCGGCTCCCTTCGCCGCCCGTTGCCACATCTGCTCGGCAAGTTGCTTGTAGAGATTTATTGCTTCGTCCGCTCCGGTGACCGACGCCACGCCGAGCCGGACGTTGGGCAGTTCGCCCAGGCGAAAGGGGCTGACCGCGACAAGCGCGCTGCCGTCGCGCATGCGACAGATCTCGAACGTCTGATTGGGAAGCGTGTCATCGACTATTCCGATCTGGATGCCGACCGGCTCGTTCTCCATCACGGCGGCGATCCGTTCGACTTCCTTGCGCGCCGCCAGACGGCGCCTCTCGCGTTCGGATTTCGGCAGATCGTAGGTTCCGATGAAGCCGGTCCGCAGCAGCCGGCGGACTTGCGTTGCGCCGATGATGCCGGCGAAACCGGGGCCGCCGCCCGATATCGTGGCCCGGCGTTTGCCCAGCACATCCATCAACTGCTCGATCTCGGCTTGAGCCCTCTTCCGGTTCGGCAGTTTCTCCGGAAGGCCTTCCAGCAGCATTTCGCGCAGAATTTTCGGATACTCATCCGATGTCAAAAGAAACGTGACCGGCTCATAGTAGACGAGGACTCGCTCCGCCACCTCCTCGATCTGCCGCAGCCTTTCAAAATAGGCGATCGCGCTGGCGAAGTACTCCGTTCCCACGCCGAGCAGGGATGGCACCGAGGTCTGGAGAAGACCCGCGATCCGCTCGAGCGTTTCGAGCTTAACCGGCCCCTCCCCCTTTTCGTAATTGTAAAGGGCCGCCCGCGATATGCCGAGACTCTCCGCTGCCTCGTCGGGTGAGAGACCCAATCCCATCCGATGAGCCCGAAGACGCTGCCCGACTTGAATATAATCGACTGCCATGAATTCCGGTTTTCGCTGTTCGAATAGCCGGGGCAAATAGAGCTGGCGCCAAATGGTGGCGGACGCGAACCGAGCCTCCGACAGCCAAGCCCCCGTCACGCCGCGTAGCCCGTTTTTATTGGTCCAAACCTGACCCGAGCGTTGGCGATCCCGGCATGACTCGAACATGCGACCTACGGTTTAGGAAACCGTCGCTCTATCCGGCTGAGCTACGGGACCGAAGACCCGCCGGTTGGCGGCGGGCGCTTGCAAAACTCCATAGCAGAGCGTCCGCCTGATCGCCAGCCTCCATGCGCTGCCTTCACCCGTTGAAACGGCAACACGAAGGGTGTGAGCATGCCGCGCGGCAACGCCGGGGCGATCCGGGTGCTTTCAAGGCTGCAGCGCCCAAGCGATAAAAACCGGTGGCGAGAGCTGCCGCGTGCAAAACGGCAATGTTTTTGGCGACTGACATCATGCCGGGCCATTGCATCAAGGGGCCGAATGACGCCTGCCGTTGCCGGTGATTTTTGTTCGCATTTTCAATTTTGATTCGGGACAACATCATCATACGGTCGCGTTGCTGACATATTCGGGTTAGCCGGACCAAGCTATTCTTTAGGCAAACAACGAGCCTTTTTCGCCGGCACTAGCCGCGGGCATTGAAAAACGCCGCCTTCAAACCGTTGAACATGATCGGCAATTCTACTCAGCCGCGAATGTATCGCGGCTGACACTGCGGCAGGCCCGCAAGTTGCACGGACAAAAGTTCGGGGACAAGCAGGGCCCATAGTGACCACAATCCCAATAATGACCACAATCCAGAGAAAGCATGGCGTTGAGAGTCTTGTCGTGGCAATTTTGCCTCGAATTTTCCGCACTTGGGGAAATCGTTCGTGATCGCGTCGCCTAAAACCGCCATCCTGATCGCGGTGCTGGTCGGCTGCGCCGTGCTGCTGTCCGAACGCGTGCAGGCGCAGTGGTGGAGCCGCGCGCCGGCCGATTTCGAGGAATGCGCCGACGCCGCGGAGAGGTCGCAGACCAGGGAAGCCAAGGCGTCGGCGCTCGCCGAATGCAACGCCAAATTCGCCGGCCGGCGCAAGCCCGGTGGCGGTTACAGCTATTTCGATTTCATGCAGAACCGGCATTTCGATATCGCCGGCCCGAACCCGACGCCGGAGGAACAGAAGCATATCGACGAAGAATATATCGCCTATCTCGATGATCAGCGGCGAAGCAGCATCGCTGCCGCCTTCACCGCAAAGCAGTTGCAGCTGCAACAGGCCGCCTTGCGAAGCGAGACTGAAAAGATCCCGATGCCGCCCGCGCGGCCCAAGGCGGCGGCGGCCGATTTCAAGTCGCGCATCAAGGACACCGGCAACAAAGACATTAGCAACAAAGACATTAGCAACAAAGACACCAACAATTGTCCCAAGCACTCCTTCTCCTGCGAATGGCCGCGGCTATCGGAGGGCATCAAGGACCTCCAGAAGTTGTTCGGTGCGTCGCCGGGCAAGGACAAGCGCGGCTAGCTAGGGCCGGATCTGCTCCGGCGTCAGTCCGGGAGAGCCTTTGCCTGCGGCCTCGGCGTTCTTGACCAGCGCCACAATCCGGCGCGACAGCGGGACTTTCAGTCCGTGGCGGTCGGCAATCTCGGTAATGACGCCTTGCAGATAATCGATTTCGGTCGGCCGGCCGCGCTGCAGATCCTCCCACATCGACGAGCGCGCTTCGGGGTCGATCTTCATCACGCCTGCCAGCAACATCCCGAACAAGGCGTCGGGCAGCCGCAGCATGTACGGGGTCCAACTGGCCGGGACCGCCGTCGGCGACACCGGCTTGATGCCCTCCGCGCCGATTGCAGCCAATCCCTCCGCCATCTGCTCGGCGAACAGCATGCGCCAGGAACGCTGCGCGATCTGCCGGCGCAGCGGCAGATCGGCCAGCGCGTTGAGCGCGTTGTTGAGATTGACCAGGAGCTTGCCCCATTGCACGCCGGCGATGTCCGCCGTCGCACGCATTCGCAGGCCAGGCACCGAAAGCTGCGCGGCGGTGCCGGCGTCATCCTGCTCGATCGCGATGTCGCCCGAGGTGGCGCGATGAAATTGCCCGGGGCCCCGGGCGATCACATTGAACGGCACCATCGCCGCCAGCACAAGGCGCCCCGGCAATCGCTGCCGCAGCACGGCCAAATTGCCGACGCCGTTCTGCAGGCTGACGATGACGGCATCCGCGGGCGCATGTTTGGCGATGATTTCGGCCATCTCGGCGGTATCGGCGCTCTTGACCGTGACCAGCACCGCGCCGGCATCGCGAAGAAGCGAGGGATGTTCCGACAGCAACAGCTCGCTCGATTTGAGCCGCCGCTCAAAGCCCTCGAAGCTCGAAAGCCGCAACCCGTTCCGCTCTATTTCCTGGATCAGGCGCGGGCGCGCCAGCAAAGCGACGCGGCGGCCGGCGACGGCAAGCATGCCGCCGACAAAGCAGCCGATGCTGCCGGCCCCGGCCACGCCGATCGGTCTGTCCTGGGTCATTCCGCGATCCCGCCAATTGCTCGGGGTCGATAGCAGAGTTGCGGTCCGATGCCTATCAAAGGCGCGACCGCCGCTTCGGGCTTTGCCTTGTAACGGTGATGGCCCGCGATTATGCTCCTGGCCGGGCAGGCATCCGACAGGAGATGACGATGGGTTTACTCGATGTACTCAACGGCATGCAGAACGGCCCGCGCGGCCCGAGTGGTCCGAGCACGCAAACCGGCGGCGGGATGTCGCCGATGACGATGGCGATCCTGGGCCTGCTCGCCTACAAGGCGGTCAAGCATCTCACTAGCGGCCAGCCCGGCGCGGCACCGGCGCCGGCGCCATCGTCCGCGGGCGGCAGCGCAATGAGCGGTGGCCTTGGCGATGTCCTGAAGGGCGGATTGGGCGGCCTGCTCGCGGGCGGCGCCGCTGGAAGCGTGATCTCGGGCGGGCTCGGCGATGTGCTCAAGCAGTTGCAGCAGAGCGGCCATGGCGACGCCGCCAACTCCTGGGTCGGCAACGGCCCAAACAAGGCGATTGCGCCGGGGGATCTCGCCAATGCGCTGGGCGCCGACCAGATCAATTCGCTGGCCTCACACAGCGGGATGTCATCCGACGAATTGCTCAAAGGCCTGAGCCAGTACCTGCCCGAGGTGATCAACCATCTGACGCCGGACGGGCGGCTGCCGGACGAAAGCGAATTGTCAGGCCGGCTTTGATTTCGAATCACGTCGCACGGCCCCAGCAACAGCTTTGGAGATTTTTTCAGAAAAGGACGGCAGTCATGAGCGGCATTATCTGGATCATCATCGTTGGCTTTGTTGCCGGAATCATCGCCCGATTGCTTTCGCCGGGCCCGAACAATCCATCCGGATTCATCCTGACCACCGTGCTCGGCATTGCCGGGGCGTTTCTTGCTACCTTTATCGGCCAGGCCGTCGGCCATTACGGTCCAAGTCAGGGCGCCGGCTTTATCACCTCCACGATCGGCGCGCTGGTGGTGCTGTTCATCTGGAACCGGCTGGTGGCCAGCCGGGTGATTTCCGATCCGGGCGCGAAGTAACGCGCAGCGTCATTCCGGGGCGCGAGTGAAACGAGCGACCCCGGAAGCTCAAGATTCCCCGATGCGCGGTCGCGCATCTGCGGTCTGGTGCTTCGGACCATCCCGGAATGACGCTTCAAATTCTCACGTATTCAGGTGCATGCCGGCGTCCATCCGCACCACCTCGCCGGTCATGTTGCCTGATGTTGGCGTGGCGAGAAAACACGCCAGCGCCGCGATATCCTCCGCCGTTGACGCGACCTTGAGCGGCGCTTTCGAAATGACATTGTCGCGCACCTGCTTGGCGCCGGCCTCGCCGCGGCCCTTGGTGAACCATGGCGTATCGATATAGCCCGGACATACGGTGTTGACGCGGATCAGCGGCGCCAGCGCACGCGCCAGCGACAGCGTGATGGTGTTCAGCGCGCCCTTGCTCGCGGCATAGGCGACCGAGGAGCCGCCGCCGTAGATGCCGGCGACCGACGACACATTGACGACGGCGGAGGCGCGCCCCGAAGCCTTGGCGCCCGCCTCCAGCAAAGACCGCGCCGCCCGTATCATCTGATACGGCCCGATGGTGTTGACCGCATAGATGCGCTGAAAATCCTCAGCCGAGAGCCCGTCGAGATTGTCGTGCGCCACATGCTTGGTGGTGCCGGCATTGTTGATCAAGGCGTCGAGACGCCCCCAGGGCGCCGCCGCCGCGACGATCCTCCTGCAATCCTCGTCGCGGGACACATCGCCCTGCACCACCACCACCTCGCCGCCCGCGGCGCGGCAGAGATCGGCCGTCGCCTCGGCTTCCTTCTGGCTGGAGGAATAATTGACCACCACGCGCGCGCCGCCTTTTGCCAGAATGGCGGCGGTCGCAGCCCCCAATCCGGACGCCGAACCCGTTACAATCGCGCACAAACCATCCTTCGACATCCGCATTTCCTCTGATTGATTTTTCAAGCCGGAGCGCGATCTACCATATCGTGCCGATGATTTCCTATCAAATCCGCGAATTAATTCAGCCGCGGCCGCGGCCATCATGCCGCCCTCGCAGGGGCGCTTGCGGACTCAGCGCTTGTCACGGCGGTGGCTTTTCCCCATCATGCGGTGCAAGAAAACACCGCGCCGGCGCCCGGCCCAACCGGCGGGCGAGATGTGCATCAATTGAAAAGCGGTGAACGCCGTGGCGGAAAGTGAGAACATTGTCGCCGAGACCGCGGAGAGGATATTTTCCGATCTCGCCGATGCCCAAACCATCAACCGCGACACGAAGGCGGAGTGGAAAGCGCCGCTGTGGCAGGCGCTGACCGGGAACGGGCTTCCGCTGGCGTGGGTGGCGGAGGATTGCGGCGGTTCGGGCGCGAGCCTGGCCGAAGGTTTCGGCGTGGTGAGCGCGGCCGGAAGATTTGCTATCGCGGTGCCGCTGGCCGAGACCATGCTGGCGGGCTGGCTCTTGTCGCAAGCCGGAATCGCTTCGCCCGAGGGCGAGATGACGGTAGCACCGGCAAGCCCGAAAGACCGCGTCGCGCTTGGCACCGACGGCACGCTGGCGGGCCGCGCGCGCGGCATTCCCTTCGCCAAAGTGGCAAAACATATCGCGGTGCTCGCAAGCGGGCCGGGCAGGTGTTCGATCGCGCTGGTCGATGCGGCAGCCTGCCGGATCGAGGCCGGCCTCAATCTGGCCGGCGACGCCAGCGATACCGTGACATTCACCAACGCTTCCCCGATCGCGATCAAGCCGGCGCCGAAGGGGTTTGACCAGACCTCGCTGATGCTGATGGGCGCGGTGACACGAAGCCTGCAGATCGCAGGCGCCCTCGAATCAATGCTCGAGATCAGCGTGCGTTACTCCAACGAGCGCGTCGCGTTCGAAAAGAAGATTTCAAAATTCCAGGCGGTGCAGCACAATCTCGCTAGATTGGCCGGCGAGACCGCGGCGGCGATGACCGCGGCCAGTTCGGCCGCCGACACGATCGCCAACACAAACGAATTCGACGATGCGGTGTTCCTCGAAGCCACCTCGGCGAAAATCCGCTGCGCCGAGGCCGCCGAAAAAGGTGCTGCGATCG
>Ga0116129_1001364_pt1 | contig 13530 bp, 9 predicted proteins | sample June2015DPH_17_2_FD_89732 | JGI IMG/M metagenome (GOLD analysis project Ga0116129, IMG submission 89732) | Peatland microbial communities from SPRUCE experiment site at the Marcell Experimental Forest, Minnesota, USA - June2015DPH_17_10 | ecosystem: Environmental > Terrestrial > Soil > Wetlands >...
GCGTTTGAAGCCTTTGGCAGCTACATCGGTTCGGTGGTGGACGTCACCGTCAAGGACAAGGCGATCACCCTGCACAAGGTCGTGACCGCCATTGATTGCGGCGTGGCGGTGCATCCCGACAACATCCGCGCGCAGTTGGAGGGCGGCATGGTCTACGGCTTGGCGGCCGTGCTGCGCGGCGAAATCACCTTGGAGAATGGCGCGGTGAAGCAGAGTAACTTTACCGACTACCCCATGTTGATGATGGCCGAGATGCCACCGACGGAGTCGTACATTCTGCCGAGTACGGCGCCGCCCGGCGGTATCGGCGAACCCGGGACGGGACCCATCGCACCGGCCTTGGCGAATGCCATCTACGCTGCCACGGGCACACGCGTGCGCTCGTTGCCACTCTCCAAGCATGGATTCACCTTCTCGGTCGCGAGGACCTAAGCCATGATGAAACTCACCGTCAACGGCAAGACACACGACCTTGAAGTTGAGGGCGACACCCCGTTGCTCTGGGTGATCCGCGACGACGTGGGCCTCACCGGGACCAAGTTCGGCTGCGGTGTCGGCGCCTGCGGCGCCTGTACGGTGCTGCTCGAAGGCGAGCCGACGCGCTCCTGCGTGCTGCCCCTGAGCGCAGTGGCCGGGAGGTCCATTACTACCATCGAGGGGTTGTCGGTTGATAAGTCGCACCCTGTGCAGAAGGCCTGGATCGCGGAAAGCGTCCCGCAATGCGGCTACTGCCAGTCGGGCATGATCCTTGCGGCGGCCGCTCTGCTCAAGCGCAAAACGCATCCCACCGATACGGAAATCGATTCGGCCATGACCAACATCTGCCGCTGCGGCACGTATGATCGCGTGCGCAAGGCGATTCACCGGGCGGCAAGAGATTAGCGCGACATGCAAGGTCGGCTTTGTCCATCACGCTCGGAGAGGCGATCTATGCGCATGCCGAGCAAGCGCTGCTCCCGACAAGGTTTCTATGCTTGGGGGGTACCACCATGGGGAACCCGCCATGCGTCCACAATTGGTCACGCCGTGCAGCTAGCTGTTGCCCGCTACTGCGCTCTTCTGGCCGCTACGCGATCCCGCGAGCAGCAGCAATCCGATCGCTGGCACCAGCATCAAGCTGAGCATGACGGCAAAGGTATGGGGATAACTTCCCAACTCGTCTCGCCCCAGGCCGGCTACGAACGCCCCGACGCCGCCCAAGAATGTAAACGGCAAGCTCAGACCGTTGGCGCGCTCGAAACTGTCCCGCCCGAAGCGCTGCGCCATGATGACCGGCATCAGCGAATAAAGCCCGCCGACGGCGAGGGTCATGATGGGCACGATGATGATCAGGGTGTCGACCCCGGCGCCGCCCGCTATTGCTACTACACCAGACCCGACGACGACCAGCGCGAAGAGCATTATCACGCGGTAATCGATTCGGTCTGCTAGAGGCGCAAAGACCATCGTACCGATAAAGCCGGGGACGGATGAAACCGACAAGATGCTGGCCGTTTTGGCTATCGGCGCGCCCGTTTCTTGGAGGTAAGGACCCAAATTGTAGAACACGGCGTTGAAGAGAATATTCAAGGTCATGACGATCATGACCGCGCCGATGAAAACTCGATCGGTCAGGATGGCCTTGATAGAGAGGCGCGCGGGAGCCTGCACCCGGTGTTGGTGGGTCTGCGGCGATGTCGACAGCTGCGGAATGATTACCAACATGAGCGGCCCAAGTACGGCGCCTGTGACGGCCAAATAGACGAGTGTCGTCTGCCAGGGATAAACCGTCAGCAGCTTGGTGATGAATTGCGGGGCAATGATGCCGCCGAGCGAAACGCCGAGCGAAACGATACCGATCGCGAGTCCCGGCTTGGGATGGAAGAGCTTCACCGCGAGGATCTGACCCATCATCGCGCTGGTCAGCACGAGAGAGAACGCGATGGGGAGCGCATAGAGCAGCATGATCTGCCACATGGCCGTCGCTCGCGACAGCACCAGGTATGAGACGGAAATTGTCAGCAGCCCCGTCGCCAACAGATTGCGTACGCGGATCCTTTCGGCAAGATAGGCGCCGAGCGGACTTAGCCACCCGGTCGCGAGCAGCATGCACATGGAGGTGGCCGTAAGTTGGCCATGAGTGGCCGAATACGTCTTCATCCAAGGCACCATCCAGAGCGTGATGGAGGCGACCGAGATTCCCCATGCAAATATTTGAGGAAACATGGCGGCTACTATGATCAGCCACTTCCGTAGGTCAGACATTGCGCCCTATCCGGAAACCAGACGCATCAATTCATCTTCGGCGTCGCGCACTTTCTGGGCGGAGCGTGCCGCGAATTTGAGTCCCGCCATGCCGCCGTAATCCAAGATCTTGGGCACCCGCAGGCCCGCGTCCACGTATTCTTTAAGCGTGCGCGCAACCTGTTGTGGGGTGCCGTGCGGCACGATTGCCAGAATTGATTCGGGCTGAACCTTCGCGAGCATCGCAACAATGCGCTCGCGGGTCAGCGTGGACGGATTGATGTCCTGGAAGCCCCGCCAGTCGGCGCCGAGCGGATGCTCGTAGCCGTATCGGCGCATCGCCTGCGCGGAAATCTGCAGCACGTACGCTCGGACCAACGGCGCCTCCAGGATCTCCGCCAATTCGTCGTCATCGCCGATCAAGCACGTGCGGATGTAGGCGGGCGTAATCGCCGAAGGATCGCGGCCCGCGCGTTCGGCCGACTCGCATATGACTTTCCATTTGGACGCGTAATCTTCGGGCGAATGGATTTCGGCCGGCCACCAGCCATCGGCGTAACGGCCCGTGATGTCGAGCATTCGCGGACCGCTCGCGGCGATCCAGATCGGCGGGAACCGGCCCGCGAATGGTTCCGTGTCGAGCCGGGCGTGATGCAGTTGGTAGAATTGGCCGGAGAAGTCGACCGGACCGTCGCTTTCCCACAGCAGGCGGATCACGCGAAGGGCCTCTTCGAAACGGCTTACCGATTTGGAAAAGTCGAATCCGTATGGCACGGTGTTTTCGGTTTCGCCACTGCCCAGACCGAGAATGAATCGGCCACGGGACAAATGATCAATCGTGAGCGCGCTTTGTGCGAGAAGCGACGGGTGGCGGCGCACCGTGTCGACCACGCTGGTCGCGATCGGCACATTCTTGGTCAGCACCGCGACGGCGGCCGCCACCGCGAGCGCATCGAGATGTCGATGCGGCGATGACGACGTGGTCGCGAGATCGGTAAACTCCGGCGTCCAGATTGAATCCGGCCAGAAGCTCACCATGTGATCGGGCAGCCAGACCGAGTGGTAGCGGCCCGCGTCCATCACGCCGAGCACGGACAGATCCAGCGGCAGCGTCGTGCGAATGTAGCCCGCCGGTTGAACTTTCAATGGCGTAGCCCGCTCGCTGCTAGAAGGGCGGCCGCCATTCATAAGCTATAACGCCGGCGGATGCTGTTGAAACGCGCGTGCAGTTGCGCCACGCGTTCTTCGGGCGAGGTGCGCGCGCTTTCGGCAGGCAGCGCGTTCGCGAGTTCTGCGCGCTTCACCAGGCGGGTCGAGAAGTGGGCGATATTGGAGCTTTGAATATTGCGGTATGTCAAGTGGCCCTCGACGAAGCCTTGCGTGTCGATCCAATTGTGGTAGCTCGGATCGTCATGCGCCAACACCATGCGGACTTTTCCATCGGCGTCGATCTTGCTGCGCGCCGGCGTATGGCTCACGGGCCGGTAAAGATAGTCCATGCTGACCATGAACGGACCCATATTGGAGAGCATCCAGAAGCCGTCGTGGCTGTTGAATTCGACGATCAATGCCTCGTCCAGCCCGATCTTCCAGTACATATTCGCAGCCGAGCGCCCACGTTTCTGGTCCAGATCGGTATTGTTCAGGGCAGGAAATCGATTCGGCGTCCAGCCGTCACCGCCGGCATTTTGGAAGGACCAATCTGGCCAGTCGTTCATCATTTCGCTCACGAACGTTCCCGCCCACCCCATCGCGTCGATCATCGTCTGCGGAGAGGGCAGCGGCTTGGGCTCAGCCATGTCGATGCGTTCGATCCGCATCGTCGCTGGCAGCTCTTCCCAGCGGTCGAAACCCTGGCGAAGAAAGAGCTTGCGCGTGCCGGGCGTCGTCGGCAGCCAGTTCGGGCCGCGCCTCGGTCCACCGATATAGAGTTCAAAGCTGCCGTCCCACTCGGATACCAGCTGTTGACCGAGCAGGTTCGCTTCGGGCGTGTCGCCGAACGGTTCGTGTAACGGGCGCTTTGCGTTCGGGCCATAGGCCGTTGCCGAACGCGGTCCTTGGACGGTGAAGTTCAAGAACCGGGCGGTACCCCGATTGCCGCTGATCTTATAGATCGAGCGACCATCGATCCAGGCCTGCACATAAGTGAAGTCGGCCGCATCGCCGCCGAGCTTGCGCGTCGGATTGCAGAAGGCGTGCAGCGCGGGATAGCGCGGATCCTTGGTCTCGAGTGCGAGGTCAAAAGCCTGGCCGAGATTCTGTGTCAGGAAACGAAAGCCGTCCGCGCGGTGCAACGGCAGCGCTGGATTGTAATCCTTGAACACACGCGTACCCGCATCCTTGAGATGATCGCAAAATGCGTTCCAAGCATCCTGTAACGGCTGATCGTCGGGGCCATCTCCGAATGCCATGATTCAAACTCCTATTTACGTTTCTCGATCGGAACTCCGAATCGCTCACGAAACGGTGCGAACTCGTGGTTCAGCACATCGATATCGGCATGCAGCATGTCGGTCGAATACTTGAACTTGCCGTAACGGTCACCCGGATTGTTCTTCAAGTAGTCGCGCATTGCCTGTTCCGCCCCGGGCGTGAACGGTACGCCGCAAAACTCGTAGAACCCGCGGATCGTGCCGACCGGATCGGCGACGAAGTCGACGTAGCGGATGTGGTGGATGCGCGGATCGCTGATCATTGGATCCTTCATCGTGTTGGCGATGTTCGCACGCGTTCGCGTGAGACAGGCATCGGCCTGTTCCTTGACGTCCACACGGCCAGTCAGCCCTTCGACGAGATCGACCATCATGGCGGTGCCCGACGCGGCGACCTGCACGGGATCGCGGTGCGTCCAGATAATTCGCGCGTCGGGATAGGTGGCGAAGAACTCCGGCAGCCGCTGCCCGTGAAAGCCCTTCAGCACCCAATACTTCTTCGGCCGCCGGAATTGAAATTGCTGCAGCATCATTTTGTGAATGCGATACTGCGCGTTGGGATTGGCAGGCAGACCCCGGGTGTTCATGCCGAACGGCACGCGCCACCAGCCGGTGGTCGTCATCACGCGGAAATCGAAGGACCAGGTGCGCTCATCCTCGGGCAAGCCATCGCCGAGCATGTCGTTGTAGGGATGGCTCAACAGCCAGCGCGGCAGCTTCGCATTGATCTCGCGCCAGTCCACATCAGCCTTGGCACGCCGCGGGTCATCGGGGCCCGTGAGACCGGGCGGCGGCGAGGGGTTCATCACTTCCCAGAAACGCAACGCGCGTGCGTGTGGATCTACCGACAGCAGCGCATGCAGCAGCGTGGTTCCGGAGCGTATCTCGCCGGTCGCGACCATCGGCCGCTCGATCTTTTCCTCGCCGATCGGATAGTGCTTGAAATCCTCGAAGAATTTCAGGCGATCGGTGAGCAGCCACAGACACGTCTCGGCTCCTGCACGCTGGCCTGCTTCAGCCATATTGCAGCTTTGCAGAAAATCGACCGCCAACTTGAATCTTTCTGGCAGCGTGTCGTCGCCCCAATCGGTGAGGCCGGTCTGTTCTTGCGCCTGCACGAGCAATGAGTCGGCGCTCAAGATATCTTCGGAACTCATGCTTCAATCCCCAAGTCGAGACGATAAATACGTGCGGCAGTGCCGCTATAGAGCGCCGCCTTTTCGGCCGGCGTCGCATTGCGGGTGATGCGCTTGAACGCGTTCCACAACATGGCATAGGGGCCCGCCGCAGCATCGACCGGGAAATTGCTCTCGAACATGCAGCGCGAGGCACCGAAGGCCTCGATGCACGTTTCGATGTACGGCCGCCAGTCGTCTGCCAAACGCGTCGAGGTGAGCGGTTCCGTCGCTTGCCCGTATCCGAATCCGGAAAAGTGACTGCCTATACCGCCCAGCTTCACAGCCACGTTGGAGCAGCCCGACAACGTGCGAATGTTGTCGCGCCAGATCGGAAAGCGCTCTTGCCGCTTTCCCGCATAGTGTCCCACCCCGATCGGGGTTCCCAAGTGATTGAGAATAATTACTGTCTCGGGAAACGCACGCGCGAGATCGATCACGTCGGGCAGCTGCGGTTCCAGCACGAACACATCGAACGATAAGCCGAGACGGTGTAAGTGACGAAAGCCTGAGCGGAATCTCGAATCGAGGAGCACATGGGAGTTTCCAAACGCCGAAATCGTGGAATCGGTATCGTAGATTGGCCAAGCGCGCAGACCGCGGTAGCGGCCGCCGCCAGCGGCGATGTGCGCCATCAAGATCGGTTCGACGGCATCTCCCAGCGTCAGATCGACGCCGCCGCCGATGATTGCTGCGCAGACACGGATCTCGCCGAATGCCCCGCTCCCGCTCATCGCGGCGACCCCGTTAGCGAATTCGACCTCGCCTAGAGACCGAAGCTCCGGGGGACCGCTGGATTTATACATCGCATGGGCGTCGACGTGGACGGCGGCTCGAATGTTGTGGCCCGTCTGCAAGTCCCTCAAGTACTCGTCCAACAGATAACGCGGGCGTTTGCGGATCACCGGCAGCATCGCGCGAGCGCTTAAAGTCATTGTTTCAGACAGCGACGCAAGTGTAGCCTCCGAATACAGCCAAAAGTGGAAATGCGCGTCGATGATCGGCAACTCGGGCTCGAGGATGGGTTCATTCATTGGCGCACCCGCAATCTGTCAAAACTTGACGGTCAATTCGCCGCCGACGATGCGCGGGTCGCCCGGGATGAGACTGTTGCCTAAGAAAGCGGAGGAGCTACCTCCCGTCGCATAGAACTGGTTGAACAAGTTTCTCGCGAAGAGGGCGACGCCGTATTTTTCGTCACTCGTCTGGAGCCCTATCCGGAGATTGACCAGCCAGTAGCCCGGCTGCACTTGATTCGGTAGCACTCCCGGCTCGCCAGAATCGGCAAAGATGATGGCCGTCACATGGGATGCGAGGAGGCTGCCGACGAGATTGAACTTGTCGTTGAGCGGCTGCTTGAGATCGCCCGTCAGCGAGAGCTGAAACTTGGGCGAATCGAGCATGGTCTCACCGCTGCGGTCGAAGGGCACGAGAACCGCGCCGTTCGTAAGCTTGAAATCCGTGTATTTGGCATTAAGGTACCCAGCGGCGACCCCGACCGTGAGGGGCTCAGCGATCTTCCATGCAACTGTCTCCTCGACGCCATATGTTCTGGCGCTGTCCGCGTTTACGATCGCGTACGTAATCGTTGGGAACTGTGGTTGAGCGGTGGCCTGGACTTGAAGGTTCCGATAATTGTTGTAAAACACCGCCGTGGTGAGTTCGATCGAGCGATCGAACAGAGGCGCTCGATATCCCACTTCGTACGTGTCGACGGTTTCCGGACCGAAGATGCTGCCGGTAGTACCCGGAAAGTCCGCCGGAGGAGTAATGGGATTGATACCGCCGGCTTTCCATCCTTCCGCCCAACGAGCATAGACATTGCCGCCCCCGTTCAGCTTGTAGCTCAACGTCGCGGAGGGCACGAACTTGTGTTCAGAGGTGGTCGCTCCGGATTGGATCGGCACCACGAACTCAGTGTCGTTGGTCTCGTGAATGTACCGGCCCGAGACGGTCAGATTGAGCGCCGATGTGAAATCGTAGCCACCCTGCGCATAGACCGACCAGTTCTTGATGTCCGTCTGACTTTGCAGGAGTGGGCCGAGCGATAGCGGCGGGATCAGGTTGACATGGCCATCTTCGGACCAGTGATCGCGCAGAAATGTGGCGCCTCCCAGAAAGTGGAACGGCATATCGCCGGTCGAGCTGGCGCGCAGTTCCTGGTACATGAACCAGTTGTGATGCCGGTCAAGAGACTCGGTCAGCGGCACCGAGATGGCTGAGAGCTCGTCATTGGTGTAGACGTCTTGCTTTCGGTATGCCGAGATCGACGTGAGGTCGACAGTTGGTAAGCTCCACACTGCGTTCGTCGAGGAGCCCATATCGTATATATAATTCTCCGCGGAGTTCGTCATAACCGTGGTGAATTTCCCGGCGGGCTGATTGAAGAAGTTGCTCGGGAACACCGCGTGGATGCCATACTCCCCTAGCAAGCCGGACAGATTGGCCTGCGGAATAGACGGCGTGACGGCAACAGACTGGTTACCCCCGGTATCGACTTTCTGGCTGTAATCGCCGGTAACGGTGACCTTGAAACTGTCGGTCGGCCGCCACAGCAGCTTGGCGTTGACCGAATCGAAATCTTCGTTGTCGTAACCATCCATCCGTTGGACGCCGGAATTGAAGAAGTTCGCTGTCTGCTGCGGCGAACCAAGGTATGAGCCGGTCGGAAAATTCGCCGCCGTGTACGGCGTCGGATTATGGTCCACGTTAACCGTGTACGGATCATGGGCATCGCGCTCCGCGGTCAAGCCCAGCGCCAGCGTGTCGCTCAATGGTAAATTGAGGTGACCGGCCACGCGCAACGTGTTTCTTTCACCGTAATCCACCAGAACATTGCCGCTGACTTTGTCGGTCGTGGGCTGCGTGGTGATGATATTGACTACTCCGCCCGTTGAATTACGGCCATAGAGACCGCCCTGCGCGCCTTTGAGCACCTCGACACGCTCGACGTCGACGAAATTCGGCACCATCGATGAGTAAATTCGCGGTACATCGTCGATGAAGGTCGCAACACTTGGGTCGGCGCCAACGAACAGCGCGTTGCCGACACCACGAATGAATATGAGTTGTTTGCCAGCCGAATCGGTCGTGAAGTAACCGGGGGTCGTGTATTGCAGCTCCGAGATCTCTTGAATTCCGCTTGCGTTCAGTTGGTCACCAGTGGTTGCCGTGACCGACGACGCCACCGACAGCAGGCTCTGTTCCCTTCGTTGGGCGGTGACGATGATTTCATCGAGACCCGTATTGGTGGTCTCGCTTGGCGCCTGCACGGTAGGCGGCACAGGCTGCGGCCGAGGCGCCGGCGCTTTTTGCACCTTGGTGTCACGACGTACGACGATGCTGTCGTGAGCCTGTTCGACGACGACAAGGTTCGTCCCCGCCAGAAGCTTTGCGAGCGCTGCCCGCGGAGAATAGCGTCCTTCAATCGCGGAGCCTTGCAGATTCTGGACGTCCTCCGGCGGAAAAGAAATCTGCAGATCCGCCTGCTTGGCGAGGGAGCGCAGCGCCTCACTGAGCGGTTGTGCGGGAACGGAGATCGGGACCACCGTGTCGAGATCACCCGCAAAAATCTCTGTTGATATGAACAGCGCTGCCACGAGCGCGACCGCGCGTACACGACGCCCGTGAAACGCGTCATTTGGAACCCCCATCATTTGCCCTCCCCCCGTCGTCGCCAGCTGATGCAGACATCTCGTAAGCGGTAGAATGCTGATCGGATGCTGCGCTCTATTCACCTAAAGACGCATGGGTGGTTGGAACCCGCCAACTTTCTTTCGGCCTTACGGCCTGCGATCCAACGATAAGTGGCGGGCAGGACGTTGCCGTGCGTCTTTAAGGTAATCAAGGGGATTTTCGATGGGTGACGAGACAAGAAACCAGGGCCCTCGCCAAACTGGCGACACCCCGGCAGCTGCTGGTACACCGCCGTTGGATCCGACGGTCGAGAGTCAGCGCGCGTTCTTAACGTTGCTCTATACGAAATACCGAGGGTCGTTGTTTCGATACGTGGCGGGCATCATTTCCTCACCCGAGGTAGCTGCCGAATTGGTGCAGGAAACGTATCTGAAAGTCATGCGACAATCGCAGCTATCGCAATTCGAATTGGCTGCACGCAACTACCTGTTCGAAACCGCCACCAATCTGGCGCGCGATCACATTCGCCGCGCTCGCCATCGACGTTGCGAGCCGCTGCTGGAGGAGGCCGAGCTGGTTCACGATGTTCTTCAGAGTCAGCCAGAGCTACTGGTTGCCTGGGATCAGACCCTCGATGCTCTGCGTGCCGGCATCAACCGGCTACCGCCACTCACCCGCGATATTTTCGTCATGAGTCGTCTGCGCGAGATGCCGTACTCAAAGATCGCCGCCGAGCTTGGTGTCGGCATACGCACGGTCGAGCGGCATATGGCGCGAGCGATTCACACTTTGGAAAGGCAAGTCAGGGGCGCCATATGAGGAGATGGATCTCTCGGTTTAGACGACCGCGCAATGCGTCGCAGTGGCTCGCACGGACACAATCCGACGTGGCGACCGAACACGACGAGCGCGAACTCGCCCGGTGGCTCGATAAGAGCGCGGCCAACGAGCGCGGCTATGAAATGGCAGAACTCGTTTGGCAGTTGTCGTCGGAATTGGCCAGCGATCCACAGATTAATCGACTGACAGTCGATAGGCGGGCGCGCGTCCGCAAGCGTGTTTTCTTCGTCTTAGCGGGAGCTGCCGCTGCCGGCGTACTCATTTTCTGGCTCGGACTCTATGCCGCGTCCGTCGTGCAAATCGAGGGCGATTATTCGACCGGCATTGGTGAGCATCGCACGATCGCTTTGCGGGACGGTTCGCGCATGATCTTGAACACGGCATCGACGGTCCGCGTACGATATACCGTGTCTCACCGGCAGGTCGAGCTTCGAAGCGGAGAAGCGACGTTCGAGGTGGCAAAAGGCCGAATCCGGCCTTTCGTCGTCAAAACGGCGCTGGGTACGGCAACTGCCGTTGGAACGATATTCGACGTATTTGTGCGGCCTGCGACGGTGAACGTGTCCATCATCGAAGGGACCGTGGCTGTCCGGGGACCGCGAGCTGTCGATGCTGGTTTCCCGGTGTTGCTTCACGGGGGCGAAGAAGGCATCGTCGATGGCAGTGCGCGGATCCGCGTAGGGCCTGCTGACTTGCGCGGTGTCCTTGGGCAGGAGGCTGAACGGCTGGAATTCGACAATGCCACCGTTGCCGAGGCGATTGGGGAGTTCAATCATTATAGTCGGATACCCGTTGTGCTCGAGACACCGGAGATCGGGGAGCGTCGGATTTCAGGCCTTTTCCACGCGGCCGACACAGCCACGTTCGCGCAGTCCCTGGCTACGAGCCTCAAGCTTAAGGCGCAGAATAGGGATGGGGAGATCGTGTTATCGGCTGCCGGTGACGCCGCTAAGAATTAGCGTCAACTATCGGCTGCCACTTTGGCTCGGTCGCCAATCCACGGTGATATGTTGGTCCACACTAACTAAGGGGTCGTGAGCGAGACGTGCTTTGACCGTGAGCCCGGTTCGCGTCTTGGTCCCCGCGATGAGGTTCACGATTGTTCGATAGTCGGTTAGGGAGCCGGCCGTGTCAGTTCATCGTGATGAAGGAGAAGAGTCGGTGCTCCAGATGTGCGCGCCAATGTGCTCTATACGCGCTTGGATGCCCGCGGACGTAGCCGCGTTCAAATCTCCGCCGAATTTCCGATCATATGCATAGGGCTGTTGCACAGAGGCCCCCAACGGATCAATTTCCGGGTGCTGCTGATCTCACTGGCGGCCCAAAACGATTGAGACAACCCAAACTCGAGCCGGCGCAGTTTCTACAGTCCCTCTCCGTCTATCGGTATAAATACTGACAATACCGCCGGTGCCCGTACAAACAACATCGTGCATCGACGACGGACCAAAAACACTAGCAGGATGCATTGCAGACGCTCCGCCAGTAAGTTGGCCGATGGGCACCCAATAGGTGGCTTTAGTCTGCTCGATCGTGAATAACTTCATTCAGCGCTTCTTAGTTGGATACAGACAATGCCCGCGCCACGGAGGTAGTGACAGGCGGCGAAGTCTTCGCGGGTTGTCCGGACAACTTAGGCAATTGGGCTCCGGGCGATGGGCCGTCGACGGCGCCCCAGGGCATTCTGCCGCCCTAGAAGAGCACGGAGCCATATGTCGCGTGAATGCGAAGGAGATTCTTTATTTTACGGGAGTTCTGGACAAAGACGCCGAAGCTGAGAATATAATCGTCGACACTGTCGTCCAGCTGGAAGCAGGACGTTTGGCTACCCGACGTAACGCCGGGGCGGCTGATGTTCGTACAAGAATTAAAGATCGCAGAGGCGGAGCTGGAGAGTGTCTGATGAATCATAGAATTATCGCTGTGCTTGGTTTGGTCGCGGCAACGATCTGGTCTCTCATCTTCGCCCCCACCGCTGGCTATGCGCAGGGCGCCGCACCGGCGGCGCAGGGCACCCCGCCGGCGCAGAGCGGCCCCCCTGCCACGACAGACGAATCCGACAGTCTCGGAGATATTGTCGTGACCGCCCAACGCCGCTCGGAGAAGATGGTCGATGTGCCGATCTCGGTCACTGCGCTCAGTGCTGATCAGATGGCGACCGCCAATGTGCAAAACTTGTCCGATATCGCTCAGCTCACCCCGGCACTGCGCTTCGATACACAAACGTTCTTCACCCAACCCTCGATCCGAGGCATCGGCACGGGCATCACGACCTCGGGCGGGGGCTCGAACGTCGGCATCTACATCGATGGATTCTATTCGCCCAATCCGGTTGCGGCCGACATGCAGCTCCTCAATGTAACTGACGTCCAGGTCCTCAAGGGGCCCCAGGGCACCCTCTTCGGTCACAACACTACGGGCGGCGCGATCCTCGTGACGAGCGCCGAACCCAGCATGCAAACCCATGCTGAGGTGACGGCAGATTATGGCTCGTTCGACGCCCAACGCTATCAGGGCTATGCGACGACCGGCATCGCCGATATCGCCGCTGTGGATATTGAGGGCATTTTCTCCAAAAGTTCCGGCTTCATCACCAATATCGTCAACGGCGACAGCGATGTCGGCGCTTACGAGAACTACACCGTGCGCTCCGGCCTCAAGTTCCAGCTCGGGGACAAGGTATCGGTACTGGCGCGCGTCAGCCACTCCGGGGAGAATGACCCGGCCTCGGAATTGACCAATTCCAATACCGATACGTCAATCAACCCGACGACCGGTAAGCCGTGGGGTATCCAAACGTATACAACTGGTCCATATACGACCAATCCCAATCAGGTGGCCGAATTGCAGCCGTTGTTCGTGACCTCACAGAACACCGTCGCGCAGCTGACGGTAAAGGCCGACCTCGACTTCGCCAATTTCACCTCCTACACGCAATGGCGGAAAGAGAATACCAATTCCTCGGAGAACCTCGCCCAGTCGGCTGTGCCGATCTTCAATCTGGGACTGCCGATCCTCGATTACACGGAAAGCCAGGAATTCTTATTTACCTCCAAACCCGGCTCGGCCCTGCAATGGACGGTGGGCGGCTTCTACTTCACCAACAGAGACGAGTGGCAGACTTATATCGATACCGAGACGCAGGTTAGATCGCCGGCGAATCGTCTGGGTGGCTCGGGCACCGAGACGGAGAGCTTTGCGGAATTCGCGGATGCGACCTATGA
>Ga0116129_1001365_pt1 | contig 13530 bp, 14 predicted proteins | sample June2015DPH_17_2_FD_89732 | JGI IMG/M metagenome (GOLD analysis project Ga0116129, IMG submission 89732) | Peatland microbial communities from SPRUCE experiment site at the Marcell Experimental Forest, Minnesota, USA - June2015DPH_17_10 | ecosystem: Environmental > Terrestrial > Soil > Wetlands...
CACGAGCAGTTCGAGTTGTTCAAAGGCCGGCTTCGCGACCGCAGGATCGCCAATCGCCATCAGCGGATCGCCGCCGAATACGATCAGGGCACGAATCCGATCCGGCGAGTTGGCAGTGATCTCGCGCGGAATCAGTGCGGACGGCATCTCGCCCATCAGCGGCCCCACGTCCTCGCTGACGCACTTCGGCTCGAATTGAAAACTCCGAGAAGGGGAAACCGCCCGTTCATAGATTTCCCGGCGACGCAGGGTGCCACAATTGCGCACGAGGTCCCCTGCACGGCGATAGCCGCCGATCAGCGCGTTGACCGTCTCGATCATATGATCGGCCAGGTTCGAATGATTGGCCATGGACGGGCCCGTGCCGCTACCCATCAATGGACGCTTGGCCTCGCCCAGCCAGCGCGCGGCCATCTCTATTTGCTCAACGGGGACATCTGCGCGGGCTGCGGCAATCTTTGGCGGGAACCTCGCCACGGCCGCGCGCAGGTCATCGATCTGGATGCACCAGCGCGCGCAGAAATCAGCATCGTAAGTGCCGTCGCGCAACAGGATGTGAGCAATAGCGGCGAAAAGAACTGCGTCGTGTCCGGGCAAAGGTTGAATCAGCAGGTCGGCATATCTGGCCGTTTCCGTTCGCCGAGGGTCAACGATGATGATCTTGCAGCCCCGAGCGCGCGCAGCCTCCAGCGCCCGCCCTGGTGCACCGGTTTCGGCTACGGCAAAAGGGACGCCCTGGTGACTCACAACCGGATTGCCGCCGGCAAGAAGGGCGACGTCGGCGTCGCGTAGCGCATGCTTGCCGCTGGCCATCATGCCGAGTCGCGCCATTGTCACCCACTTGGCCGACTGATCGATGGTCATTGACGAGAAGAAATTGGGTGTTCCGATTTCGCTTACCCACGCACGCTCCAGCAGACCGCCTAGCACACTGCGGTAGGCACCGGTGCCGTGATAAACCGCGATGGAGCGTGGACCGTGCTCGGTCAACAGGCGGGAGAGCTTTAGAGAAATCTCGTCCAGCGCATCCTCGGCCCTGACGTCTGCGTACACTCCCTCCCGCATTCGCTTCAAACTTTTGAGCAGCCGCGCCTCCATCCCATTATGGAGATCGATCGCGGCTAGCCCCTTCGGGCACATGTAGCCGCCGTACGGCGAGACTGTGCCGTCGGGACGAGCGCCAACCATTCGTCCATTCTCGAGGTCGATCTCCATTGAGCACTGTGCGCCGCAGTTCCGACAGAATGTTTTTACAGTTGTGGTCATCTGCTTAATCTAACGCCAACCAACCCGGAGCGCCACGGTAGCGGTGGCGGCGACGCTGCAACCGTCCTGTGCCGCCGGCCATGCATATTCTGTGGCCGCCCCCCATTGGTGCCGACGTCAATTCGTTTGCCGGCGCTCAACATTGGCCTTCGCACCACGTTCGAATGCCGCAACCTACGTTGTCCGGATGCAGCCCGGCCATCTCAATGAAGCGTTGAATCCTACGGCGCCATCAGAAACTGTACTCGCCGAAACCCCTCGCCATCGCTGCGGCGAAGATCGGCAGTAACGGAAACAACGCCGCCTCCGTCCATAGAAGCCGCCGAACCGCTTTAATCTCTTCTTTGCTCGGCACAGTGTTTGCTTGCCGCCAACGAATATATCGAATCGTCGGCGGAACCGACAAAACAGCAATCACGACGAACGTCGTGATCTTTGCCCAAAAGAAAAGGTTGTGTTCGTAATAGGCCCAGCACTTCGCGGCAAAGATGGCCCTGGTGAAACCGACAATGACAATCAAACCCGCGAGGATGCCGTACCAGAAATCGATACGCACAGTTCGCACTATAGTGGAACTGTCTATACCTGATCGAACAAGGACCAGCTCAGCGACAAGCACGCCGAACAACGCAAAGATCAGCAGATGGTGACAAATAGCAAGAGAGAGGTCAAACATAGACTGAGAGTCTCAATTTGCAAAGCGGCTGCGGCAGCCACGCAGATTCTTACACCTTCACCGCCTGTGTCGCCACCCTCCCCCGCAGGCTATCTTACCTCCGGCTTGGCCAGGTGATAATCGAGCGGTCCGAACGGCAACGTCTGTCGGTGGGTAGCGCCTGCTCGTTGCAGCCGCCGCCCAACGCTCGGATCAGCGCGACCGTTGCCTGCGCCGCTTGATCGCTAGCCTGATGCTGCTGGCTGGCCTCTGCGGTGAGTCGCTGTGTCGAACTCAATCCGTCTTCCACGTCCTGAAACGCCGCCGGTACCGTGGCTCGGTAGTTATTGGACGCGCACCCTTCGAGAGTTCGCACATCCGAAGGTGCGGGGTGCCGCCCAATGGGCCGCGCACGCCTCATACCGCCGCGAACGCTGTATTGAGAATTCACGTAAATCGCAGTGCACAAGGCGAACGAGTCGTCGCTCGCCAGAGAAGTGCCATCTTTGCGATTTCAATGCGCTCGGCCATTTCGTTTGAACACCGTCGCGCGTTGCATGAGTTCCTCGGCCGATGCGAGGCGGCGTGCCATGACCAATATAACCTTTATTATCAATATGTTGCGATTTAAAGACAGGGAAATGTGATGATCTACCGGCCCTTGCGCGAGCCATTTCGGTTTCGGCAAGTAGTCCCTATTAAAGCCTTGCGGTTGTTTCGCCGCCGCTCGATGTCAATTTTCGCGCTCTCCTCATTTCTTATCTGTGTGCCGCTGCAGTTCTACTATGCTTTTACGAACCTATTTCTTAACGAAGTAGGCGGACATAACGCGGCGGGAAGATGACCGGAGGACAAGCTTCGGAGCTGTTCTGCATGTTGCTGATACCGTGGTTCTTTCGGCGGCTCGGGGTCAAATACATGCTTGCGGCCGGAATGTTAGCGTGGGTCCTCCGCTACGCGCTCTTCGCGTACGGGAATGGCCATGCATTCATGTGGATGCTGTGGACGGGCATTTTACTACACGGGATCTGCTACGACTTCTTCATCGTTGTCGGGCAGATTTATATCGATCGTGAGGCACCCGCCGGGCTTCGGGCGGCGTCGCAAGGGCTCATCACATTAATCACATACGGCGCCGGCATGTTGCTTGGGTCTTGGCTCTCGGGGCGCGTGGTTGATACTTTTGTACGCATAGGCACGGATGGAGTGGTTGGTCACGATTGGCGTGCCATCTGGACGTTTGCCGGAACTTGTTCCGCGGCCGTATTGATACTGTTTCTCGCAGTATTCAAGGATAAGAAGCAAGTGCAAAGTGTGCATGGCGTCGCTCTGGAATCTCCTTTTCGAGCTGCACCCTAGGGAAAGTGGCTGCCATGACCGGCAAGCTTATGCGCGTCAGCGAATTGACATCTCTGGCAATGAAATTGTGCTCACCAAGGTCGTTATGCCATTGAAGTGTGTAGTGACCGCAATAGTCAGCGCAGGTTGCATGACCTGGTTCTTCGCAGGAGTTGACGGCGGTCTCCATGCGCAGCCGGCCTCATCCCGGCTGCAAATGGGAACCGGCACCGGGCTTCCAGGCTTACTTACCTCGGCGCTGGTCTATAGCGCGGCCGACCGCAACAAGGATGGCGTCGTAACGGCCGGCGAGCTCAAAGTGACGATGAAGAAATGGTTCGCCGATGCGGACACCACCATCTGCCCCGACACACATTGTAGGAGTTGCGGGTCCCTACGGACTGACCCCTGACGCCGACTCTCGCTTCCGACGTCGGGTCACCAGCGGACTCAACAAGGGAGAACCGCGCAACGCGCTGGTGCGAACCATCTTCTTCCATCGCCTTGGGGATCCGCGATCGCTCGTACGAAAATCAACGCTATCGCGCCAGCGATTTGAATCTCGTGATCGCCCACTCCCCGCGCCCCGGGCTTCCCGGTTAATTGATGTCGCTACAGCACGGCCTCAAAGCCCTCGAAATGCGGCGGCCCGAGGTAGAGCCCGCGCTGCTGGCCCGCACCGGCATGGGCGGCACGAAACGCTTCCGAGTGCGTCCAGGCTTCGAATGCCGCCGCACTGTCCCAGGTGGAATGTGAAAGGAATATCGTCGCCTGCGAATCGCCAGGCCCCTGCAGCAGATGGAAATGCCGAAAGCCTGGGACGCCGGCGAGGTGACTGTCGCGCTGGCGCCAGACCTCGATGAACTCGGCCTCACGGCCCGGCGCAATGCGAAATCGATTCATGGCAATGAACATGGTGCTGGGCTCCTGAAAACGGCAGTCGTGCGCAAAGTTAGCGCGGTTTCCAACCTACAAGGTAGACGGCGCACCGCTCTGTAGCCGCGCCTTCTGCCATTAGCCAAGCCTACGCTTGTACAGAGCGTACCACCAAGCCCGGATCCTCGATCTTTCGCGCGACGTGCCGACGGCAGCGAATTTCCCGCGGGCGTCCGTTTGGCGCCGGTTCACGATGGTGAAGACCTTCATCGCTTTGGCAGTTCGGGATATGACAGAGCGGCGCGCGGTCAACGACGCCTTGGTGGCTGCACGAGAGGAAGCGGACCGCGCTAACGCGGCTAAAAGGGAGCGTCGCCGCTGCAGAAAATGCCCTGCTGGCTACCATTGCCAATCTTTGTCGCGAGGCGACTTAGCGGCGCTTCATCGGGCCGCGCTCGTTTGCTCGCGCATCATTGCGTTGCGCTCCAACGCCACTCACGAATTTCCTGCATATCCTGTCCGTTCTTGCAAATGTATTGCCGATGCTCGATCAATTTGTCGCGCAGTTCTTGCTTCAGGTAAATCCCCGGATCCCCCGTCTGCGGCAATCGATCGATGGCGTCCATCACTAGATGAAAGCGGTCCATCTCGTTCAGCACCGTCATATCGAAGGGCGTTGTGATGGTGCCCTCCTCCTTGTAGCCCCGGACGTGGATATTGTGGTGATTGGTGCGCCGATAGGTCAGACGGTGAATCAGCCAAGGATAGGCATGGAAGGCAAATATCACCGGCTTGTTCGTTGTGAACAGATCGTCGAATTCTGCATCGCTCAAGCCATGCGGATGCTCGCTTTGCGGCTGCAGCTTCATCAGATCCACCACGTTCACGACGCGAATCCGCAGCTGCGGTAGGCGTTTGCGCATAATGGATACCGCGGCCAGCGTTTCGAGTGTGGGCACATCGCCGCAACAGGCCATGACCACGTCCGGCTCTCCGTCCTGATCATTGCAGGCCCAGCCCCAAAGGCCGATGCCCTGGGTGCAGTGCTTAACCGCTTCGTCCATGGTCAGCCACTGCGGCGCGGGGTGCTTGCCGGCCACCACCACATTGACGTAGTGCCGGCTGCGCAGGCAATGATCCATGACCGAGAGCAGACAATTGCCATCGGGCGGCAGATACACGCGCACGAATTCCGCCTTCTTGTTGACCACGTGGTCGATGAAGCCTGGATCCTGGTGTGTGAAGCCATTGTGATCTTGGCGCCAAACATGCGAGGCCAACAGATAGTTGAGCGACGCGATCTTGCGGCGCCACGGCAGACCTGCGGTGATTTTCAACCATTTGGCATGCTGGTTGAACATTGAGTCAATTATGTGAATGAAGGCTTCGTAGCAGTTGAACAGGCCGTGCCGGCCGGTGAGCAGGTACCCTTCCAGCCATCCCTCGCATTGGTGTTCGCTTAATATCTCCATGACGCGGCCGGCCTGCGCCAAGAACTCATCGTTGGGCCGAGTTTCTGCATTCCACTGTCTATTCGTGGTTTCGAACACCGCATCCAGCCCATTCGACAGCGTTTCATCCGGTCCGAACAAGCGAAAGTTGGCCGCCGACAGGTTCAAGTTCATCACGTCTCGCAAGAATGGTCCGAGTACGCGCGTGTCGCCGATGCCGGGCACGCCGGGTGAGGCCACGGCCGCCGCATAGTCGCGAAAATCGGGCATTCGCAGGTCATGCAGCAGCATGCCGCCGTTCGCATGTGGGTTCGACCCCATGCGTCGCTCGCCCTTGGGCGCGAGTTCCCTCAACTCTGGCTTGAGCTGACCCGAATCATCGAACAGTTCGCCGGGACGATAACTCTTCAGCCACTGTTCCAGTTGCTGCAGATGCTCTGGATGGGCTCGGGGATCCGACAAGGGCACTTGATGCGCGCGAAAGGTACCCTCGATCTGCAGGCCATCGACAACCATAGGTCCCGTCCATCCCTTGGGCGAATTGAGCACGATCATCGGCCATCGTGGCCGCTCCTTATGGCCCGACACTCTGGCGCGGCGCTGAATTTCCTTAATCTGTTCGACGACCGCGTCGAGCGTCTCGGCCATGGCCCGATGCATCCTCTCCGGCTCATGACCCTCGACGAAGTACGGCGTCCAGCCGTAGCCGCGCAGCAGCTGCTGCAACTCGTCACGCGAAATGCGTGCGAGAACGGTGGGATTCGCGATCTTGTAGCCGTTCAGATGCAGAATGGGCAACACCGCACCATCGGTGGCCGGATTCAAGAATTTATTAGAGTGCCAGGCGGTGGCCAGCGGGCCGGTCTCCGCCTCGCCGTCTCCGACCACGCATGCCACCAGCAGGTCCGGATTATCGAGTACCGCCCCAAACGAGTGGCTCAAGGAGTAGCCCAACTCGCCGCCCTCGTGGATGGAGCCCGGGCATTCGGGCGAGGCGTGGCTGGGGATGCCGCCGGGAAACGAGAATTGCGTGAACAGCTTGCGCAAGCCCGCCTCATCCTGCGAGATGTTCGGATACACCTCGCTGTAGGTTCCCTCCAGATACGTGTTGCCCACCACCGCCGGGCCCCCGTGGCCGGGGCCTGACACGTAGATCATATTCAGATCGTATTGTTTGATGATGCGGTTCAAATGGGTGTAAATGAAATTCTGCCCCGGGGTCGTGCCCCAGTGGCCCAGCAACATGTGTTTCACGTCGGTCGGCGCCAGCGGACGTTTCAGCAACGGATTGTCGTAGAGATAGATTTGCCCGACCGACAGGTAATTCGCGGCGCGCCAATAGGCATCCATCCGCTGCAGCAATTCAGAGTTCAGTTCGATGTCAGCCATGTCGTCTCCAGATCGGTAGTAAGGGGTAGTGGATCAATCTCGGGCGAGCGACTCGTATCCCGAGAGCACTTCGAACAATTCTTCATCAATGGATTCCTGCCGAATCCGGTGGAAGCTGCGCTTCATCGCGCCGAGCATGTCCTCGATGTTCTTCTCCGCGCGCTGCATTGCTGCCAGGCGGCTGGCGTTTTCGCTGGCGAGTGACTCCGCGCAGGCCTGAAACAACAGGATGAAAAGATATTCCCGGATGAAGGACTCGAGAGCCGGCGTCGCGCCTTGGATCACTTCGGGTAGCTGCCGCGTCGGCCAATGAATCGCCGCCATTTCGGTAAGCCAACGTGCATCGAGCGGCAACAACCGTCGCACCACCGGCGTGTACATCGCAGCAGCCTGTGGAGCGTTGTGAAACACGTACACCTCACGGACCTGCCCCGTCTCTTGCGCGGCCGCGAGGTCGATGAGAATCTCGCCAACCAAGCTGCCGATGGCATCCACCGAGTTGGGCACCGCGTAGAGCGGCCCGGGGCCCGCTACCAGCGTCTTGATGCGCTCACCCACCGCCCAGATCCGTGTGGTCCGGCCGGGCTGTGCGCTCAGCGTTTGCGTTGCGAATTCAGCCAGCACTTCATTGAAGCGGCCGACGAGGCCCTGATCCGAGCCGAAAATCAAGGCGCCCATCGCGTCTGCACTCGCGCTGGCCTTCTGCCGCGGCGACGGGGCCACCGCGGCACCGCACGCGCGCACCGCGAGTTCGACGGTGTGGTTGTACTTCTGCAGCGCCGCAACCGCATTCTCATACTGTCCGATGTTGGACGCGGCGAGCGCTTTCATGGAACGCACGATCGACTGCAGATCCTGAGCGCTGCCGATTTTTCGGCCTAGTTCTTCGCTGGCGCCGCTCATGGCCGCAACGATGGGGGCGCCTTAGCCGGGGGCACCATAGCCGCAATCGCTGTGCCCGCAAGCGCCAAAACCGCGCTCCGGTCGCCATCGCCCAATTTATCGCTGGCCAGGCGGCCCGCAAGATCTGGGGCAAGCTTGGTGCTCGCCTCGCGCAGCGCAGTCTCGGCGTCGGCCATTCGATCCAGCGGTACGGGATCGAACAGGCCTGCGGACACGGCCAGCAACACCACGATTTGTTCGAGCAGCGATAACGGCTGCGATTCAGGCTGCTTCAGACACTCGCGGATCCGGCGCCCATGTTCGATGGTGCGCGCGGTGGCCTCATCGAGCCGCGTGCCGAAGCGGGCGAAGCTCTCCAACTCCTCGAATTGCGCGTATGCGAGTTTCAACGGGCCGGCCACCGCCCGATAAGCGGGGCGCTGTGCCTCGCCTCCGACGCGCGAGACCGACTGACCGACGTCAACGGCCGGCAGCACGCCCAGCTCAAACAAGGTGGGAGAAAGATACACCTGGCCGTCGGTGATCGAGATCAGGTTGGTGGGAATGTAGCCCGACATGTCCTGCGCTTCCGTCTCGATGATGGGCAGGGCCGTGAGGGAGCCTCCGCCCCGTTCGGCAGAGAGATGTGTCGCGCGCTCGAGCAGCCGCGAATGGATGTAGAAGATGTCTCCGGGAAAAGCCTCGCGCCCGGGCGGCCGGCGCAGCAGCAACGAGAGTTCGCGATAGCTGCGCGCATGCTGCGTGAGATCATCGTAGACGATCAGCACGTCGCGCCCTGCTTCCATGAAATACTCCGCGATACTGGTCGCGGCGTAGGGTGTGACATAGTTGAGCCCGGGCGCATCGTTGCCCTCGGCACACACCACGATGCTGTATTCCAAGGCGCCGCTCTTGCGCAGCTTGGCAATGACCTTGGCGACGGCCGAGGCACGCTGGCCAATGGCGCAGTAGATGCACAGCACATTCTGGCCGCGCTGATTGATGATAGTGTCCACCGCCACCGCGGTCTTGCCCGTCTGCCGGTCGCCCAGGATCAGCTCGCGCTGGCCGCGGCCGATCGGAATCATGGCATCCACGACTTTGAGCCCCGTCTGCAACGGCACCATCACCGGCGCGCGATCCATGATGGCAGGCGCTGGCCGCTCGATGGGCCGGCGCTCCGTCGCGGCGATGGCACCCGCACCATCCAGAGGCCTGCCCAAAGGATCGATCACGCGCCCAAGCAATGCCGCGCCCACGGGCACGTCCATGACGCGGCCGGTTCTGGTGACCTCCGCCCCGGCCCGCAGATCTTGGTTGTCTCCCAACAGCACGACGCCGATGGACTGCTCATCGACGTTGAAGGCGATGCCGAGCAGCCCATTGCGAAATTCCAATAGTTCCTCGTAACCCACGCCAGGCAACCCGCTGACTTGCGCGACTCCGGTGGAGACGCCGGTCACGACACCGATCTCGCGTGGCTTGAGTTCCGGTATCAGGGTTTCACGGGCCAGTCGAAGGTCAGTGAATGCCTCGTCGATCGTGGTTTGCAGATCGCTCGCGGTCATGCTGTTGCCACGGCGGCAGCTGCCGGAGACGCCGGCTGGCTTGGTGTGCGTGCAGCCGGGCTCAAAGATGCGATCCTTTGCTCGAGTCCGCTCAGATAGTCGGCCATGCTCCACGCGAGCTTTTCACCACCCACCAGCAGTTCCACACCGCACAATGTCTCGGCAGAGACTTCGAAGCGAAGCGGAATCGATGAATTGAACTCCTCATGGACCGCACTTTGAATTAGCGCTCGTTGCGCCTCACCTAGGTCAAAGGCGCTGCGCACCACCGCGTCGGATGCAGCGCCGAACGCTGCCAGCAGCGGCTCTTTCGCGGGGGTGTCGAGGGCGCGCAGGTGCTGTGCAAACACCACTGCAATCCGCTCTTCCAGAGACGCGCTGGCCAGATCTCCAAGCACCTTACGCGCGATGGCCAGCACTTCTTGCTGGGCGAGCTGCGCGATACTTTGGCGCAATCGTGTTTGATCGTCGCGAAGCGTCGCCATTTGCTTGACTCGCAAGGCATTCGCTTCAGCGCGCGCATCCGCCAGCAACTTGGCGCGCTCCGCATCGGCCACGCTTGCCGCCTGCTTGAGAAGCGCGGTGCTTTCGCCGTCGATGGCGGCTTTCTGCGCCGCGAACGTCGCGCGCTCGTGCTCGGCGGCCGTCCTCTGCGAGGTGGCATTCGCGATCGCAAGCGCAATTTGCTTCTCGCGCGCATCGATGGCGGCCAGCACGGGTTTATACAAATAACGTTTCAGCAGCCACACCAGGACGAGAAAGTTGATTCCCTGGGCCACTACCGTGAACCAATCAATGAGCACGGATCACTTTCCTGTGACTGGGGCCAAGACGTGGCTCCAAAACGGGTTGGCGAAGATCAGGATCATGGACACGACGAAACAATAGATGGCCAGCGACTCGATCATTGCCAGGCCGACGAACAGCGTTCGGGTGATGGTCGCGGACGCGTCGGGCTGCTGCGCCAGTGAAGATAGCGCCGTGGCCACCGCCCGACCCTCGCCCAGCGCCGGCGCAATGCAGCCGATGGCGATGGTGAGACCCGCAGTGACGATGGATGCGATGGCGATGAGAGTGGAGTTATCCATGGGCAATTCCTTGTTGAGCTGGCGCTTGGGTGGCAGCTGCGATGTATACGGCGGCAAGAATGCTGAAAATGTAGGCTTGGACCATCCCGGTGAGCAGCCCGAGTGCGGTCATGACGATGGGAAAGAGGAAGGGCGTAATGCTGAGCAGGATCGCGACGATCAAGCCGCCGCTCATCATGTTGCCGAACAGGCGGACTGCGAGTGCCAGAGTCCGCGATAGCTCACTGATGATGTTGAAGGGCAACATTAGCACCGTCGGTTCGGTGTACGTCTTCAAATACCCGCTCAAGCCCTGATCCCGGATGCCGAATACTGGCACGGCGATGAAAACACATAGCGCGAGCGCCGCCGTTGTGGAGAGCGAACTGGTGGGCGGCTCGAAGCCGGGAACCAATGTTCCGAGATTCGCCAAGGCGATGAACAAAAACAAGGTACCGAGAAATGGCATGTAGCGATGCGGCTTGGCCAGGCCCGTCTCCCCGATCTGCTGCGCCATGCCCGTGACGATGATCTCGAGTGCCGCCTGCCCTCGCGACACACCGACCGCCTGGAAGACCAACTTGCGCGTGATCCACTTCGCGCCCATCGCCATCACGGCCATCATGATCCACGTCATCACCAAAGTGCCGTTCACCTTGACGAACCCGTGCTGCCAAAAGATCTCCTGGTCGGGACTCAAATTCATGGCACTGAGCTCGTGCTCAGAACTGCCCGGTCCGCAGCCGAACCCGACGCGACAGGCGTGCCAGCCGCGGGACGTACCCGGGTGAAGTACGTCACGGCGATACGTGCCACGAGGAAACCCACGAGGCAGGGGGTAGCGCTATACCACGAACTGCGCACGACCGCATAAAAGCCAGCAAGCACGATGATGGCACGCAGCAGAAAGCTGCCGACCAGCCAAAGGCCGGCGGCCCTCGCAGATATGCGGCGAACCGTCCACCACAATCCGCCGTAGAAGATCGCGCCGAGAAGCAATCCCACGGCGAGATCCAAGGCGGTGATGAGTAGATCAGTCATGGCGGATCCTCGGAGTCATGCATGCTCTTGTCTTCGGTCGATATCCAATGCCAGGCATTGGCGCAGCCAAGAACCAGTCCCGCGACCAGCAAGGGCAGCGTCCAGGAACGCAGGCCCGGATGGTGCCGATCCCACCACGCACCCAGCAGCGCTCCCCCGAGCGTGGGCACGGCGACAGACCAGCCGACGGTGCCCAGCAGCCCCAAGCCGAACCACAGGGGTCGTTCCACCGTGCGCTGTGCCTTGAGCTTCCGGGCCGCCTTGGCTGCAACTTGCGCGACGAATTCGTTCTCATCGCTCATGTTGCAACCTGGCGAGCTGCCCCATCAGTCCGGCCTCCATCTTGGCCAATGCCGCTCGCAAGTCGCGCTGCCGTCGGTCCACCACGGAAAAACTGCGCCGCACGATGTCTTGAAGTTCGGCGAGGCTGGTACCCCCCAGGGCACGCCGCACCGAGATGGACACGTCGGCACCCGCCTTGACCAGTACGCCATCGTCGAGAGCCACATAGGTGACGATTGAAGCCTCCTCATACATCAGAATTCCCGGCACCAGCGTGGCCGCGCAATCCAGGCGATTGGGCAGCAACCCCAGCGAGCCGTTGCTGGTCTCGACCACAATGCGCGACACCGCACTTTGCTGGGCGAATACCCGATAGGGGAGCAAGATCTCGAGATTCATTTGCTGCTCTTGCCGGTCTTCGCGGCGCCCACGGCGGCCTGGCGCGCTTCTGCGATCGCGCCGATTTGATACAAGGCACTCTCCGGGAGGTCGTTGAACTCGTCGTTGAGAATGCGTTCGCATCCGTCGAGCGAATCCTGCAGGCTGACCAGCTTGCCCGCAATGCCGCTGAATTTCTCCGTGGCGAAGAAAGGCTGCGTGAGAAAGCGTTCTAGCCGCCGCGCACGCGCGACTATCTTTCTGTCCTCCGCAGATAGTTGCTCGAGTCCCAGCATCGCGATCACGTCCTTGAGATCCTCATACTGTGCCAGCGTGCGCCGGATCGCCTGAGCCATCTGGTAATGGCGCTTACCGACGATCCCTGGTGTCGCCATAGTGGAACTCGACTGCAGCGGATCGATGGCGGGATACAACCCCTCTCCTGCCCGCTTGCGCGATAGCACGATGGAGGCAGAGAGATGGCCGAAGACATGCGAGGCCGCAGGATCCGTGAGATCGTCTGCCGGCACATACACCGCTTGAATGGACGTGATGGCGCCCGCCCGGGTGTTGGCAATGCGCTCCTCGAGAGCCGACAACTCGGTACCCATGGTGGGCTGGTAGCCGAGGCGCGATGGCATTTGCCCCATGAGGCCGGAAACCTCCATGCCGGCCTGAATGAAGCGAAAAATATTGTCCATCAACAAGAGCACATCCCGGTGCTCGTCATCGCGGAAATATTCCGCCATGGTGAGCGCCGCATGGCCCACTCTGAATCGGCTGCCGGGGGGTTCGTTCATTTGCCCGAACAGCATCACCATGTTGGGCAGGACGCCCGCGGCCTTCATCTCGCGATGCAGCTCCTCGCCCTCGCGGCAACGCTCGCCGATGCCGCAGAAGATGCTCACCCCCTGCCGATGCCCGATCATGTTATGAATCAATTCGGTCAGCAGCACGGTCTTGCCGACCCCTGCCCCGCCGAATAGGCCCGCCTTCCCGCCGCGCTCCAATGGCACGAGCACATCGATGGCCTTGATGCCGGTCTCGAAGATTTCGGACTGCGTGGAGCGTTCGGATAAAGGCGGTGGCTGACGATGGATCGTTCGCCAGAGAACCCCCGATGGTTCCGGCAGCCGATCGATGACGTGGCCGAACACATCGAACATGCGGCCGCTGATATTCTTGCCCACGGGCACTTTCAAAGTACCTCCCGTGTCCTCCACGAGCATGCCGCGGGCCAGACCTTGCGTGGCCGTCAACGCAATGCCGCGGACGCGCTTCGCATCCAGTTGAGTCATCACTTCGATGATGACCTCGCCCTTCACGCCCGCGCGCAG
>Ga0116129_1001366_pt1 | contig 13528 bp, 11 predicted proteins | sample June2015DPH_17_2_FD_89732 | JGI IMG/M metagenome (GOLD analysis project Ga0116129, IMG submission 89732) | Peatland microbial communities from SPRUCE experiment site at the Marcell Experimental Forest, Minnesota, USA - June2015DPH_17_10 | ecosystem: Environmental > Terrestrial > Soil > Wetlands...
GTTGGCCGTGAACGGAATGCGCTCCAGCCGATCCTTCTGCTGCCACATCAGAAATGCCGCAACGGGCGGTATCAACAAGCCGTGGCTGTATTCCGGCTGGTCGACCCACCAGCCCCACATGCGAGTCAATCCGTCCCAGAACGGCCAAAGGCTCAGCAACCCGACGATGGCGGCGATGAGCACGAGACCCCGGGACAACTTCCACACGGGCGGCACGGTCGCGGCGGGGTCGATCGACTGAATGGACATCTAATTTCCTGACAATGGATGACGCGAGGCTCCGCCAAGCGCAGCCAGTCTTCATACCGCCAATGTGTTTCAGGGAGGTGACACCGGCTTTCTTCCCGCACCCTAGACGAGTGCTTTCAGCAACGCATTCAGAACGAGGCTGTCCGGGCGCACGTGGGTTTGGTAATAGCAATAATTGTTCCACATGATCGAACTCATCAAGGATCGATCGGAGAGCAGTCTTCGAACTGCGGCCACCAGTTCCCCGGCGGTTGAAAATTCCAGATAATTGCGCTGCTCCCGGAAATCGCCGGGCAAATCATCGTGGATTTTCTCGCTTACGATGGCACGAGAGGCAGCCACATATTCGCCCAGCCTCCAGCCGGTCGACAGATGCAGACCGGTCGTTGCAATGCAGATTTGACTGGCCTTGACCAGTTGAATATAGCTTTGCTTATCGGTCATTCCTGCGGTCACGATCAGGTGAGGCGCAATTTGCTCCGCGTAAGGTGTGGCGGACAGGCCGCCGACGAAGTGGCCGGCAAAGGCGGCGCGACAAGCTTCCAGACACTCGATCCTGACCCGATTGATCGAATTCCGATCGCGTGCGCCGATTTCCCGTACTGTAGACGCCACAGAGGCGCTTTTTTCACCGACGGGATCCCAGAGCCTCGTCAACAGCAGAATCTGCGGCGGAGATTCTTGCGGCTGCGGCACGGGCGGATGCTCGAAATTGTCGATGTGGAATACGCGGTCCGGGACGCGGCCCAGAGTTTTGCACAGAGTGGCGCTCCTTTTCAGCCGCTTCTTCAGTTGATCGCGCCAGCCATAGTAGACCCGATCAGCCGCATTGCAGGAGCTCGTTACGTCGTAATTCAACCCCAACGGCTGAAATTTCGCGGCGGCGTCGCCGAATCTTTCCACGGTTTGCGCATTGCAACTGCGCTTAAACACGTACTGAAATCTCGGCAGAATGCCGTCCGCAAAATATTCGATATTTCGATCCAGGCTGTCATGTATCCAGTAAAAGCCATCATTGGTATCGAAGAGCAGATCCATTCCACCGTTCACGGTGACTTTGATGAGATTCTCGGTTTCATATCCGGGATTCCAATCCTGCTCCACCATATGGAGATCGATTGCACCCGATCTCGCAAGTTCGCAAAATCCGGTGAAAATCTGCCGAGAGTGTGCGCCGTTGGTCTTTCTATTGTAGTAGACGGTAACAGAGCGGCTTTTCACAGCGAACCCACCGTCGCGACCTCACCGGATCCGATGAAACAGCCCATTGAGCTGCATCTGCTGACCGGAGGCATCATCGAACATCTCCGGCTCCAGAGAAAATACGCCAAATCCCCTCTGGTGGAGCAAGGACAACACATCGTGAATCAACGGCTCCCCCGCATACAACGGCACGATTGACAGTTCCACCTCCAGTCCCTCGATTCTCTTTAGACTCTGCTCAGCTCCCGCCAGGACTTTGGAAGTAAAGCCTTGGGTATCGATCTTCAAGAAAACGCGGTCGCTCGACGACAGGTGACGATCGAATAGCGAATCCAATTTGTAAACGGCGACCTCCTCTTTGCCTACGTAGGCGGATTGAGGTGCCACCTCTACATGACGTGGAAGCATTTCAAGCAATGAACTGCTCGCGGAGGTCCCCGCAATGTTGATTGAAGCCACTTCTTCGCGGTCACCGAGTGCACACCGCTCTGTCAGCCAGCCGGCATCGCCGGCCGCCGTTTCCTTCAATTGCGCAAATGCGCTCGATAGGGGTTCGAAGGAAATAATCTTGCCTCGATAGCCCAAACGCCGTAGCCGCTCGCCATATTGACCTGCATTGGCACCCACATCCAGGATTGCGTTGATGGCGGCGGACTTGAAAAGATTGTTTCGAACCGCATCGGCATCGCGACGAGGATCATACCGCGAGGCTGTATATCCGGCGCCCCGCAATACTTTCTTTATCAATTCTTTGAGCATTCTGCGCGATCCTCATTACTCTTCTTGGCGGACCCCAAGCACACGATCGGAGCGCAAGTATATGATGGTCGAACGTATGTAATCCTGTTGTTCCGCCCGCCGAGTCAAATTGATGCAACAATAAAAGAGGATTATCCCCCTAGATTAAAATTGACCTTGTCCCGTCCGTCGGCTGGGCCGAGGCTTTGTCGCCGTGCAAATCTCCATCGGGCATACCATGCGCGCCGACGAGTTGCTGCGACAACGCAGATAGCCATGAGAATGACAGATGGAATTCGAGATACTTTCCCACGCCGGTCTGAGAATCGAGCACGGAGGTTCGACATTGATCGTCGATCCGTGGCTGATCGGCAGCGCCTACTGGCGATCCTGGTGGAATTACCCGCCCGTCAATGACGTCCGAGTGCGGACTTTGAAGGCGGACTTCATCTACTTGAGTCACATCCATTGGGACCATTTTCATGGGCCCTCCCTGCGCATGCTTGGCAGGGATGTACCGGTGCTCATCCCCGAGGATCGCTACTCGCGTATGCGCGACGACCTGCGCGCCATGGGCTTCAAGCGGGTAATCGAGCTGCCGCACGGCAAGTCATACACACTGTCGGCGGATTTCTGCATTACGCCCTTTCTTTTCTTTCCATTGACCGATTCCATGCTCGCCGTGCGGGCGGGCAGCACTGTCTTGCTCGACGCGAATGACTGCAAAATATGTGGACTGCCGCTGCGGGATGTAAAGCGGCGGTTTCCATCGATCGATTTCGTGCTTCGCAGCCACAGCAGCGCCAATACCCGCGTCTGCCATGAATACCTGGACGGCGATAACGGCAGCCATGACGGCGTCGACGACAAGGAAGGCTACCTTCGCTCATTTGCCAATTTCATGAGTGCGGTCAAGCCCCGTTATGCGGTGCCCTTCGCGAGCAATCACTGCCATCTGCATCGGGAAGCACGCCGATTCAATCGGTGGCAGCAGACGCCCAAGGACGTTGAAGACTATTTTCGCCGCTACAGGGCCGAGACAGGAGCGGCGACTGAGCTCGTCACCATGCTTCCGGGTTCGGTGTGGAACGATCGCACCGGATTTTCTCTCGCCTCCGAGGCGCAATGGTTCTCGGACCGGGAGCGCCAGATCGAGGCTTACGCCGAAGCGAACGCGCTGACGCTTTCCAGGCACTATGCGCTCGAGGACAAAGCAATCGTGTCCGAGGCGGATCTTCGCAAATATTTCAACCGCCTTCATGCGCATATTCCCTGGTTCTGGCGCAAGCGCTTCGGCGGGCGGCCGGTGTATTTCAACTCACGCAGCGGCGCGCGCTCCGATTTATGGAGAATCGATATTCACGCCAACAGCGTGACTCGCGTGGCCAGCGAGGAGTACCTTTCCTCCGATATGAGAATCGAGATGCCGGCCATCATGCTCAGACAAGCCTTACGCATGAACATGTTTGGGCACACGGGCATCAGCAAATGCGTCAAGTGGGTCGCAACGAGACAATCCATGAGATTGTTGGGCTTCTTCATGTTGATGCTGGACTTCGAGGAATACGAATTGATCCCGCTGCGGCGCAATTTCTCATGGCGCAGTCTACGTGTATGGTCGCGGCGCTGGCGTGAAGTGCTGGGCTACGTCCAGCTGACATGGATCATGAAGAGCCGAAAAATTGCCGGCAAGGAAGTCGAGCAGGTGGCGCTGCTCGAATATTCATAGCTCAAAGGACCTGTCCCACCGGCGAGCACAGACGTGAACGGAGATTCACGTCATCAGATTGGGCGGACGCGTTTGAATCACCCGTAGAGCCGATTTCGCCTGGACCCGCTGCTCGCGGGTCAAGGAGTACCCCGCCAGAAGAAACGCCGGTATCTGCAAGTTGCCGTAGAACGAGTCCCCGTCGAACATCAATAGAAATATCATTACCACCTGAAGAAAAAGAGCGGTCCGCACCGCGTATCCCAATGGGTGCCTACCATGGATGTTTCCATAGTGTTCGAGAACGAAAGTCACCATGAGGGCGATGAGCAACGCGACGCCCACGCAGCCGGTCATATTCACGATGTTCGCCCAGGCGATGTCGGCGGAGTAAAAGGCCAGAGTATAGTGGCCGTCGGCATCGTTTCTGGAAAAGGCGGTCGGATCTGCGGCCGTGCCGCCCAGCGGCGTTCCGTACCTCAAGCCGTTACGCAGATCGGCGGGCACGTCCTCTTCGTGGAGAAAGCCGTATCCGAGGATGGGATTTTGAGTCCATACGAGCGAGAAGCGTTCCGCGACCAAGCCCAGCCGGCCGGCGAAGGTGTCGTCCTTTCTGTGGCCGGATGTCGATGAACTTGAATCGAGCATCTGCAGTCCGTTCGCGGCCCGCCCGATGACTCTATCCGCGGCACCCGAGGCCACGAGTACGGCAATTACGACGAGGGCTGCCAGCGCCGCCCCGAACGCCGATGAGGCCTTCAGCGTGCGGTCCTTCGACATGGTGAACATGAGCACGCCGCCGGTAAAGATAAATGCGAGGTAAATGCCGCGCGTGTAAGTCAAAGCGACAGTGACCAAGACCAGGGCTGCGTAGATCCACTCATGGACTGCGAGCCTTTCGGATGAGAGAAACCTTACGAGAATGATCCAGAAGTTGAGCAGGCAAAGCGGCAGGAATCCCGGAATTGCGCGAAGCGCGCCTTCATATTCACCAATCTGCGTAAACAGCAGGGGCGTTTTCGAAACATATTGCAGCACGAACACCGGCATGAGCACGAAGGTCAACCGGTAGAACCATTTCATCAGAAACTCGAAGGCGTCGGTTTGCACGGAAAACAGGCGGATGAAAATCAGAGTCATGGAGTAGCCGACCACCATGTATCTCGCGCTCTTGATCGTATGCATGATCGGGTATTGGTAGATCAAGAGCGACCAGACGAAGCAAACCAACAGCCACGCCAGGAATACCTTCAAGATGGTGAGGTACGTATGATCTCTCGGTTCCAGGGCTGGTTTCCGAAAGAACAGCTCGGTCGCGGTGACCAGCATTAAAACCGCGCCGTAGTCCCACGCATACACATTGAAAACCTTATCCGGCGCAATATTGAAAAAATGCATCATGAGAAAGAAGGATATGAGCACCTTGACCTTCGGCTGCAGAAGCAGGAACACCATGAATCCGACGGCGCCCAAGCTGAGATATAGGGCCATCAGGGCGCACCGCTCGACCGGGCTCTACTGATCCGACCATGTGCAACCGGCAGCACTTATGTTCCCCGCTTTCGCGTGACCCAGCGGAGTATTTCGCCTCTAATCGGATGCGACAGGGCAGGAGCCAGGAAGATGGCCACGAAACCAAGCAGTGCCGCACCCGACGTCATTATGTCCCCTGCTCGCAGTTTTCCCGTAGGGATATACGCCAGCAGGCTCGACGGATCGAGCGCACGCAGCCACTCCGTCGTGAACTGTCCGAGGAAGAGCCCGAGACCGCAAAACAGAACGAGACTGATCCCTCGGGGCGGCACCAGACTTCTCAGACCGAAATTGCTTCTCACGCAATACCCGATGTGCATTACCAGCCCGCCTACGCCGAGGGCAATCGTCCAACCTGTAACCACCCCGTATCCGCCCCACAACTTGCCGAATCCGTATCCCAACGTCAGGTTGAGCGCGGACATCGCCAAGTGTGCCCGCACCACCGCACGCATGTCCCCTGTCCCAAGGCAGGCGAAGTAGGCAGGGACCGTCAATGTATTGACCAACCATCCCGCGCACAGAATGGAGGTGATTTTGACGAAGATCGGCTGGTCGACGCCGAGCCATACGAGGCCTAAGAGCGGCAGCCCGGCGGCAAGCAGCCCGAATAGGCAGACGGTCACATAAAAAATGACCTCATAGGACTTTCGAAACAGCGTTTCGACTTGCGTCGCGCCATCGCGGCTCATCTCGGCAAAAGTCGGGACCAGGACTTGATTGGCATTCACTACGAGGCCACGCACTTGTCCAATCAGGCGCGAACCCATTTCGAAGTAGGTCACCATCTCCAGGGAACCGAATCGGCTGAGCATGCCCTTGGTCAAAGGATCCATCACCATGTTCAGCAAGGCGATGAATTGAAAGCTCAGCGCATAGCCGATCAATTCCTTGAAATATATCTTTTTCCAGCGGAGCGGGATCCAGGCCAGGAGAGGCACGTGCCGTTTGAGAATCGCGGCGGACAGCGCCAAGGTGATGAGATTTTGCGCCGCCCGTGCGTAAACCATCCCGAACAATCCATAGCGCGATGCCAGACCGATGGAAAGAGCGAGGAAGGAAATCGACTCGAAGATCAATATTGCGTTGCGCTGGACAATCAAGTGGCAGCCATAGAGGGCGGACTGATAGATCGCCGTGATCATGGACAGGCAGAATGCCACCAGTGCAATCGGCAGAATAGCCACGGCCGTTCGAAGGGCATCGCCGCTCAGAGTCGCGGCGAAGTACAGCCTCATGAGCGGAGCGCCCGCGAGGGCCAAAAGCATCGAAAACAGGCCCACCGAAACCACGGAGGTCTCGATGAGGCCTGTCAGACGATGCAGATTTCCCGCCGCCTTGCTGTCCGCCACGTGTTTGGTGATGGCGCCGGTAAGCCCCATATTGGAGAGACCGACCACGGAGGTTGCCGCTACGACCAGCGACCAGACCCCGAATTCCCGGGGGCCGAAAATCCCCAACACGACGCGATAAAGCACGAACAGCGAAATCGTCGAGACGAGCAGCTGCACCAAGGACGATCCTGCATGACGCAGAGTCCTGCTTCGCAACGCGGTCGGTGCTTCTCTCATCGGTGCAAGAGCCTATGCATCTACGAGCCGCTGCCGAATGAGTGCCGCAGTCCGGGCCCAGGAGTAGGTCGACAGGCAGTGCTCCTGGCCTGCCGCGGCCATGGATCGCAATTTCTCGCCGTCCGAGAACGCGTGAATCAGGGCATCCGCAATCGCCGCGGGAGTCGCTTGCGGGACCAGAAAGCCGTACTTGCCGCCACCGGTGATTTCCGCCAGTGCATTCCGATCGAGGCCGAGGACCGCGCACCGGGAGGCCAGCGCTTCCAAATACACCAGTCCCCAAGGCTCGTGCAATGCGGGCATGGCAAATAAGGCGGCCTGGTGGAAAAGCGACTCGAGCTCCTCCCAAGGCAGAGATGTCTTGAACATGGCATTCGGAACCGACTCCACCAAGGCTTGGTACTTGCGCTCGCATACCATGATCAGTTTTACCCTGGGGTACACGCTCGTCAGTTTCCGGAAGGCGTCCAGCAATAACCTGCCGCCTTTTTCCTCAAATCGCTCCTTCGCTACGAATAATACGCTTCCATCTTGGTACTCTTTGGTTCCGAAGTAGGGTGTTATTTTCCCTCGTCCCGTGCCAACCACCGTAATGCGATCGGGAGGCACTCCGTAGTGTCCAATGAGATCCTCTCGAACATACTCGGAAATCGCGAAGAGGTGTTCGGCGCTGTGGAAAGATCTTCGCTCGAGATCGTCGAATCGCGCTTTCTGCAGAACATCGTATCCCGTAAACTCGTTATTCGACAGCAAGTGAAAAGTCGAATCGATGAATATGTAGTGCGATCCGCCGCTCCTTCGGGTCGATCCAACGGGTACGGTCAACGTGCCCATATGTATGGTTGGCTTCGGTTGACGGGACTTCAGACGATGTCGTGCGCTCACTATTCTCCGCGTCGCCCTCATTCGCATGTAGTCGGATCCCATGCCCGTACCCAAGCTCAAACCTTTGAGCAGCCTGCGGATTACCAGCGGCAATTGCAGATCCACTTCCGTCACGCGGCATCCCGCCCCCTCCAAGGCCAGAATCAGATTTCGAGGAGTGCCGGACCAAGTCCTGGCATCTCTCGGATCCCCAATTGACGCGAAAGCGATGTTCTGCAAAATGCCCTCCGGCGCTATTCGATAGTCCGCGTTGCCCGGTCCTTACGCAAAACTCGGCACCCTCGCGTCGGTGCCCGCGCGAATACGCTCGATATCTTGCGCCCAGCCTCGCACCAGCGGCATTTCTTCTTTCGGCATAAAACCATCCTGAATGAGCCGTTCGTAGCAGCGAACGACGTTTTCCGTCACGCACTCGAGCCCCGGCTGTAGCCGCAATTTCTCCAGAGACGAAATCAAGGCATCATTTCTCAGATAGCCGGGTATCTCGGAGTCGAAGTCCCGCAACAACGAATGGGGATTGCGATCTTGATAGACTTCCGGAGCGTGGAATGCCAATCCGAGATTCAGCTCCCACAGGCATCTCTGTGCCACGAAGCTCCGCCAGATGTCGGTCATGCGAAAGGAGCAATGACTCGGAAGGTACAGCAGTGGAAAGGCCTCGTCCCACCACCAGGTCGTTTGGCTGTTGAAGGGACACCAAGAACCCGCCGGGAGCACGACGCTCTCCCTGCGATTGAAACTGAATTCGGTATCCAACACGAGACGCCACACTGCATCGACATCGGGGGAGACGTTCGCAAGCCCTTGCTGAATGGGCGCGCGGTGCAGCCGTTTCGGTGCCGCCTGCACGGGAATGGTGGATGCATCACGGATGAACTCGAGAGGCAATCCTCTCGGCCAGATCAAATTCTCCGAAAACCAACGGTACACATTGATCCAACGGGATGGCGCCAAACCGACCGCGTCGGTGTCGAGTGTTCGAGCGGTCCATTCCGGCAACGGCGCATTGTCATCGTCGGTTTCGTAAATGCACTCCGCTCCCATCGACATCGCTACGAGGTAGCCTAGATTTTTCCGGCTATAGTGCTTCGTAGGCAGCAGTGAAGACAGAGAAAAGCTCAGCGACTTCTGCCGCTCCAAACTCCAAAAGTCCGTTCCCGCCAGCGGGTACGCAAAAGGCCCCGCCGAATCCCCGACAATGATCAATGGAGCCCGTATGGCATCGAGGAGAACGGCCAAGGCCCGTACGCAGGGCGTCGGCGGCTGGATGGTCGTGATGACGGAAAACAGCTTGTAATGATCCACGGAACGATCGTCCTTAGAGTAAAGAGCCCTGCCGGCTTCGGCGGCGCGGGTCCGCAATGACGGCGGAGTAGATGTTCATCAATTGCGCGTAGTTTTTCTGCTCCGTCAGATGCGCGTCGAAGTAGGCGCGAGCATTGGCACGCATCCTGTACAAGGCCGGTTTGTCAGCCAGCATGACGCGCACCGCACCGGCCAGTTCCCCAGGATCGGCGGCGGCGAATTTTCTGCCGTTGACTCCCTCTTCAACCAGCTCTTCCAAGCTGCCGATGCGCGAGGCCAGCACGGGCGTACCGCATGCGAACGACTCCGCGATGACCAACGGGAAGCCTTCGTACACTTCGGACGGGACGATGAGCAGGTCGGCGTTCGAGATGGCGTCCATGACCGCCGGACGCTTCTGCATGCCCAGGAACTCTACATTGAGATTTTGGGCCCGCGCGAGCGCTTCGAGCTCCGGACGTAAGGCACCGTCACCGACGATCTTCAACTTGACCGACGGCAGATGACGCCACGCCTCGACCAGCGTCTTCGTCCCCTTCCCTTCCAGCAGCCGGCCTACATAAGCCACGTACCCGCCGCCCCCGCCGCCCGGCGACGGCGGATTACGTACGAAATTCGGCTTCACGACCAGCTTGTCTTCCGCTATCCCGGCCTTTGCCACTTTGCGCCGCCCAAATTGCGTGAGCACTATGTAGCGATCGATATCGCGCGAATACGTGCCGATGACTCTATGCAGGGTCAGCATCGCCGCCAAAGTCGCGGTGGCTTTCACCGACCCTCGATAGCACCGATGCCGCACCGATTGCAGCAGGCTTTTATCCAGGCATTCTTCGCAAGGCTTGCCGTCCCGGAGGAATAACGCGGAAGGACAGAAAAACCGGAAGTTATGCAATGTTTGTACGACCGGCACGCCTTCCGCTTTGCAAGCGCCGTAGATACTGGGGGAGATCATCGAAAATGTGTTGTGGACGTGGACGACATCCGGGCGGGTGCGCTGCAAAACTTGCCGCAGCTCGGACCGCGACCGCTGGGACCAAATCGTGTTGATCGCCATGGAAGTCTTGGCTGTCACCGAGGAATCGTCGAGATCGTCGTTACACCGTTCGAAGGCGACCACCTCCACTCCGCGATCTTCCAGCATGCGCTGCTCATTGCCCACGGCGACATCTTCGCCGCTGGGTGCGGACGTACGGTATTTGTTATGTACGATCAGTACTTTCATAAATAGACAGCCACGGCCCGCAGCAGCGCGTCTCGAACTCGACAGATATAATGCGGCGGGAAGCGGCGGCGCCTATTTACCGGCCGGCGTTTTTATACAAGATTGTCATTGCAGATTCATTGCAGAGGGTTAGAACGTGCCTGCGGGTCGAGTATTGCCGTCCATCCGGGAATAGTGAATGAGTCGAAATCCAACTCCCGTATGCAGGGGCTGCGGTTCTCAAAGCTGCCAATGGCTCGGGGATCTACCGGACAGTCATCAGTTTGCCGGACTCGCGCTGCCGAACGCGATTCCCGGAGGAGCGCTGTTTCGATGCCCGGATTGCGGCCTCGTCTTTCGTTCGCCCATTCTGACGCCGAAGGAATATAACCGGCTGTATGCGGAAGGGTCCGCGAAGCTTTGGATCAACGGCGGCTGTGTATTGAGAGACGACCAGCAACTGGTAAAGTCCTATATCGAAGCGCGGCGGCCTCAGGGTGCGAAAGTGCTGGACATCGGTTGCTACACGGGCGAATTCTTGTCCTCACTGGAATTCAGGTACGAAAAATGCGGAATCGAGAACTGCGCCGGAGCCATACGCCGTTGCAGGGAACGCGGAATCAGAATCGTGGGTGAAGACCTATATGAAATCAGCCGTCTCGAGGAAAAATTCGACGTCGTAACGGCGATGGATGTAATAGAGCACACATTGAACCCGAGTCAGTTTCTAGAGCACGTGCTGCATCTACTCGCCGATGGCGGGATTGCGTTGATCACGACCGGGGACGCCGACAATCGCATTTGGCGCAAGCTGAAGAGCGCGTTTTGGTATTGCAGCCCGGCCGAACACATCAGTTTCGTGTCCGAGAGATGGCTGAAATCGAATGCATGCGTAAATGACTTCCACATTTCTCATCTGCAGAGATTCAAGTACGGTCATATGAACCATTTCAAGCTTTTCGGAAAACTGTGTCTTATCTATTTTCTTCCCCTGGTAGGCCTGCAATCGAAGACGTGGAACGCGAATTTGTCGGCTGATCACCTATTTGTGGCGCTGCAAAGATAATGCGTCATAAAGTCGCTGAGGGACGGATGCTCGGTGTGCGCATAGGTTCCCGCTCCCTCGAGGAACTCGTATCCGCATCGGAGACGGCGATTCGCGAGCGTGGCGAACCTTTCATTTTAGCCTGCGCAAACCCCCACTCACTCGTCGTCGCGCACGGTGACGCCGAATTTCGCGGTGCGCTCGAAACAGCCAGCGCCGTCGTCGCCGACGGTGTCGGGTGCACTTGGGCGGCATCGCTGGCAGGGATTTCGATTGGCCCTCGGATCACAGGCTCTGATTTCTTTACATCGCTCATGACGGCGCTGAATCGAACCGGTGGCAAGGCGTTTTTCTTCGGTTCTCGCGATGAAGTGCTGGCGAAATTGGTTGCGCGCGTGGCACACACCTTCCCCCGCGTCGGCGTGGCAACCCTGTCCCCTCCGTTTCGCCAATGGTCGGAAGAGGAAAATGACGAGATGATGCAGAAAATATGTCAATTCGCGCCCGATGTGCTTTGGGTGGGAATGACGGCCCCCAAGCAGGAGAAGTGGGTGGCCCTCAATGCCGCGCGGCTGCAAGTTCCGGTCATCGGATCGATTGGCGCCGTATTCGACTACTACGCCGGGGTGACGCAGCGCGCCCCGCAATGGATTTGCGATCTGGGTCTGGAGTGGCTCTATCGGCTGCCCCGGGAACCGAGGCGGCTCTGGCGTCGAACCATGATATCCGCGCCTTTGTTTCTTTGGTTGGTACTGCGTGAGCGAATTGGCGGATAGCGGCCGCTGCGTCCCAACTACCTCGAACCGACGACCTTGCGTACCTTGCGCAGCGTTTCCCGAATTGCGGGATACTCGTAAGCTCTCGTTTTGACGGCGAACTTCAGCCGATTCCAGTACGAATAATCGGGCTGATTCCGATAGAAGCGCACGCCGTCGTGATCCTTGTACGGCAAATTGGATTTCTCCGAGAACAGGTTGCCGAAGGCAAATCCATTCGGCAGGTAGTGCGCGGTCAGGGACTTGCGCGAGAACGCGTCATCTCGAGTGGGCAATGACCCATGAACCGTCCTTGAATTCCAAAAGAGCACATCGCCGGCGTTGAGCGCAGGCGCGGATATCTCGTCGCGGCGATCTGCCACATGGTCGCGGATCACGGCCAGCCACTCCGAGTGTGTACGGCCGGGAGTCTTGGCGCCAAAGTCCCTCTCCTGAGAGCCCGGCATGACATAAAATCTTCCTGCGCGCTCGTCGATGTCCTCCAGAGCGATCCACGCCGCAATCAGCTGTCCGCCGGGCACGGAATCGAGGTAGTACCAGTCCTGGTGCGCCGGCGTTTCGGTGTTCAGATCGAACAGCATCGTCTGCATCAAGGCGAAAGTCTCGAAACCGGAAACCCGCCGCAGAGCGCCGATCAACCCAGGTGAGCAGAATATATTGCGGGCGGCCCGGCTGAATTCCGGATACCGCGCATAGTCGTGGATATCGAGGAAGGACTGTCGAACATACCCGTGGCCGTTCATTTTGTTCGGCTCGTACGCGTTGGAGCTTTGCCGGAAAAAAGGATACTTGGACGGCAGTATCCGCAGCGCGTAAAGCGCCCTTAGTTCCTTGATCTGCGGCCTTGGCACGACCCCTCGGACCACGACGTAGCCGTATCGGGCATAGTGTTCGGCATCCGCCGGCTTGCCGCGCGGATGCAATACGCGCACAGTGGCGGAAATATCTGTGCTCAACGATCGCTCCTGCGGCAGTTCGTGACAGAGACGGCGCTCTTTGATTGGAACGGAGAGTGCCACATGGCCATTAATTTCATGTGACACTCAGTCACGTAAAGGCTCCCATAGTGCCGAGAGGCTTTCCTTCCAGCGGTCGAGGGAATGCCGGCCCCCAATCCGCAGCGAAATCGGGTTTGGGCACTCGAGCTTCAATGCGGCGATGACTTTCACGGCAAATTCCTCCGGATCCCGGTTGGGAACGATGAAGCCGTTTCGTCCCTGTTCGATGAGACTGGAGGCGCCGCTGACATCGGTCACCACGGCAGGCAAACCACACGCTTCCGCTTCAACGAGCGCCGTCGGCCATCCCTCCCTA
>Ga0116129_1001367_pt1 | contig 13525 bp, 13 predicted proteins | sample June2015DPH_17_2_FD_89732 | JGI IMG/M metagenome (GOLD analysis project Ga0116129, IMG submission 89732) | Peatland microbial communities from SPRUCE experiment site at the Marcell Experimental Forest, Minnesota, USA - June2015DPH_17_10 | ecosystem: Environmental > Terrestrial > Soil > Wetlands...
ACTCGGATGTTCGGCGTCAGGGCGCTCAGCGTCCGGCCAGTACGCTGGCGACGATGTCTCGCGCGTGGAGCAGGACGGATTTCTGCTCCTCCGCCGAGACCTCGACGAAGCCTAGTCCTCGGAGCAGGAAAATTCCCTCAACGGCAAGCAGGGCGTGACGAACGCCGTGGGCGGCGCCGGAATCAGACAGGAGCGGATCGAGCAGCGCGCGATAATACCGTCGCGCTGGTTCCATCATATCGGGGGCGTGCACCAACGCGGTTACGAGAAAAGCCGCCTTGCGCGTCGCGGCGTCGTCCTCATCGAGCGCTTCGTCGATGTGGGCCAGAACCAATTCGAAAGGCTCAACCGGCCTGCCGCCAAGCCGCCGGCGCACCGCTTCCTGAAAGCGCGTTACTTCCCGCTCTAACGCCGCGCGGACTAATCCATCCTTGGTCGCGAAGCTGTAGACGAGACCGCCCTTGCTGATCCCCGCACGCTCGGCGACGGCATCGAGCGTGAAATTTCGGCCTCCGGATTCGAGGATCACACGCTCGGCGGCATCCAGAATCCGATCCCGATCAATTTCCTTTTTCCGCGTCAAATCTAGCCCCTTGCTTTTCCGACTGATCAGTCTGATTACCACGCCGGTGTGCGCCGTGGAAGCTGGTCTCTCAATTTGCCGGGAGAACTGCATGAATTCCAACGGACACCGCACCCGCACGCTGCCGCTGATTGTGGTTCTGGGTGTCATCACCGCCTTCGATGCGATGGCGATCGACCTGTATCTGCCGGGCTTCCGCGACATCGGACGTTCTCTCGGAGCAAACCCCGGCACGATGCAAACATCGCTCTCCGTGTTCGTCGGCGGAGCCGCGATCGGACAACTTTTCTACGGACCCGTAGCCGATCGGTTCGGCCGACGCGGACCGCTCGCATTTGGGATTTTGCTGTTTGTTCTGGCGTCGGTCCTCGCGGCTCTTTCGCAGAACATGGCGATGTTCATGGTCGCAAGAGCGCTTCAGGGCCTTGGCGCGGCAGCCGGGCTGGTCGTTCCACGAGCGATTATCACCGATCGCTATCAAGGACGCGAGGTAGCGAAACTGTTTTCGGCGTTGTTACAGGTCATGATGATCGCACCGATCGTTGCGCCGCCTATTGGCGGGCTTTTGGTCGCCGCGATAGGGTGGCAGGCGATTTTCTGGTTCCTAGCGCTCTTTGGCGGTGCGTCGCTCTTGGCTCTGCTCAAGATCGTGCCAGAGACGCTGGAATCCTCACGCCGTGCGACTGCGGGCCTCCGCGTCACCTTGCTCGACTATGCGGGCCTTTTCAGACGCGGCAGGCTCGCGTGGCTGACCCTTTCAAGCGCTTTCGCCATGGCGGGGCTGTTCGCCTATATCGGCTCATCGTCGTTCGTGTTCGTCGATCATTTTGGCCTGCCGCCGGCAATTTACAGCCTGGTGCTCGCCGGCATTGCCCTCGGGATGGTGATTGGCGGCCAGATCAACGTGCTACTGTTGAGCCGCTGGACGGAACACCAGATTCTTGTTTTTGGACTTCTGCTGCATGCCGCCTGCTGCGTCGTGCTCCTTATCGCCACCGTTGCCATCGGGGCCGGAGTCTACGTGGCCGGCGCCTTGATTTTCCTTGCCATGGCGAGCCTGATGCTCGTGGTCGGCAATGGCATCGCGCTCGTCATGAAAAGCGCTCCCACCAGCCATGCCGGGTCAGTTTCCTCGTTGCTGGGTGTCCTGCAATACGCCTTCGCTGGTGTCAGCGGCGCGGCTTTGGCGCTCGCGTATGACGCCACCCTTACTCCCTTCATTACGGCAATGCTTTTGTGTGCCGTCGGCGCGCTTATCGCCTTTGTCGTCGCAACGAGACTGACCGCTGAAACGGCCACGCCGTTCGATGGCAGGACAGTTGAATACCCCTAATCCTTGCAAATCGGAACGAGGCTCCGGGTGAACAGTGAGAATGCGATGAGCATCCAAAAAGACATTATCGGCGCGAGGAAGCAGCAGACTTCGGGGCCGTCCCGGCGCGCGGATTCCCTCGGGGGGTTTTCCATGCAAAACGGCGCTCGATCTTGCCGTCCGATTTGAACCTTTGATCCGGTTGCTGCGACCCATTTGCAATGGAGCGTGCAGACCTGCGCTCGGGGGGATCATCATGAAGCAATTCTTTTTCGCTGTTGCGCTGACCTTCGTGCTCGCCGCCGGCGCCGTGACCGTGCTCACCGTGCAACTCACCCGCGCCGCAGCGCAGACCTTAACGTTCGGGGTCGGCACCCTGACGGGGCGTTGATCGCCGGCCGACGACGCCCGAACCGCCTCCGATCGGGGCGGTTTTTGATTGCGCGACGAATTATGTGAGAATGTCCTCTATCACTCGTAGATCACGCTATTCCTGATCCGCCTCGGCTGTTCGGCCAAGACGAACCGCCGAAGCGACGTCCTGATCTCGCCCCGCCGCTAATCCTCGCCTCACCATTGACGCCGCCTACCCACGTCCCTATGTTCCGCGCCGAAAACAGCCGTTTCGGCGGCCCGCGCGAATAAACCTGGATTGGTCCGATGAAAGTTCGTAACTCGTTGAAATCATTGCGGAGCCGCCACCGCGACAACCGCATCGTGCGGCGCAAGGGCCGAGTCTATATCATCAACAAGACCCAAAAGCGGTTCAAAGCCCGACAGGGCTGAGTGTGCGCGCGCTTGCACGTTGCCGCGCCTTCACGTTCCCGCATCTTCACGTTGCTTTGACCACAGAGCTGTTGCTGGTGCGAAAACGCCCTTGCGGGTGCGAAAATGCCGGTTAATCTGGCGGCATGAGTCTTCGCCTTGCCTGCATCGCCGTCCTTGCGATCTTTGCCACGGCCGCCATGGGGCAGGCCGGGCCCGACCCCCACGCGATCGATCCGCACGAAGGCCTGGTCAGGCCGCCGGATCAGTTGCCGAAGCTTCCGCGTGGCGAACGCCAGAGTATCGACTTCCTGTTCGGCGCCCTCAAGGCTGCCCCCGACGATACCAGTGCGAAGGCGATCGAGGATCGCATCTGGGCGGTGTGGACGGCGGCCGGCAACGAGACCACGAACCTCCTGATGAGCCGCGCCAAGAAGGCGATCGACGACGAAGACTATGATCTGGCGCTGCGGATGCTCGGCGCCGTCATCGAGATCAAGCCGGACTTCACCGAAGCCTGGAACCGCCGCGCCACCGTGTATTTCATGAAAAAGGACTATTCCAATTCCATCGGCGACATCCTCAAGGTGCTGTCGCGGGAACCGCGGCATTTCGGGGCACTGTCGGGCCTCGGCCTCATCATGCAGGACATCGGCGACGACAAGGCCGCTCTCGAAGCCTACCGCAAGGCTCTCGAAGTCTATCCGCGGCTCAAGGGCGTCAGCGAAAAGGTCAAGGCTCTGACCGAAAAAGTTGATGGGCGCGATATCTAGTACGTCGTTTCCAAGGTTCGAATCATATCGACATCATCCATAAACCTCGTCCTGAGGAGCGCCGTCCTTCACGGCGCGTCTCGAAGGACGGCCACAAGCGAGATCGTGCCTGCGTCCATCCTTCGAGACGCGCGCAAGAGCGCGCTCCTCAGGATGAGGTCCGTGGGTTTGACGTGCCTCTTCGGCTTCGCATGATCATCTTCGTTGTCCTGACCGTCGCGGCGATCCTTGCCGCCGGCGCGGTCGTCACCGCCATCGCGACGGCACGCATCGAGGCGGCTCACCCCGCCGCGGGCCGCTTCGTCGCGGTTGCGGGCGGCCGGCTTCACGTGCTGGAGCTCGGCCCGCCGGCCGGGACCGCCGATGCGGACTGGCCGGTGGTCCTGGTGCACGGGGCGAGCAGCAATCTCGAGGATATGCGGCTCGCGATCGGCGATCGGCTGGCCGCGACCCGCCGCGTCATCCTGGTCGATCGCCCCGGCCTTGGCTGGAGCGACCGGCCCGATGGCGCCGCCGATGCGTCGCCGGCCCGGCAGGCCGCGCTGATCGCCCAGGCGCTCGATGGCATCGGCGTGGACCGGTTCGTGCTGGTCGGTCACTCGCTCGGCGGCGCGGTGGTGACGGCATTTGCGCTCGCCTTTCCGGAGCGGCTCGCCGGCCTCGTCCTCATCGCGCCGGTGACGCATCCGTGGGTCGGCGGGCTCGCCTGGTACAATGCGGTCATGACGACGCCGTATGTGGGAGTGTTCTTTGCCCACACGATCGCGCTTCCGCTTGGTGTATTGCTGTTGGATGGCGGTGCCGCCGCGGTGTTCGCGCCCCAGCGGATGCCGGCGGATTACCTCGATGGCGCCGCCATCCGGCTGCTGCTGCGGCCGTCGCGGTTCATCGCCAACTCCCAGGACATCGCCGCGCTCAAAGCCTTCGTCACCGGCCAGGTGCCTTACTACAAGGACATTGCGACACCGACCGTCGTGATCACCGGCACGGCGGACGACATCGTGTCGCCGCGCATCCACGCGCAGACGATCGCCGCGGTGCTGCCCCGGGGCAGGCTCGTCATGCTGGACGGCATTGGCCACATGCCGCAATACACCGCCGTCGATGCCGTGATGGCGGCGATCGATTCGGTGTCGGTGCGGCGCTAGAGCGCGGGACGCGCTCTAGATTCATTGAATTTGCGTATGATCTTGTTCGAAAAGTCTGCAACTTTTCGGAATCATACGCTAATCCGCGACGTCGGCATCGCTGCCCACGAAGGCGATGCGCACCATGTTGGTGGCGCCCGGCGTTCCGAGCGGAACCCCCGCCACCACGATGACGCGCTGGCCGGCCTTGGCAAAGCCGTCCTTGAAGGCAATGCGGCAGGCGCGGTCGACCATGTCGTCCTGGTCGCGGGCATCGTCGGCCACCACGCTGTGGACGCCCCACACCAGCGCGAGCCGACGGCCCGCCGAGATGTTCGGGGAAATCGAGACGATTGGGGGATGCGGCCGTTCGCGCGCGACCCGCAACGCGGTCGCGCCCGACGCGGTCCAGCACACCACGGCGCTGAGATCGAGGGTTTCGGCGATTTGGCGCGCCGCCGCCGCGATGGCGTCGGCGCCTGTCGATTCCGGATCGGCGCGTGTTGCGTGCATGATGGTGCGGTAGTTCGGATCGCTTTCGACCTCGATGGCGATGCGATTCATGGTCGCAACCGCTTCCACCGGAAACTGCCCGGCGGCCGATTCCGCCGACAGCATCACGGCGTCGGCGCCTTCGTAGATCGCGGTCGCCACGTCCGACACCTCGGCCCGGGTGGGCACCGGGCTTGAAATCATCGATTCCAGCATCTGGGTCGCCACCACGACCGGCTTGCCGGCACGTCGCGACGCCCGCGTCATCTGCTTCTGCAGCGCCGGCACCTTCTCGACCGGCATCTCGACGCCGAGATCGCCGCGCGCCACCATCAAGGCATCGGAGGCGTCGAGAATCTCGGCAAGGCGCTCCACCGCCTGGGGCTTCTCCATCTTCGCCATCACGGCGGCGCGGCCGCGCGCGATCTTCTTGGCCTCGGCGACATCCTCCGGGCGCTGCACGAAGGACAGCGCGATCCAGTCGACGGACGCATCAAGTGCCGCTTCGAGATCGGAATGGTCTTTGCCCGTCATGGCGGAAAATCCCAGCACCGTATCCGGGACGCTGACGCCCTTGCGGGAGCTGAGCTTGCCGCCGACCTCAACCCGCGTGACGGCCCGCTTCGGCGACGTCTCGATCGACACCAGCCTGATCTTGCCGTCATCGAGCAGCAAAGTATGGCCGGGCTTGAGGGCGGACAGGATTTCCGGATGGGGCAGATTGACCCGCGCGGCGGTACCGGGGGCGGGGTCGGAATCGAGGACGAACGAGGCGCCGACTGCAAGCTGGACGGCGTCGTCCTTGAACGCGCCGATCCGCATCTTTGGCCCTTGCAGATCGACCAGCACGCCGATCGGGCGGCCGAATTCCTGCTCGATGTCGCGGATCGTACGCACCAGTTCGCGCATGCGGTCCGGTGTCGTGTGGCTCATATTGATGCGGAACACATCGGCGCCCGCCCGGAATAGTGCCGCCATGACGGCGCGGTCGCAAGACGCCGGGCCGAGTGTCGCGACGATTTTGGTGCGACGCTGGCGCCTCATCGGGTCGGGCTGCCTGGCAGTGGCGCCGCCGGCCGCGGGCCCGGTGACGGTCCGGTCGGCGGGCCAGGCACGGTCGGCCGCTGCGCCGCTTCGCCGGTCTCCGTGAGCTGCACCGTCCAGGTCTGCTGCTCGCCGGTATCGACCTCGAAGAAGCCGGTTTTATCGAACCCGCGGGCGAGGCAATCGCCGGTCCCCCTGATGGTGAATTCCTTGTCGCGGGTGCACATGAAGGCGGGCCCCGACCATTCGCCGCCGCGGTCATAGTCGATCGCATAGATGTAATAGAATCGCGCCGCCAGCGTCCCGCGCATCAGTGTCTCGCAATTGCCGGTGGGTAGGTTCCACCAGCCCTCGGTGGCCCAGCCCTCGGCATCCTTGTAGCCCAGCGCGACACCGACGCGGCTTTTGGTGAGGTTGCAGATGCGGAAGTCGGCTGCCGCCGGCGCCGCCGCCAAGGCCGTCACCAGGGCTGCCGCCACCATCACGGCGCTGCCCAACAGCACGGTCGGGCCAAGCGTCCGCGCGATCGCTCGGGGTCTCCGCATAGCGGCTACGGCAAACCGTTTCGCAATCGTCGTTTGGTGCCTCATGAGGACTTCGCGGTATCGGCGGGATCAGGGCGTGTCAACGAGTATGGCACGGAAATCATTGACATTGGTGTAGGTCGGCCCGGGTCTGAGCAGGTCACCCAGGCGTTCGAAGAACCCGGTGGAATCGTTCTCGGCAAGAAACGCGGCGGGATCGAGGCCGAGCTGGCGCGCCCGGGTGAGCGTCGTGGCATCGATGAAGGCGCCGGCAGGGTCGTCGGGGCTGCCGGTGCCCCCATCGGTCCCGTCGGTGTCGCCCGCGACGGCCGCGATGCCCGGCGCGCCACCGAGCGCGACGGCGAGCGCCAGGGCATATTCCTGGTTGGGCCCGCCGCGGCCCTTGCCCTTGATGGTCACGGTCAGCTCCCCGCCCGACAACATGACGGCCCGCCGGCCCTGCGCCCGCAATTGATTCGCCAGATGGGCATGGGCTCGCGCCACCTCGCGGGCCTCCCCCTCGATACGGTCGCCCAGAAACACGCATTCATAGCCGGCCGCCCGAACCGTCGCCTCGGCGGCGCGGAACGAATCGGCCGGACGGGCGATCAGACGGAACGTGTTCGGTTGGAAGATCGGATCGCCGGGTTTGGGCGATTCGTTCGCCGGATCGGACAATGCGGCGCGCACCGGCGCCGACACCTCGAGCTCGAAGCGGGCCACCACCGCGCGGGCGTCGGCGAGCGTCGTCGGATCCGGTACGGTCGGCCCGGACCCGATGACGGCCGGATCGTCGCTGGGCACGTCGGAGATCGCCAGCGTCACCACGCGTGCCGGATAGGCGCGTTGCGCCAGCCGGCCGCCCTTGATGCGCGAGAGGTGCTTACGCACCGCGTTCATCTCGCCGATGGCGGCACCGGACTTAAGGAGCGCGCGCGTGACCGCCTGTTTTTCCGCGAGCGTCAGGCCGGCCGCGGGCGCGATCCAATTGGCGGACGCTCCCCCGGATATAAACACCAAAACGAGGTCGTCGGCGGTGGCCCCGGACGCCAGCACCAGGGTCTCCTCAGCGGCCACGAGGCTTTGGGCGTCCGGAACCGGATGACCGGCTTCCCGCAGCTTGACGATCCGGGTCGGGCGTCCGTAGCCATGACGCGTCACCGCAAATCCGGCGATGCGGGCCGGCGCGATCCCGGATCGGTCGAGATAATGCTGCTCGGCGGTTTCCGTCATCGAGCCCGCTGCCTTTCCGGCCGCGAAAATGATCAGCCGGCCGGCCGAGGGCGGATCGGGAAGGTGTGACGCGAGGCAATTCGCCGGATGGGCTGCCGCCACCGCCACGCGATAAAGCTCCTCAAGGAGGTGGCGCGTCGCGCTCATGATGGTGACAGGTTCATTGTGGCGCTCCGGTTCATCCCGCGGTCCGGCAACGGATAGGTGGCCGCTGCGCCTGCGCAGTATCCCGGCGGACATTGGAACATGGCAAGGGGCCATTGAGGGGCCATTGAGGGCCGTTGGGGAAGCGGGGGTCGACAGCGCGCAGATCGACCCTATGTTCACACCGTTACGGAGGACCTATCCCGATGAGTATCGACGACAAGACCCAAACCGAGCTGGAGGCTGCGGTGTTCCGGCGCCTGGTCGAACATCTTCGCCAGCGCACCGACGTACAGAACATCGACCTGATGAACCTCGCTGGCTTCTGTCGCAACTGCCTGTCCAACTGGATGAAGGAAGCGGCCGACGCCAAGGGGCTCGAAATGTCCAAGGACAAGAGCCGCGAGGCGGTCTACGGCATGCCGTATGAGGAATGGCGGGCGAAATATCAGCGTGAAGCGAACGCCGACCAGAAAGCCGCCTTCGAGAAGGCGGCGCCCAAGCATTGACCGAGCCCGGTGACACCGGAGCAGCGACCGAGAGGCAGTGCGGCCAAGCCTTGGACGCCCAAGCCTTGGACGCTCAAGCCGTGAAAGTCGTGGGGTTGCACCAAGCTTTTGTGGATGACTGGCATCCTGCTTCGCATCGCGCCTTGCGTAACCGCTGCGGCTTGCGCAACGTCTTTCGCCCTGCAATCCGTTGCGTCCATGCGAGGAGTGCTTCATGTCCGCCGCCGCCACTGCCGCTTCAGCCGTCAAGGACAAGACCAAGGACAATCCGTCTTCGCGCTTCGCAAAGGATCAGCTCAAGGCGATCATCGAACGCATCGAACGGCTCGAAGAAGAAAAGAAGACGATTTCCGACGATATCCGCGATGTCTATGCCGAGGCCAAGGGCAACGGCTTCGACGTCAAGGCGCTCCGTGTCGTGGTCCGCATGCGCAAGCAAGACAAGGACGAGCGCGCCGAGCAGGAAGCGATCCTGGAAACCTATCTGCATGCGCTCGGCATGATTTGAACGGCACCACCGCGATTTGCGTCTCCAACGCCGCAGAAAGTCCGCGATTTTTGCGGGATGCGCGCCGCCTGGGCTCGTGCGAGCAGCCGCGCGATTGACGTCGCGGGCGGGCTCGCAGCCTCGAAGGCGGAGATTTTTGATGGGTAGGGCCGGCCGCGCGATCACGGCCAAGCCAAATCTACGGCTCGAAATCGATGCCGATTGTTATCAGCGCAGTAATGCGGTACGGCGCTGGAATGCGGAGGTCGTGAGGAACACGACGGCTTCGCCGCTGAACCGGTTCGCGGTGATTCCCGGATAGGCTTCTTCGTTGAACGTCATCATGACGGTCGACGAAGGCTTGTTCATCAAGGCTCGCAGTTCGCTGATATCCGGTTCGCCATAGACGATCGACGACATGGAGCTCGAAAGGCTCGGGGCGACGATCATGGCCCGCAACCACGGATCGTCGTAGCGCATGCCGGGGTTCGCCATCACGACCACCGGCTTGACATGCTGGACCGGCTCCGCAGCCGCCGGGAGCGCGGAATTCTTTTTCGTGACGGTGGTGACGTTGTCGCGCGACGTCGGGGTCAATGTTGCTGTCTTGGCCGGTGCCGCCGCGACGGCTCGTGCGGGCGTCTCGCCCATCGGCTCGGGGCGCGCGGCGGGAACCGGATCGCCGTCATGGGGCTGGGCCGAATAGGCGAGCACCATATCGAGCGGCACATGGTCGTTGTCTGCCGTCCGGACCGGCCATTGCACGGCGCCGGTAGCCTCGGGATTCGCGGAAAGCGCCGGCGCCGGATTGGTTGCGCCCTGGATCGGCGCGGGCGGCCTTGGCGGCTCGGTGGCGCCGGCGAAGGTCCAATCGTTGCGGCCGACCGCGCCGGTTGCGGTACCGTCATTGCCGGCAACCGGAGGCGCCGCGGCGGGGGCTGCCGCGGTCGTGGTCGGCGCGGGCACCATGCGGGTTGCCGTTGTGGGTACCGCTGCCGCGGGTACTGCCACCGCGGCGACGCGGGGCTTTAACACGACCGGCTTGGACTCGGCCGAGGCGAGTGAATAGGTGTTGCGGCGTGGCGCCGGTGCGGCTGCTGGAGCCGGGGCGGCAGCCGCCGGAACGTCTCCGGCTTCATCGTCCTCATCCTTGTTGAACAGGGCCGCGAACAGGCTCTTCTTGCGAGGGGCCGGCGCGTCCGACAGGTCGGCGGTCTCGACCGAAGACTGCGACGGGACCGAAGCGCCCCGCTTCTGCACCTCGGCAAGCGCCTGCGCATAGCCGGCGAGTGGATGGCCATCGGATGGCAGGTGGACGGTGCGGCCATCGGGGAATACGCCGGCAAGCTGATCATGGCTCATGCGTGGCCAATAGCGAACCGGTCCCACATCGAGATGCACGAACGGCGATCCGGACGTCGGGTAATAGCCGACACCGCCACGCTGCTTCCGCAGTCCGACGATGCGGGTCTGTTCGAGCGAAGCACCCGGAATGAAGAGGTCCATCGCCTTGCCCAGCATGTGCTGGCTGAATTGCGCCACCCCGCTGCTGCGGTGCCGCAACATGGCGTTGGTCGCCGGCGAGCGATAGCCGCACACCACATGGATCGGCCCGTCGCCGCCGACCTCCCGGGAGACCTCCCAGACCAGGTCGTACAACTTCGGGTCCATGTGGATGGATTCTTCGCGGCGCCAGTCGCGGACGAACCAGTCGAGCTTTTTCAGCGCTTCTTCGTCGTAGCGGCCGTCGCGTTTGTAGGTGATGGTGATGTCTTCATTGGTGTGGATGTGGTGCAGCGTCAACGTTCGGGTGTCGCCGTTGGCGATTGCGGTCTGGAGGCCGCGGCTGCCCATCACCAGAATGACGGTACTCAGCACGGCGCATCGTGCTGCACGCGACGAACAAACTGCGGTCAATAGCTGGCGCGCAAAGCTGACTTGCACTGGCGATCCCACGTCCCCACGTGATCTCGGTCCCACCGGTCAACGACGTTGACCAGCCCCCGCCACGAGACACGTGACGGCCGAGAACACTTACAAGTTTACTGGGATCGGTTAAGGCGCGATTACCGCCACCCCGTCCCCCCACCAAAGATTATCAGTCCCTACCGGTGGAGTATGGCAAAAAAAAGCCGGCTCGGGAACCCCAGGCCGGCAAAAAAACAAGGCAGTGGAAACCCTTATGAGGTGAACGCGGGCCGCCCTCGTGGCGGAAGCTGTCCACCCGGCCAAAGCGCGATCATTTTAGATAAAATCGAATCACCCTCTAGATTTCGTTGATTTTGCGTATGCCCTGATCCGAAAAGCGTGCAGCTTTTCGGGACCATGCCTCAGCGAAACAAAAATCCGAAGAAGGACGTCGGGGTCTGTTGCACCGGCATCCGCGCCGCCGCCTGTCGCCGAGGGCTATTGCTATTGCTGGCCTCGCGGCGTTCCACCGGCGTGTCAGCAACCCGCCGATCATCGCTTTTCAGCGCCGCCAGCAGGCGGCTGTCGCGGCCATAGACATCCTCGCGGATCACCAGACGGCCGGCGTCGTCCACATAGGCGGTCTGATAGGTCAGATGGACCGGGATCGGGTTGTTGAGATGGATGTCCCGCTCGCCGGTGCCGTACATCCGGCGGATCTTCTCGGCCGTATAGCCGTCCTTCGGATTGGAGATGTTAAGGAGGACTTCAGCATATTTATCGGGGTTTTGAACCCGCATGCAACCATGGCTGAAGGCCCGCCTGTCCTTTGCGAATAGGTTTTTGTCCGGCGTATCGTGTTGATAAACCAGGAACTTGTTGGGGAAATTGAAGCGAATGCGACCCAGCGCATTGCCCTCGCCCGGCGGCTGGAAGATACGCACCGAGCCGTCGCGATTATGTTCGACCTTCAGGCCCATGCGGTCGAGCACGGTCGGATCCTGGGCGAGCGCCGGCAGGTATTCATTGTTGATGATCGAGGGCGGCACGTTCCAGGTCGGGTTGACGGTGATATATTTCATCGTCTCGCTGAGCAGTGGCGTTGCCTTCTCACCGGGCTGGCCGGCGACGATCCTGGTGGTCCACACCGTGGCACCGTTATCCACAACTTTCAGCATATAGTCCGGGATGTTGACCATTACGTAGGCTTTGCCGAGATCGCGCGGCATCCACCGCCACCGTTCCATATTGGCGATGATGATATCGACATCGCGGTCCCGGCGGGGGCCGTTGAGGGCCTCAACGGTTGCGTTGTTGAGGCTGCCGGTCTCGGACAAGTCCCGCTGGCGCTGGAACTTTTTCACCGCTTCGGCGAGGGGCTTGTCGTAGGTGGTGTTGTCCGGCTCGCCGGCCACGCCGAGCCGCTCGCGCAATGCCGGAACGCGCTGGTCCTTCATCCCAATCTTCAACGAGGCGCCCGTGGCGATCCGGATCGGGCCTGCTTCGCCGTTGCGGCCGCGGAGCTCGGCAAGCTTCGCCTTGAGAGCCCGGTAGCCGGGTTGCGGCGGATTGTAGCTGTCGAGCGATTCAGCAACATTCTTGGCGTCGGCGAGCTTGCCGAGGACCGCCGCCGGCTCGGGCGCGACTTGATCGTAGAGGATGTCGGCGCTCACCCGCGAATAATGCACCCGGCCAAGCTCGGCGTGGCGCGCAAAGGTCAGCACCGACGCGGTGAATTTGAGTTCGGCTTCCGCCAGCGCGCCGGGATCGGCGCTGGTGAAGCTCGGGATCGGATAATCGCCCGCATCGAGGCCGTCCGCATCGACGCCGGCGAGATATTTGGCAGCGTCCTTGCCGCGCGCGCTTTCGGTGCCGTTGTCCGACCAGATCGGCGCGTAATTGCGCGCGGTGTAGAAGGCTTCGACGCCCGCCTTGTATTTGCGATCAATCAGCTTGTCGGATTTGGCGGCGAGCAGCTCGCGGATTTTATCACCGACCTGCTGGTCCACGGTGACGATCGCGGCAGGCGTAGCGGCGGCCGGCTCGCTCGCCGGCGTCACCGCGGCGGGTGCCGCAGCCGTCGCCGGAGCTTCCGGAGATGCCGCCGGTGCGGTCACGGTCTCGGCCGGAACCGTCGCGGCGGCCGGCGCGGTCGCTGTCTGGGCGGGAGCTGTCGCCGCAGCAGGCGCGGTCACGGCCTGGGCCGGAGTCGTTGCCTCGGCGGGCGGCTCGACGGCGGCAGGCGGACCAATATCGGCTGCAGTCGGTGGCGGCAGGTTCGCCGACTCGGGCATCGGCACCTTGGCGGCGATGTCGGCATCCTGACTGGAGGCCGCGTAGACCGGAAGGCTCGATCCGGCCATGACCAGCACGATGGCCGTCGTGGCGAGCCAGAGTTCGATGCGAGATCCGCGCATTTCAAACGTCCTCATTCGCATACGGTACGTCCAAGCCCAGCCGCCCGAGCGCACCCGAAAGTGCATCGTCGACGCAGACAAGCCGCACAATGGTTGGGAATGTAGCTACCCGTCAGCCCGCCCGCACGGCTTTTCTTGCCCAATTATGCAAATTTTGTTGCAAGTGTCACCGCAACGCCACTCACGGACCGGCTTCGTCCGCGATGG
>Ga0116129_1001369_pt1 | contig 13488 bp, 16 predicted proteins | sample June2015DPH_17_2_FD_89732 | JGI IMG/M metagenome (GOLD analysis project Ga0116129, IMG submission 89732) | Peatland microbial communities from SPRUCE experiment site at the Marcell Experimental Forest, Minnesota, USA - June2015DPH_17_10 | ecosystem: Environmental > Terrestrial > Soil > Wetlands...
ACACCTCCACCCACGTCCCGCGGTCGCCGAGCCCAGCGGCAACATACGATATGAGCTACTAGACCTTACCCTAAACCCTTGAGAAAGACACTCTTCGACCACTTTTCGTGAAATCGGCTAAAAGGGTGGGATGAAGGTTAACCGCCCCCAACTCGACATCCTCCGGAGGCTCATCCACTATTTGTGCGTAGTGCTTGTCGAGATCGAGGCAGGCGTTAAGCTGCGCCTGTCGCACTAGCAGATCTCTCAGGAGGCTCTCGTGCTCGAAGGGTCGGCCCAACTATCGGCGAGAGCCTTCTCCTGCCACTGGATTTCGGAGCGTTCGTCCGCTGCCCGGCGGTCCAGACCGCGGAGGGCGTGCATCGCGAGCACGATTTCGGGATTATCGCACTGACGGACGACGGCGAGGTTTTCTGGAGGATTGACTGTTACACCGATGCAGACATGGAATACGGGGCCGAACACCCGGCTAACCAACCGACTGATCATTTCGGGTCCTCACTATCAGGCTCGCGGCCGAGTATTGATCTCAGCGGTTCCTGTTTGCGCGCCTTCCTGAGCCCTTCATGAGCCTTTGCGTCATTAAAACATAGATAATATATTGTCCGTATACTGGTTAGATTGAACAATATGGACAATATTATGTCTATGGAGTTGCGGACACCGCGAGACGTTCAACGCGAACTGGCGCGCCGTTTCAAGACCCGGCGGCTGGCCAAGAACCTGACGCAGGAAGGCCTCGCCGCGCGTTCAGGCGTGAGCTGGAGTTCGCTCAAGCGCTTTGAATATACCGGCCTCATAGCGCTCTATGCCCTGCTCAAGCTTTCGCTCGTTCTCGGGTGTCCTCACCAACGGGAGAGTGAGTTTCCGCGAAACCAAGCGCGCCGAACGGATCACGGGCTTCGGCCAGGCACCGCACTTTATCATCCCGGATGAGTCCAGCCCTCCGGCTCTGATCGAGGCAAAACTGACGGGGGATAATGGCACGGCGCGGGCCAAGGTGGCGCGGGTTCAGCGTCTACGCACACTACGCGATCAGTCGGGCCAGTCCTACGATGTGATTGCCTGTATCGCCGGCCGTGGATTCAAGGTCCGGGGGGAAGATATGCGCCGACTGCTTCAAGCCACCGACGGCGCCCGGCATGAGTGAGAATTGCGGAAATCCAGTTAGCAGCCGCGCCGACTGGAGACCACCTCTGCGCGGGCCATGCCAGGAACTCGTCGAGGAGTACGCGTCATTAGCCGCAAGGGCCGCCCTTCGCTCGCCAGCAATTCGCTGGTGCGCCGGGCGACGCGGCCGGAAGCACCCGTGATTAGCATCACCGGGACATCTTTGACGGGACTTGGTGCAGCCATTTGTTCCGCGTTTTGGTTCCATGTTTCACAGCTTCATTTTCCGCAGCCGCAAGGCGTTGCCGATGACCGAGACGGAACTCATGCTCATCGCGGCACCGGCAATCATCGGGCTGAGAACCAGGCCGAAGAATGGATAAAGCACGCCCGCCGCCACCGGAATACCCAGCGCATTATAGAGAAAGGCGAAAAACAGGTTCTGCCGGATGTTCCCCATGGTCGCGCGACTGAGCCGGATGGCCTTGGCAATGCCGCGCAGGTCGCCTTTGATCAGCGTGACCCCCGCGCTCTGCATGGCCACGTCTGTGCCGGTACCCATGGCGATGCCGACTTCAGCTTCGCTCAGCGCGGGTGCGTCGTTGATGCCGTCGCCAGCCATCGCGACATGTTTGCCTTCCGCGCGTAGACTCTTGATATGCGCGACTTTCCCGGCAGGCTCGATCTCCGCTTCCACCGCATCAAGGCCAAGTTGCTTGGCAACGGCATCGGCGGTACGACGGTTGTCGCCGGTCAGCATGACGATTTCCAACCCGAGCGCGTGGAGTTCGCCGATGGCTTCCGCCGTAGTCGATTTGATCGGATCGGCGACGGCGAGGATGCCCGCTGGCTTGCCGTCTATGGCGACGAACATCGCGGTCTTGCCCTCTTCCTGAAGTTTCGTGGCCGCGGCTTCGAGCGCGTCCAGACCAGTGATCTTTTCGTTCCGTAGAAAATCCGGCTTGCCGATCGTTACCGTGCGGCCAGCGATGGCACCGAGAACACCGCCCGCGGTCACTGAACGAAAGTCCTTTACGGCATCGAGAATAATGCCTTGCTCCTTCGCGCCCCGCACGATCGCGGCGGCGAGGGGGTGTTCGCTGTTCTGCTCCAGCGACGCGGCGAGACGCAGAAACTCCTTCGCGTCGAGTCCGCCGACAGGAAGGGTATCCATGAGCTTAGGTTTGCCCTCCGTGAGAGTCCCCGTTTTGTCCACCACCAGCGTGGTGACTTTCTCCAGCCGTTCGAGCGCCTCGGCGTTCTTCACGAGCACGCCTGCCTGCGCGCCGCGCCCGACGCCGACCATGATGGACATGGGAGTGGCCAAGCCAAGCGCGCACGGACAAGCAATGATGAGAACCGTGACGGCGTTAACGATGGCGTGCGCCAGTTTTGGCTCTGGCCCAATCCAGATCCAAAAGACGAACGTGAGCACCGAGATAGCCAGCACCGCCGGTACGAAGATGCCTGCGACCTTGTCGGCTAGGCCTTGAATGGGCGCACGGCTGCGCTGCGCGTCGCCAACCATGCTTACGATCTGTCCGAGCAACGTGTCGCCGCCAATTCGCTCGGCGCGCATGACGAAGCTACCGGGGCCATTGACGGTGCCGCCAGTCACTCTGTCGCCAACGCTCTTTTCCACCGGCAGCGGTTCGCCGGTGATCATGGATTCTTCCACGCTCGAATAACCCTCGACTACCGCGCCATCCACGGGTACCTTGTCTCCCGGAACGACGCGTAGCCAGTCGCCCACTTGCACTTGATCGAGCGGAACTTCATGGTCGCCGCCGGGTGCCACCTGCCGCGCCGTGGGCGGTGCGAGATTCAGCAACGCTTTGATGGCGCTGCCCGTGCGGCTGCGGGCGCGCAATTCGAGCACCTGACCGAGGAGTACCAGCACCACGACCACCGCCGCTGCTTCAAAGTAGATGGGGACTTTGCCCTCGTGCTGCATCGTCGATGGAAACATGCCGGGCATGAGCATCGCTACAGCACTGAAGAGAAATGCCGCGCCGACGCCAATGGCGATCAGTGTAAACATGTTCAGTTGAAGCGTAACGACTGACCGCCAGCCGCGCTCGAAAAACGGCCAGCCGGCCCAGCAGACTACGGGCGCCGTGAGGGCAAATTGAGTCCAGCGTGAGGTGTCGCTATCCACCCAGGACTGCATCGCCAGTGCCGGGATCAAATGAGTCATCGCCAGGACAAATACCGGCAACGCCAGCGTGGCGCCTATCCAGAAGCGCGGCGTCATATCACGCAGTTCGGCACTATCCTGGTTTCCTGAACCCACTGCGACTGTCCAAAGTTCCAGCGTCATGCCGCACTTCGGGCAATTGCCAGGATGGTCCTGCTGGACTTCCGGATGCATTGGGCACGTGTAGAGTGGCTTCGCCGCGGAAGATTTAACCTTCGCCGTCGCGCGATCGGCGCGCTCAAGCGCATCTTCACTCACGAATGGATTGGTGGATAATTTGACTGGCATAAGGTTGTTTCGTTGTGTCACGCCCTGCTGAAGGGTGCGTTAGCCGTGGTCAACGTGGAGCGACAGCAGAATTCGCGCGTGGCGTGGAAGAGGCCATTTCATCGATCGTGATGAGCGGCCGAAATTGCAGTGATCGCGGTCAATGGTGCGCAGTTCAAATCGCACGAGAAATTGGCGGCTCAGCACAATGAAGGGGTAGCTGCGCGCGCTTTCTTGGCTGAAATGACCGCCTAAGCGCCAACGAGCGACACTTCCGCTTCCTGCTCCCAATACGGCGGACGTCCATAGTGAAAATAGAGGCGGTTTTCGTACTCCCGTGTGAGCGGCTTGGATACCAGGTACTCGGGAGCGTCCTGGATTGCCTCGCGGAACAAGCCGGCATAGATCTTCGACTCCAGCCAACTGACGCGTTCAATCCAAGCTGGTGAAACTAGGACTTTCTTCCCAGGCAGCCAATTCCGGGTTGCGATCTCTATGTAGCGAACATTCCAAGATCTATCGTCAATCACGAATCCGTCCACGTGGCCGATTTCGCCGTCCTTGGCCTCGACGTGATAGCCGGTGACAGCAGTGCTGCTTCGAAGATGCGAATCCGCCGATTCTTCCTTGGGTTTTGTAGGCACGCCCGACGGGATAGCCAAATCCGCTGGACAGTATGCCGGGCCCCAGAGAAAAGGTCCACCCCAATAATAGTTATAGCCGTAATATGCAGACAAATCGGCCTCGTGTTGCCTGGAAACCGGCTGATGGGTACTGCTATCTGGGCTGTTCTCGACCTGCTTCTTAGTGAGCGCCAGGTGCAGGCTTTTCGTTTGCCAATCCACACGCACCATCGAGATGGGCGAAATCAGCACCTCACGGCCGCTTAGCCAACCGCCCGTCTTGACAACCAGGTAGCGGATGCCCCATGTCTCGTCATCGAAGTAAAACTCATCCACGGTCCCCAACTCTCCGTCTGTGGCATGAATGACAAGATCTTTCAAAAAGGTTGAATTCGTTAGCACGGATTGCGCCCTCCAGGGCAAGATTTGAATCTTGACGAATGGCCGCTATCGGCCGGCCGCGACCACTTCTGCCGAATGCATCGAGAAATGGATCGGGCACGTGTTCTTAATGATGTTTTTCGCTTTGTCGACTTCCGCGGCACCAGCATGCACTACGAGCAGAAACTTGTCCGTTTTAAGAGCCGTTTCGTACTCAACAATGCTGTCCTTTGGAATACCGATGCTATAGAGCCCTGCCCCAACAGCGCTCAAACCTCCCACGACGACAGCGCCTTCGAGTGCTCCGACGATCCAGGCAACCAGGGGTCCTGCCACAAGCAACGGTCCGATACCTGGAATCGCAAAGAATGCGGATCCAAACAGCAATCCCCAGAAGCCTCCCCAGAAGGCACCGTTCTTGCCCCAATACTTCATACGGTCACCAGCGTTGTAGTACCCGACCGCGTGCTCATCGGTGTGAGTATCCTTTCCGACGATGGAAAGAGTTTCATGTCGATTCCACCGCTCTGAAGTTCTTCCAGAGCTTCCTCAGCTTCTACGTGCGAGGCGTAAATCGCCACTACTGCGTTTTGTTCAGACATTCCGGTCTCCTATACTTGATTTCGATTTATGTGAAGCATGCGCAACACCAAATATCCACATCGCCGATGTCGTGTTGGTCACCCGACGAATACCGGTTCTGGCCGCGAATGACTGCCTGCCTCCAGGAACTCGGGTTTCAACCCGAAATCGAGGACTACTCGTGACGCTACGTCGCCGTGTTGGAGTCGATCGAAAACTCCGTTGATCGACGACAGAGGCTGCCGCTCGATGTCGGCCTTGACCTTGCCTTCAACTGCGAATGCGAGCGCTTCGGCCATATCCAGGCGCGTGCCGACGAACGAGCCGCGGATGGTTATGCAGTTCGCCACCACGTCGAAGAGTGGAACCGGAAACTCGCCCGGCGGCAGCCCGACCAGCACGCAGGTGCCGAGCTTGCGGGTCATGCCAACGCCCTGCTTGAATGCGACGAGCGAGGGCGCAGTAATCAGAACGCCATGAGCGCCTCCGCCGGTTTCCTTTTTTACGTCGGCGGCCGGGTCTCCGGTCTTCGCATTGATAACGAGATCGGCGCCAAGGCGCTTGGCGTGAGCCAGCTTCCCGTCATCGATGTCAACGGCACAGACGAAGAGCCCCATGGCCTTGGCATATTGGATCGCCAGATGCCCGAGCCCTCCGGCCCCGGAGATGGCGATCCATTCGCCAGGTTTCGCTCCGGTCTGCTTGATTCCCTTGTAGGTGGTGATGCCCGCGCAGATCAGCGGCGCCGCGTCCGCGGCAGCAAGGCCCGCCGGCACATGGGCGACGTAGTTCGGGTCTGCCAGGAGGTATTCGGCAAAGCCCCCATTCTTCGTATAGCCGCCGAATTGCGCCTGGGCGCATACCGTTTCCCAGCCTGCCAGGCAATATTCGCAATCACCACAAGCCGAGTAGAGCCAAGGCACGCCGACCCGGTCGCCCTCCTTCACAATTTTGACCCCTGATCCGACGGCGACCACCAGGCCGATGGCTTCGTGTCCGGGAATGAATGGAAGCGTGGGCTTTACCGGCCAGTCGCCGTGCGCGGCGTGGAGGTCGGTGTGGCACACACCGCAAGCCTCGGTCTTGACCAGGATCTGGCCCGCCGCGGGAGAGGGAACATCGACTTCTTTAAGCGTCAAAGGCTTTCCGAATCGTTCGACAACTGCGGCGTTCATTTTGGATGGCATGGCAACTCCTCCTTTCAAATATCTACGCGGGGGCGTTGATGGGGACGACACAAACCAGCTTCTTATTCACGAACTCCTGGATGCCGAGACCGGAAAGCTCACGTCCGTATCCGGAGTTCTTGATACCGCCAAATGGGAGTTCTGGTGAAGTCCAGGTCGGATGATTCACGAACACCATTCCGGTCTCAATGCGAGCCGCCACGCGTTTGCCCCGTTCGATGTCTCGAGTAAACACGGAACCGCCCAACCCGTATTTCGAATCATTGGCCAGAGCAACGGCCTCATCCTCGTTAGCAACCCGAAAGAACAGGGCAACCGGGCCAAAAAATTCTTCGACATAAGCGGGGGTTCCCTTCTTGATGTCGGTGAGGATGGACGGCTGCATAAAGGCGCCGGTACGATTCACTCGGCCTCCGCCCATCAGGAGTCGTGATCCGGCTGCGACCGAGCGTTTTACCTGATCGAGAAGATTAAGCAGCGCCGCCTCCGAGCAGAGAGGGCCGAGGGTGGTCGAGGGATCGGAGGGATCGCCAGGGGTGAGGGCTTTTAATGCGGCCTGGAACTTCTGAATGAACTGATCGGCAACCCTTGTCGAGGACGATAAATCGTTTGGCGGCCACACAGCATTGGCCGGTGTTGTTCATACGGCCCCATACGGCCCACTCCACGGTCTTTTCAATTTCGGCGTCCTCAAGAACGATGAACGCGTCGCTGCCGCCCAGCTCCATCGTCGATTTCTTGAGGTTCTTTCCGGCTTGGGCAGCGACCACCGAACCAGCGCGTTCGCTTCCGGTAAGCGCGACTCCCGCGATTCGCGGGTCGTCGATCAAGTGTTCGGCTTGCTCGTTCGAAAGGAAGAGGTTCGTGTAGGCGCCGTCAGGAGCGCCCGCTTCTTTGAAGAGGGCTACGAAGGCGAGCGCGCACTGGGGAACAGAAGGCGCATGCTTCACCATCACCACATTCCCGACCATGAGATTCGGGGCAACGAATCGCGCCAACTGATAATACGGAAAGTTCCACGGCTCGATGCCGAAGAGCACGCCAATCGGACTGCTCTCGATGGTCGCGTCGCCTGAGTGTGCTTTAAGCGATTGTGGCGCCAGGAAGCCTTCGGCACGCTGGGCGTAATAGTCGATGATGTCGGCACTGAGAGCGACTTCACCGCGGCTCTCAGCGATGAGCTTGCCCATCTCCAGGGTGATGAGGTTCGCAAACTCGTCCGCGCGCGATCGCAGAATGAGAGCGGCTTTCGATAGAACGGCGGCTCGCTCGGAGAACGTCTTCTCCCGCCAGTTCGTGAAGCAAGCTTGCGCTTTGGCGACGGCTGTCTCTACTTCCGCATCGGTGTGATCTGCGAACTGCTTGACTCGTTTACCACTGTAGGGATTAATGCTTTCGTACGACATGGGATCTCTTTTCTTTATCTCTTCAAAGGTGATGTCAGGCAATCTGATACCCATACTGATCTCGGGAACAGCGATCCCTGCTGAGCTGAGGCGGGCTTGACAATAGAGCCAGACCGCTTCCACCCCTGCATACGCTTACCGTGTGACGTCGATTGACCGTGAGCGGTCAACTATTAAGACGATTTTGCAATTGGAACGACGGGTGCTTAGCAATGGGCATGCCGGTTAGCGCCAGCAAACATTTCACGACTCAGCCGTCGAGAGGCATGACGATTGAGGAGACGCCAGCGCTTGACCAACGAACTTCGGAAGGAGCTCTGTCGAGCGCCAAGATACGAACCATCACCAGCGCTACATTCAAGCAATGGGTATTGGAAGGAAGCGGACCCATCGTGGTCGAGTTCATGTCGTACGGCTGCGTCCACTGTCGAGCGATGGAGCCGATCCTCCAGCGGGTGGCGGAGATGCTCAAGTCCAAAGAGGAGATATTCAGGGTCAATACCGCGGTCGAACAGGAGCTCTCAGACAGCTACCAGGTTCAGGGCACACCTACGCTGATCATGTTTCTGCAAGGAAAAGAAGTCGGACGATTCGAGGGACCACCCCCCACCGTGGAGAATGTCCTGGCAGCAGTAACGCAGCCGTTCGGATCATGAAATGAGACCAGCAGATGCCGAAGCAGACCAAGCCAATCCTGCTATTCAATGACGAATGCGCCGTGTGTCGGCGCATCGGACATTGGGTGCAGAAGTCGGCGCCGAGCAAATCGGGCGAAAGCAGCATCATCGTCCGACCGATTGGCGACGACCCGGAGGCGCTCCGGTTGCTGCATCCGGACCTCGATATTTGGGATGCCTATGAGACGATCCATGTCCTGATGCCCGACAGTTCAATGAAGCTCGGAGGGGAAGCCGTCGCGGAGGTTCTGCGGGATTTGCCCAACACCAAGTGGTTCGCCTCCAGTTTCGCCGTCCGCCTTTTCGGAATACGACCCTTCCAGATGGTACTCAACTTGGCGTACACCATCCTGGCAGACGTGCGCCCGCTTTTCGGATGTGAGAGTTGCGGCACGACAAGCGTTTGGGTTAGATCGATTAGACGTCTCACCAAATGGACCAGGGCAATATTCGGTGAAAAGCACCACCCGAGCCCCCATTTCACGGCACGCCCTACTCTCGCCCCGTAACGATATATGGTCATTCGACCACTGGCGGTCGGCCTGCGAGGTGGTCGCCGGAAACGTATGCAACCTCCACTCTGCTTTGGCGGCCAATCTGCTAACTGAATGCCCGCAGTACATTTCAGGCCCGAGGGTAACGCAGGACTTCCGGACGCACATGTTGCGGTCGCATTGGACACGTCACCCAGCTCTTTCGGGAACCAAAAGGACATGCACACGAAATCAAAGGCCTGTCTCGTAGGCGGCGGTATCGTTTCCTTGGCGGCAGCAGCTCTCATGGTCCCCGATGGCAGCTTCCCTGGCGAAAACATTTCAATCCTCGAAGCGGCGTCCCTTTTTGGGCGGAAGTCTGGAGGTGCCGGGTCCCCAATGCTCGGATATTCCATGCGCGGCGGGCGCATGTTGACAACCGACAACTATGAATGCACCTGGGATCTGTACAAGTCGCTTCCCTCCTTGAATCACCCCGGCAAGTCGGTCTTCGATGAAACGGTGGAATTCAATGAGAGGCATGTGTCGAATTCAATGGCGAGGTTGGTCGATAAACGCCGTGCCAAGGTTCCGGTAGGCGAGTTCCGCCCCCCTAGCGTATAAGGCGTAGATCTCATCCGATTTCGGCTTCTTCGGAGGTTTGCCGGTCCTCCAACACTGAATCGTAACCGAGCGCATGCCAGGCGCCTCGATGACGGTGATGTGATCTGGTCTAACCGTTACGATGCCGCTCGCCAAGGAATCTCCCAATCGAGGTCCAGTGGCCTACCAGAAGAACTGCGGATTCGATCGACCGCGTCTTTAACTAGCCTCTCCGCTTCGCGACGATAGTATTTTCCATAGGCGTGGTCTTTGGCGGCGGAGGTCGCCCACACTTCATCGAGTTTGATCGCGGATGAGACGTGATCGACCGACCTGCCAGCAGACTGTTCTGAATTCATCCACGCGAGGACCTGATAAACGCAGCGATGAAATACCAAATAGTCTGAGCTCAATCGACGTCCGCGCGCAGCCCTAAGACGACATCGAAGAAATACTGTTTCGGGCAAGTCATGTACGTGTCGAGCTCTCGATTAGAGCACTTTATCTTTCCCGCGACAGCTGGCCCTGAATGTTGCTCGTCGACCTTTGTTATCGCCGCGAGCGTCGGGTCAACGTCCACCGCGCTTGGGAGACATTAGCCGTCTGCTTTCCGTAACGCGTAGCATACGAGAGCCAGAGGACGTTTTTTGCGCGAGAGAGGGCTACGAAGAAAAGGCACTCCTCCTCTTCCAGATGCCAGTCGCGGCTCCCAGGAGGAAGCAGTCCGGGAGGAATTTTGCAGCTTGAGCCCTGCTTCTGTATGGGGAATCGTCTGGTTGAGACGAGCGCGAGATAGACGATCGGAAACTCGAGCCCCTTACTTGCGTGGACCGTTAGCATACGGACGGCGTCAATTCCAGAGGCCCACGTTGGTGGTTGCCGCAACTGCTTCTCCTCTCCGTAGGTTTCAAGACGCCGAACATAATCGAGAAACGCCTTCTTGGGGTCCTCCTTTTTTACGTGAGGATGCGCCCTCATTCGATGGGCAAACTGAAGGAACTGATAAATAGCGAGGCGCTATTGTGCACCGCTTACTCCGGGACGAGAACACAGATCGCGGACGTCGTTGCTCCGAGAGAATAGGAAATGCCCTAAAGTCGACCGGGCTGACGTGTTGTAGCTAATACCTTCGAGAGCCTTCGCGAGACTTGCGAACGCCGTTCGCTATTCGGCCGAGATTCCCTCCGCCGCGTCCGCGAGTTCGAGAGCCTTTGGAAAATACAATGACTGCTCTTGAGCGAGCTCCAACAGCGTCAGCACATCAGGTGCCGGAATCTGGTAATCCGAGAATTGCGAGACCCTGAGGAGTCCGCTGCCCTTACGCTCAGATGCAATGGAAAGCAGGGAAAGCAAATCGCGGATCTCTGTTCTTTCGAATAGATCGCCAAGGTAGAAGAGTGGAATGCCCCGCTCTTCGAGAGTAGAAACCAGCTTGGCAAGGCCGGTGTGCGTTCGGCACAGGACAGCCTGATCTCTATAGGGAACGCCAAGATGGTGCTGCCTCTGAATTTCGTCCGCTATGCCGTTTGCCTCACTAAACTCGTTCTGCCCAACCTCATAGTGGATTTCAACGGCAGCGTCGGACCGATGCGCACGCCAATCGAGAAACTTGTTCGGCCCGCCGGCGGTCATCTGCGCTCCAAACGTAGCGAATGTCCGTACGATCCTTTCACGGGATCGGTAGTTCACTCTTCAAGGAAGTTCGCGCGCTTTTGGAAAATCGGTCGGGAATGCGTCAAGGTTGATCGGCGCAGCTCCCCGGAAACGATAGATGGCCTGCCGTTGATCGCCGACTACCCAGAGTCCCCGTCCAGCATCCGAGAGTTCACGGAGGAGCATGCGACTGGCCGTGTTCACATCCTGGTACTCGTCGACGACGATGTGTTGGAACTTCGATCGCAGTTCGTCACGGACGTCAGAATGATTTTGCAGAAGCCTGACCGATTGGCAAATCAAATCGCCGAAATCCAGAGCGCCTTCGTCCTCAAGACATTTTGCGTAGTGTCTGTAAACTCGTGCGACTTCGAGCGCTTTCTCGGCCGCTTCGAGCCGCTGTCGCTACGTCTTGCAGGATCGCGATGCCAAGTTCTGTGCTGAATTCCGGGAGACCCTGGCGGCAGGGGGTGTGAAATGTCTGCGACTTCCGCCGCACAGCCCAAACTTGAACGCTTTTTCGGAACGCTGGGTGCGATCGGTCAAAGAGGAGTGCTTGTCCAAGCTCATCTTGTTCGGGGAAGCTTCGTTGAGGAGAGCGCTGACGCAATTCCAAGAGCATTATCATTGCGAACGCAATCACCAGGGGAAGGGCAACGTTCTGTTATTCCCCCGTGGCGAGGAACTGCCGAAGAGCCGGGGGCCATCAATCGAGTGCAGCGAGCGCCTCGGCGGTCTTCTGAAGTATTACCACCGGCGGGCCGCATGAGTTTCTTGACCTGCGGGTTAATTTCCAGGCGTTCCGCCGAACCTTCGCTACCTGGATGCAGCGCACGGGTGCCACCGTCAAAGATGTCCAAGGCGTCATGCGACACAGTAGTCCCGACCAGACACTGAAAGCTTACATGCGCGAGATTCCGGCTGGTGTGCGGACCGCGGTAGACGCCCTTGACCGGATGTTTGCCGAGCAGCGGAGCACCGAAACCAAGACGCAGGGGCATCTCCAATGAAACATTCTGATCCACAACTGCGAACAATCTTGGACCTGGGATGCTGGGTAGTGATTTGAAAATCTGGTGCGCCCAAGTGGATTCAAGCCACGCTTGCCGCTCAGCAAATCGATGCCGCAAAGTCGCCGTGAGCTCCGCGCGGTTCGGATTCATTCGGAAAGTCGTGCTTCAACGTCTCCGTATTCGCTCAGTTCGGCTTGAGCTTGTTATCGACCGGAAGTTTTTCGAGCCTCTCTTTCGTTCTGCGCCCGATGATCTTATCCACGGTGCGAGCGGACATATTTGTGTGGCGCTGTATGTCCTTCCCCAATTCCGTCTCGGCTGGCGCAGGCTGAAAGGCGGCGAGTCGCTCACGCTCAGCCTTTATTGCATTCGCCACGTCGAGTGGGACATCGTCGACGTTTTCCGGAACTTCATCCTGTTCTGGGGCGTACTCTAACGATGCCGCCGCCGTAAGCGCACTCTGCAGAAGGGGGTAGCCCCGTTCAAAGATTTCGTCCTGCATTAGTTCTCCGAAATGCCCAAGGCGAAAGTGGCCCCTCTCGGTCAACTCAAAGTCTATAAGGCAGGAATTCAGGCGTGAAAGCTCTGCTGGCTCGTCGCCGAACTCATCAAGCAGTTCGTACGCCTCATCCTCGTCCTCTGCTTCGGCAATCGAAAAACTGCCGTCTTTCCACCGCGCAAAATAAACAGGCATAGTATTTCCTCGGATGACCTCGTTAAATTTTAACTATTGGCGCAACGGGGTTGGTCGCCGGCGGAGAGTGCAAATCAGATTAGCATGCCCGTGTCTTGGGCGTTGGTAGCGTGGTCCCTGCTGCCCATGCTATCCGGTCCGTATAAGCCTTAGTGCGGCGACATCGGAAGCGAGCCGGCGCGATCCTGTTAAGGAACGGCGTGTACACCCGCGCGCCGGTTCGCTTTTGATACAGCGAGTTGAAGGAAGCTGTTGTGGAACGTTCGAGCTAAAGTCGGCCAGTCGGAAGCGCGCTCTTGACGTCGATCCCGACAAGACAGAGAAAGGCTATACGCGCTGGATCCCGGCTGGTGTGTGAACCGCCAGAGACGCGCTTTGAGCGGCAGCTTCCCCAGCAACGTGAGGCGGCAACCAAGACGCAAAGGTCTTTCAATGAAGAATTCTGCTACACAACTGCACACAAGACGTTGAGGGGGATGCCCGTAAGTATATGAAAAATTGGTACGCCCGAGTGGATTCGAACCACCGACCTTTTGCTCCGGAGGCAAACGAATTGCCTCCAACGCCTCTATCCTGTTCTTGGTTTTTCAACAATTTGGGGAGTCTGCTTTCGCTCAGTGAA
>Ga0116129_1001372_pt1 | contig 13468 bp, 9 predicted proteins | sample June2015DPH_17_2_FD_89732 | JGI IMG/M metagenome (GOLD analysis project Ga0116129, IMG submission 89732) | Peatland microbial communities from SPRUCE experiment site at the Marcell Experimental Forest, Minnesota, USA - June2015DPH_17_10 | ecosystem: Environmental > Terrestrial > Soil > Wetlands >...
CCGTGATCTTCTTCGACAAGTCGCCCTTCGCCACCGCCGTCGTCACGTCCGCGATGTTGCGCACCTGGGACGTCAGGTTCGCCGCCATCGAGTTCACGTTGTCGGTCAGGTCCTTCCACGTCCCGGCCACGCCCCGCACCTTGGCTTGGCCGCCGAGCTTGCCCTCCGTGCCGACCTCGCGCGCCACGCGCGTCACTTCCGACGCGAACGAGTTGAGCTGGTCGACCATGGTGTTGATGGTGTCTTTCAGCTCGAGAATTTCGCCGCGCACGTCCACCGTGATCTTGCGCGACAGGTCGCCGCGCGCGACCGCCGTGGTGACGTTGGCGATATTACGGACCTGGGCGGTCAGGTTGCCGCACATCGCGTTCACGGAGTCGGTGAGGTCCTTCCAGGTTCCGCCGACGCCAGGCACGATGGCCTGGCCGCCGAGCTTGCCGTCGGTGCCCACTTCACGTGCCACGCGCGTCACCTCCGACGCGAACGATCGCAACTGATCCACCATGGTGTTGATGGCTTCCTTCAGCTGCAGGATTTCGCCGCGCACGTCGACCGTGATCTTCTTGGACAAGTCGCCGTTGGCGACTGCGATCGTGACCTCGGCGATGTTGCGAACCTGGCCGGTCAGGTTGTTGGCCATCGAGTTGACGCTCTCGGTGAGGTCTTTCCACACGCCGGTCACTTCAGGCACTTGCGCCTGGCCGCCGAGCTTGCCCTCGGTGCCGACTTCGCGCGCCACGCGCGTCACTTCGGAAGTGAACACGGAAAGCTGCTTGATCATCGTGTTGACGATCGTGGCCGACTGCAAAAATTCACCGCCCAAGGGGCGGCCGTCGACATCGAGCTTCACGGTTTGCAGCAGGTCGCCTTGCGCCACCGCGGCAACCGCGCGCGTGACCTCGCGCGTCGGCCACAGCAAATCGTCGATCAGCGTGTTGACCGAACCTTCCATGTCGGCCCACGAACCGCTAGCGAGGCCGAACCGGACGCGCTGGCGCGTCTTTCCTTCGCGGCCCACGACCTGGCCGACGCGCTCAAGCTGTTGCGCCATTCGCTGATTGGCGGCCACGATCTCGTTGAAGGTGTCGGCAATCTTGCCGTCAATACCGAGATGATCGCCGGTCATTCGCACCGAAAAGTCACCGCTGCGCATCGCCTGCAAGGCTTGCAGCAATTCCTGCGATGGGTCCGGCTTTCCATTGCTGTAGGACTTGATTTTGACGCGCCGACGCGGCGGGTTGACCGGACCGAGTTCGCTCATGGAATTGAATTCCCCTCGAAGAAGCCGGAAAAGCGCCAGTGGAGTGGATTTGGCATTCGCTACCCACTTGGTCGCGAGCTCGCCCGCGACTCGATTTTTCACACGATCAAATCGTGCGAACGGTCGCAAAGCAAGTGAAATACATTAGATATAACAATATGATAGAGGGGTGGATTTGAGCCGAATGAAATAATTCGGGAGCCGAATATTCGTTCCAGAAAAATTCAAAATTTTTTCAGGCGCGGTTCAAGCGGCGCTACTGCTGTTCCCTGCCTTCCCCCGGGAGCCGGAGGCGCTAACCTTGAATAGCTAACGCTGGGGGATTTGTCGCCGTGGCGGGCGCGGGCTGCCGACTTGCGGGTCTAACTTCAGGGTTACCTTGTTTGCGCCTTCGCTGACATCGAGAAGCGTCTGACGCGCTTCCTCCATCACGGTTGCCGACTTCTTGTCGAACGTCTGCGCAAATTCGCGGATCTCCCGCATCTTCTCGAACAACTCATCGGCATTTCCATCCCCAAAACCGGGTAAAAGATTGTCGATGCGTGCGATAGCGTTGTCGAAGCCCGCGAAGGCGGCATTTGCCTTGGCAAGCGCCTGGTCGATAGCATCGCCCCGGCTCGCCAGCGAAGCGGTGTAGGTCTCGAAACTCAATAGTCCGTCCTTGATCGTCGTTTGATTGCCGACCAGAACGCGATCAACGTTATGCAGGGTTTCTCGGATCGACTGGATTTCGCTCAAGTCCGCGGTCAGCGTCGGAATGCCATCCGTGTTGGCCGGGGGCTCCGGAGAGTCGCCGCCGGTCAACGAAATTGCGGCTACGCCGGTGAGCCCTTGATATTCCAGCCCTACGACAGTGTCCTTGCGGATCGGGGCGTTCTTGTCGACCCTGACGTCGGCGACGACCTTGCGTGGGGTGCCGAGCTCGAGGGACATGATCTCGCCGATCTGCACGCCGTTGAAATTCACGCTGCCGCCCCTGCGCAGACCGCTGGCCGAGCCGCCTTCGAACACGATGCGCATCGGCGTTTCTTGCGAGACGGTACGGATTTTCCGCACGCCCAGAAGGCCGAAGAAGGCCGCCGCGACAACCGCGAGCGTCGTGGTTCCAATCATAAGGTTGGTGGCGCGCATCTTCATCCAGTCGCCTTTGCCCGCCGATTGTACGGGCAAAGCGTGCCCGGCGAAAGGCCGGACCCGCCGCTTGGCAATGCCGTACCACCCTCCCTACGGCGTCAGGGAAGATACGTAGGCCGCGAGCGAAATCATGTCGTCATATGAAAGCTTTTCGACCACGGGTGCCATCAGCGCGCCCGCGCTTCCGGCCCGCGCGTGCTGCTGGAAGTCATAGAGCTGGCGGACGAGATAGCTCGGCGATCGCCCGGCAATTCCGGGTATAGAAGCGACGCCCTTCAGATCCGGGCCATGGCAGATGGCGCAAGGTGTGGTGACGCCCGCGCCGCCGGTTTTGGCCAAGGCCTCGCCCTTGGCAATGCTTCCTTTCGGCACGTAGGCGATGAACTGAGCACGCGTATCGCGGTGTTCGAATTGCGCGGCATCCACCGGCATCTCGACAATGCGCTGCCCGATCGGCTCGGTGCCGCCGTCCTTGACCTGCATGTAGAACACCCGCGCGATCTGGGTCACCGGGACAGTGTCGGTCTCTACGACCCGGATATTGGCTTTGGGCTTGAGCGAAGAAAAATAGGCCGCCGCGGCCTTGATCTCTTCCGTGTTGCTCGCCTTGGCGATCGCCATCATCACGACGCTTGGGCTGCGCTCGGGGCCGGCAAATTTCCGCGCGCCGCTTTTATAATCTTCGATCTGCTGGACGATGTAGGCCGCGGGCAAGCCGGCGAGGCTGGCGTTTTCCGGCCCGCCGGTGCCTTCGGCGCGATGACACGAGCCGCAGGCGCGCACATCCGGCATTCGACCATGCGTCACCACATCCGGCATCGGAGGATGATCGTCGGGGTGCCAGTCGGGCACAAAAAACAGATCGCGTTCCTGGGTGATGGTAAAGCTCTGGGTACTGTCGGGAACGTGTCGCGGCACACCGTCATCGGGCGCGGCCTTGAAATCCGGGGCCCACGGATAGGCCCATGCCGGGAACGATGCGGCTGATGTAGAAGCGGGGGGCGGGGGTTGGGTCTGCGCGATCGAAATGCCACTTGCGGCCATCCCCATCATCGTAATCGCGGCTAACGTCATTCGCATTTGGTTTCCCCCGAATTATATTTTAGTGGCCGCCAGGATTTTTCGCTGCCACATTATTCAGAACGATCAAGCCGTCGACGGCAACGCCGGTCCGGCTGTTGACCAGAAATGGATTGACGTCGATCGAAGCGATCCGGTTTCCGGCGTCCAGCATCAGATTGGACAGGCCGACGAGCGCCTTGGCGACGGAAGCCTCGTGCAACGCGGGTTTGCCGCGATACCCCCTGAGCTTGGCGCCGGCCTTGGTGCGGCCGATCAGCTTTTTTGCTTCAATCGCGTCGAGGGGCGCGCCAGCCAGCGCGACGTCTTTCATCAATTCAATCTCGACGCCGCCGGTGCCGAACAACACGACCGGTCCCATCTCGGCATCGAGCGCGGTACCGACCACCAGTTCGAGATCGGCCTTGACCTGTTGGGCGATCAGGATGCCGTCGATTTTCGGCTTGTTCTCGAGCTTCTTCACCCGTGCGGTGATCTGGTCGAACGCTTTTCTGACCTCGGCCGCGCTGTTGATATTGAGAACCACGCCACCGACATCGGATTTGTGCAAAATCTCCGCACTCACGACCTTGGCGACGACAGGAAAGCCGATCTGTTTGGCGATTTTCACGGCCTCGGCCGAGGTAGTTGCGATGGCTTCCTTCGATACCGGGATGCCGTAGGCCTTCAGGAGCTTTTTGGAGGAAACTTCGTCAAGCGCCGCATCCTTGGTGTTTTTGAGAATGCGCTCCAGCGTTGCGCGTGCCGCGGCGGAGGAGCTGGACGCGATTTCCGGCACCTCCTTGGCGAGGGCGGTGTACTCGATCAGCGCCTTGATTGCGCCCACCGCGCGATCGAGCCCCTGCATCACCGCAATATGCGGCAGCGATTTCCGCAGGCCCTTGGTGAATTCGGTAAAGCCGATCGACATGGTCGAGATGTAGATGACCGGCTTGCCGGCTTTCGCCGCCATCTCGTTGACCAGCCGCAGGTTGCGTTCGCGCAATTCATGCGGCGCCTTCGGCAGTTCGGCGTCGATAATGACGATGTCGGTATCGGGATCGTCGATCATGATCTTGATCGACTGGATGTAGACGGATGGATCGACCACCGCCGCAAATCCCGCATCGAGCGGGTTGCCGACGATTGATCCGGGCCCGAGCATTTTGGCAAGCTTCTCGCTGGCCGGAGCACTTAAGCTCGCGAAGTTGAGGCCGGCCGCTGAGAATGCATCAATCAGAAGCCCGCGTTTTCCGCCCGATAAGGTCACCGCGGCAAGCCGCGAGCCTTTCGGCAAGGCCGCATGGACGAAGCACTCCGTGGTTTCGACAAGCTCATCGAGACCGCGGGCGCGTATCACGCCTTCGCGGGCCGAGATCGCGTCAAAGCTTTCGATCGAGCCGGCCAGGGCGCCGGTATGCGCCATCGCGGCCGCTCGGCCACCCTCGGAAGCCCCTAACTTGATTGCAATCACCGGCTTGCCGGCGGCCCGCGCGGCTTTGCAGGCGTCGCGAAACGCCTTGGTGTTGCGGACGCCTTCGAGGTAGACCACGATGACGCGGACCGAAGGATCGATCGCGAAATAGTTCATGAAGTCGGTCGTCTCCAGGCCAGCCTCGTTGCCTGTCGTGACCATGTAGCCGACACCGACACCGCGATCCTCGAGTGCCTGGCGGATGGCCATCACGATCGCGCCGGACTGACCGGCGATTGCGACCGGACCCGCCTCCATGGTGACGATGCGATCGTCGATGTTGGTGAAGAGGTTCTCGCCCGCGCTCAGGTTTCCGAGGCAATTCGGACCGGTGACGGCAAGCCCGGTTTCGCGGATCGCTTGTTGCAGTTCGACAGCCAGCTTTTGGCTTTCCTCGTCCTGCAACTCACTAAAGCCGGAGGTCACAATCGTCGCCGAACGGGCGCCGGCTGCCGCGGCATCCCGGACCACCTGGACCGCAAAGCGCGCCGGCACCATCACCAGCACATGATCGGGCCGATCCGGCAGGCTGGCGAAATCCTTGTAGCAGGGCACTCCCCAGATGGTTTCGCGCTTGCTGTTGACCGGGTAGAGCCCGCCCTCGAATTTGTATTTGATCAGGTTGTTCCAGATCCGCTCGGCATAGTTGCCCGGTTTATCGGTGGCGCCGACCAGCACAATATTACGCGGGTGCAGCATAGCGTGAATTTGCTGGACGACGCGGCTGGCACTGGGTTGTGGCGACCACCGCTCGGCCGCATTTCTTGAACGGGCTTCCATGTCCTTGATCGTGACCTCTGATGATTTTCCCGGAAATTGATGGTCGGCTTGAAGAAGCCCCGGGCGTTTGATGTCTTATTATTGGTCCTCGGCGAGGGTGGCAACTCGCGTTGCGGGAAGACCTGCCACGACTACCAGGCTGGTCGTGGTCGCGACGGCGAGACAATACCGGCCAGCAGAACCGCCAGAATGCCGGTGAGGAAGATACCGTCGAACGTCCCGGCGCCGCCGATGGAGGCGACCGGCGCGCCAAGGCCACTGATCTTGTCGAGGTTGGAAAGGTCGGCGCCGATCAACGTCCCCATCGAGCCGCCGATATAGGCAAGCGGGGCGGCGTATTCGCGGGACAGGATAAAGGCGAGGATTGCGGTGGCGATGACAGGCGCAAAGACCGGCACCGCGATGCCGAGTCCCTGCACCGGCGTTGCCATCGAATGGATGATGACGGCAATGGCGGCGACGGCGATCGTCGCCTTGCCCCATAGCTGGTAGCGGAGCATGAGATAGCTCGACATCAGCGTCGGGATCACCGCGCCGCCGACATTGACCGCAAGCACCGTGCCCGGCCATTGCTGGACCAGCGGCACGACATATCGCATGCCGAAGAAATCGACGATCTGCCCGGATCTCACCATCTGCCCCGGCAGGATCGTGATCGGGATGTTGAAATAGCTGCCGATCAGCGAGCCGAACAGTAAAAGCAGCGCGGCTCCAGGACCGACGCCAAGCTTCATATAGGCATATCGGAGGATACGAAGCTGAATCAGGATGATCAGCCCGACGAACAGAAACACCAGGACGGAAAACAACGCCGGCGTGAGCGGCAGATAATGAACCTGGGAGCCCATTTGCAAATCGGTCGTTCGATGTCTGTTGCCTGTCGGGGTTAAATTGGGAACCTGATGGCCCAATCGCAAGGTTCGATTTCGCTCTGTCCCTGGTGCTGCGTTACGCGAAACTCGAGCCTGAGGAGCGGCGCAACCCGCAAGTCGCGACCGACTACGCCAAATGGTTTTTCGGCAGGCTGCGCGGTCGAGGCGGCGGTTTCCAAAAGCGAAACGCTGTGCGGCGGCAGGTTTACCGTTGCCGATATTTCGGTAGGCTATGCGCTGTTGTTGGCGGAGCGTATCGGTCTCGCCAAAGATTTCACGCCGGCTGTCACGGCTTTTTGGCAACGATTGCGCAAGCGCGACGGCTTTTGCCGGGCGGTGAAGGCCGAAATATTGGCCGGCGAACAGCAGAAGGTTGCAGCCACTTCCTGGTGATGTCCGGAAGCGCTGGCGCTCAGCTCGCATCCAACAGCTTGTTCAGCCGCAACCGCGTGATGATGTAGACGTTCTGCAAGTCGTTGGCGCATTCGGTTTGGGTGTCGTTTTGCAGCCGCCGCCTGAATTCGAAGAAAATGCCTTCCTTGGTATGCATCCTCACCGCGATGATGAAGGGAAACCCGAACTTCGCTCTGTAGGCCGCATTGAGGCCCGACAGCTCCGCAAATTCCGCCGGAGAAAGCGCGTTGAGTCCGGCGCTCGCTTGCTCGGTGACCGACGAGGCGGTCATGGTGCCGGCCTGGGCTTCCTTGCCGGCGAGATCGGGATGGCTTTGCAGTAATGCAAGCTGCTGGGCTGCCGGGGCGTTCTTCGCCACGGCAACCATCGCGGCATGCATGTCGTCGAGGCTGGCAAACGGCCGCTTCTCCCAGGCCTTCTCGGCAACCCAGGGCGAGTTTTCGAAAATGCCGCCGAACTTCTGCACGAAGACGGCGCGATCCATCGCATTGATCGGCGCCATATCAGCCGGGCCGGCGATCGCAGCCGGCCCGAGAACCGACCCAAGTAGCAGGATGCAGACCGACAAGGCAGCAAGCGAGATGCGACCGATCATTTTAACATCCTTGCGCCTGGACGCAGCGAAGCTAGCTGCCGCGATAGGTCGTGTAGCTCCAGGGCGATACCAGGATCGGGACATGGTAGTGGGTGGTAGCATCGGCCATGCCGAACTGGATAATGGCCTTTTCCAGGAAGGGCGGGTTGGGCAGCACCGTGCCGAGCTTGGTGAAATAATCGCCAATGTAGAACACGAGCTGATATTTGCCGGCCTTCATGTTCTCCGGCGTCAGCAGAGGTTCGGCGTTACGGCCATCGGCGTTGGTGTGAACCGTCGCGAGTAGCTTGTAGGCTTCGCCTTCGAGCACGCTGAACTCGATCTTGACGCCCTCGCCGGGTTTGCCGCTCGCAGTGTCGAGCACGTGGGTCGTCAAGCCCGGTGATCCGGCTGCCAAAGCGGTCTTGTTGGAAAATGCCGCGAGCGCCAGCATGGCCGAACCCGTTCCCAGCAGACCCCTTCGGTTGATTAATGTCATCGTCCTGCTCCGTTAGGTTTGCCCCGCTCATGATGGTCAGGGCTAGCCAATTTTGCGTTGCAAAAACCACGCCAGGCAAGCGTTTTCCTGCGCTAGTGGTCCGATTCAACCATTCGCATCCCGTTTCAGCGATCACCTTTTGCGAATGGTTGAATTAAAGGACCACTAGTGCTCCGATTCCGAAGTTCGCCAGCCTTGGCCGCACCACCTTATGCGAACTTCGGAATCCAAGGAGCACTAGCAAATTAAGGTTTCTAGTGCGGTTTAGAATTTGAAGTTCCTATGACGAGGTTACCGCGAAACTGATAGGAACTTCAAATTCACCGCACTAGCAATTATAGGATTCTAGTGAAGTTTAGGATTTGACATTCGCGTTTTACGAACTCGCGGCTAGGCGGCGAGCGAATGTCAAATCCACTTCACTAGCGAATGCGAAAACAAATTCGCAAATCAGCGCTTGAGCGGCTGATTGTCGCGGGTCTTAACAGCCTGCTCGCTTGTCGCACGGGCCTTCGCCATCGTCGCGTTGCAATATTCCTCGCGGGCGCGATGGAAAACCTGTTGGCGGGCACGGAACGCCGCAACCCTCCGACCGATTTCGTCGCGCAGATCATTATGGCTGATGGGAGTGAGGCGGACGGCCGGCAGGATGTCGGCGGGACGCTCTGCCGTGGAAGGCTGAGCCGGTGATGCCGATGGCAGGCGGGTTTCGAACTTCCGGTCGGCATCCGCCGTTTTTCCGGCAACCGACTGCACAAACGCCATGGTTTGCTCAATCAGAAGGTCGCGTTCTGTTTTCCACGTCATGTCGCCCCCCAGGCCGCGCATTCCCATTTTTGATTTTTCACTGTTCCCCAGCTTGCGGCCAGGTGGGCTGACAAATCAAGCGATCGGCGATCGAAAGGACGTTCCGTCCACCGAATCGTTGCGCGGTAAAAATTCGGCGGTGTTAGGGTCCGCTCACACGATCCGCGAGGTCTTGTTGCCCCAATAGCGGTCGCGCAAGAGCCTCTTGTAGAGCTTGCCGGTGGGGAGCCGCGGCAATTCTTTCTCGAAATCGATCGAGCGCGGCACCTTCTGGCGCGACAGCGACTGGCTGCAGAAGCCGATCAGTTCCTCGGCGAGCTCGGGACACGGCCGGACCCCGGGCATCGGCTGCACCACCGCTTTGACCTCCTCTCCGAGATCGGCATTGGGCACGCCGAAAACGGCGGCGTCGGCAATCTTGGGGTGGGTGATCAGCAGGTTTTCGCATTCCTGCGGATAGATGTTCACGCCTCCCGAGATGATCATGAAGGTCGCGCGGTCGGTCAGGTAAAGATAGCCATCGTTGTCGACATAGCCGACATCGCCGACGGTGCTCATGCTGCCATCCGCCGAGCGCGCCTCGCGGGTTTTGTCAGGGTCGTTGAAATACTCGAACTGGGTCGCCGTCTTGAACCAGACCGTGCCCGACGTACCGGCGGGGCAAGGCTTCATGTCGTGATCGAGGATGTGAAGGTCGCCGAGCAGGACCCGTCCCACCGTGCCGCGATGGGCCAGCCACTCCTCGCTGTTGCAGGCCGTAAAGCCGAGGCCTTCGGTAGCGCCGTAATACTCGTGAATGATCGGCCCCCACCATTTGATCATGTCGTCCTTGACGGCGGCGGGGCAAGGAGCGGCGGCATGAACGGCGATTTCAAGCGATGACAGATCGTAGCGGGAGCGCACGTCCTCGGGCAATTTCAGCATGCGCGAAAACATCGTCGGGACCAGCTGGCTGTGGGTGACGCCCCACTTCTCGACCAGTTCGAGGTAACGCTGCGGATCGAAACTCTCCATGATGATGACAGTGCCACCCATCCGGATCGCCAGGTTGACCGCGGCCTGCGGCGCCGAGTGATAGAGCGGCGCGGGCGACAGATAGATCATGCCTTCGCGGTAATGCCACAGCTTTTGCAGGAAATCGAACAGCGGCAATTGCTGCGAAGGCGGCTGCTCCGGCAGCGGGCGCAAAATGCCTTTGGGCCGGCCCGTCGTACCTGACGAGTAAAGCATCGCCGTGCCGATGCACTGGTCCTCAATCGGCGTTTTGGGAAGGTGGACTGTGACCTCGTTCAAGCCGACGATGTGTTCGCTTTCGCCTGCGCCGTCGACCACGATGCAGAGCTCAATCTTCGGACATTGCTTGAGCGCCTCGCGGGCGATGCCGAGCTTGGCAACAGAGGTGATGAGAATGCGGGATTCGCTGTTGTTGACGATGTAGGCGAGTTCGTCCGCCGTCAGGTAGGAATTGACGCAGGTGAAATAGAGGCCGGCTTTCTCGCCTGCGCCGCAAGCCTCCAGATAACGGCTGTTGTTCTCCATGTAGATCGCATAGTGGTCCAGGCGTTTCATGCCGCGGTTGCGAAACAGATGCGACAGGCGGTTGGTGCGCGCTTCCAGTTCGGCATAGCTCACGGACTCGCCGGAGTTTGCCATGATGAAAGCGGGCTGGAGCGGGCGGAGATAGGCGTGCTTGCCGGTAAACATCTTTCGAGCGTCTCCCCTCGTGCAGCCGGTGGCGGCTCCGCGGGCACGGTGATGGCGCTGAAGGCGACATGCTCCCTGTGCACGCGCTTGTCCTCCCGGACAAATCTCTTTGGCATTTTTGAGGGATGTTAGCGGAGCAAAGGGGCGGCGTCACCACCGCCATGGACCAAAGAGATGGGCCAAAGAAGCAGGGCGCGGCCACATCGGCGGCCGCGCCCTGCATCTGCGGAGCGCCTGCCAAGGGGATCGGCAGCCAATCCACTCAGTCGGAGGTTACTGGTGGTATTTGAGGGTCAGGTAGGCGCCCAGTCCTTCGCCGACAAAACCGCCGGCGCCGTTGGCGGCGACGAAATAGAGTTTGTTGGTGAAGTTCTTGACATTGAGCGACACGCCCCAGTTGGGATCTTCCCAGCCGAACATCAGGTTGCCGATTACGAAGCCCGGAACGGAATTGACGTTGGTCGTGTCGCTCCAGGTCCTGTCGCGATAGTTGGCGCCGATGCCGAACTGGAATCCGGAAATGCCACCGAGCGCGAACTTATAGACGCTCCACGCATTGGCCATATTGGCCGGCACGCCCTGCGGAACATTGCCGATCGTCGTCGTCGCATTCGGGGCACCGGTAACGACGGCCTCCTGATGGGTGGCATTCGCGAGGATATTCCATTGGTCGGTGATCTTGGCGATCAGCGAGACTTCCTCGCCATTGGTGAGTTGGCTGTCGAAAGTGACCAGCTGTACGCCCGCATTGGGGCCGGTGCTTGGCGTAAACAACGTCGCCACATTGTCACGCGAGACGTTGAAGACGGCGGTGTTCAGGACGACCCTCTCGTTGAGGAATGTGAAGCGGACGCCGGCTTCGTATTGCCGCGCCGATTCCGGCGCGCCGATACCGTTCTGTACGTTCTCCGAGTTGAAGTTAGCCATATAGCTCTGGGAGGCGCCGATGTAAGGTGCCATCCAGTTTGTGAGATGGTAGAGCGTGCCGATGTTCCAGCTCACCGGAGTATCGCTGCGTGTCAACGGCACGCCGGCGACGATTGGAACGTTCGTCAAAGTGAAAGCGCCAGGCACGGTGATCAGCGGATTGAGGTCGGTGTCATACCGGTCCTGACGCACCCCGACACGCAGCTTCCACTTGTCGGTCAGATCTATTTGGTCAGTGGCATAGACGCCGTAATAATTCGCGACCAGATGATCGTCGTCGCAGGAATGCTTCGCGTCGCACATGAAATGCAGGGCAGCCAGTGAATCCGTCGTGACCGGCGCAAAGACATTATTGACGTTCGGCAGATCGGCGGTGACTCGATTGGTGTCCAGGACCTGACGTTGGTACTCGAAGCCGGTCAACAGCGTATGGTGGATTCCGCCCGTGTAGAATTTCCAGACCGGTTCGAACTGATAATCGAAAAAATTGTCCGAATCGTTTTGTGAGCGCAACTGCCGGCCGTCCAGTGAAATGGTCCCATCAGGGTTGGTGACAAGACGGGTGCCGCTCGCACTATTCGGGGCGGTCATGCTGTCGTTGTTGCGCATCGCGTCGATATCGCGGTGCGTGTAGGGGAAGCGGTTATTGATGGTCAGGAAGTTCGTGACGTCCCATTGGTCGGTAAAGGTGGGGCGGATGTCGTCCTGCTTGGCGAAGGCAAACGGCGTCGAATATTTCGCGGTGTTCGGAACGCCCGCGATCGGCTGGCCACCGAGATAGATCAGACCGTAAGAGTCAGGCGTTTGCTCGATATGTCGAGCGTCGAGCGCGAACGTGAAAAGGTGGTCGTCGACATGCCAGGAGAACGCCGGGCGGATTTCATAGTCCTTGCCGTTGAGGTCGCGGAAAGCATCTCCGCCGGTGACTGTGGTATCGATCCGGTAGTTCAGTCCGCTGATTGTCGTCGGGCCTGTCACATAGTCGCTGTTGGTCACGCCGCCGAACGAATTGACTTGCGTGCTCGTTCCCCAATGGAAGACCGGTGACGGATCATAGTGCACGATGTTGATCGTGCCGCCGGGAGGGCCGCTGCCGAACAGCGCCGATCCCGGTCCCTCCAGGATTTCAACCTGCTTGACGCCATTCAGCGAATGCACCAGGCCGCCGAGCTGATCGCCGTCGGAGAAGCGGTCGGTAAAAACTTGGGCGTTCAGGCCGCGGATCAGGAAGTGATCGAAGTAACCGAGCGAGTCCTGGCCGCCGCTGTTGATGCCGCTGGCGTTCCAGATGGCGTCCCGAAGCAGGGTGCCGCCCTGTTCGGTCACGACCTGGTGCGGAATGATCTGGGCGCTCATGGGAAGGTCGGCCAGCTTGGTGCCGGTCTTGTCCATCCCCGGCACCTGCTGCAACGGCGGGCCGGAAGTGTTGTTGTTCGGGCCGTTGCCGTCGTCGGGTGCCGCGGCGGTCTGCGTGTTCTGCTTCGGTGGCGTGCTGGTGTGCGCGGTACGGCGCCGTGCCGTTGATGGCGTCGAGGTTGTGTTCGGCTTCGGCATCGCGCGATTTTTCGGCGCTTCGACCTCAACCGGCGGAAGGCTGGTGGAGCTGTCTTGCGCTTGCGCCGCTCCCATTGAAAATACAGGTAATGCTGCACAGAGCAGCCCGGCATAACGATATCGAAGAATTCGGTTGAGCTGTTCGATGTTCTTGCCCAACCGGTTGGCACCCTGCCTCATTACCGACGCGCCCCGCGTAATTTAGAATTAGACTAATGCTAAGCTGAGATGTGATCTCTTGCTTGCACGCGCCGCAATAACACAGCCCGCATGACAGTTTTCCGCGATTCGCAATCAAGTCTGTTAGAAGACATCTTAGAAGCGATCTAGATTGAAACGCGTGGAAAGGCCGTGCTGGATGCCACATCACACGATGTGATGGGGCCTGCATCCAAGGGCCGATCGGAAG
>Ga0116129_1001373_pt1 | contig 13449 bp, 11 predicted proteins | sample June2015DPH_17_2_FD_89732 | JGI IMG/M metagenome (GOLD analysis project Ga0116129, IMG submission 89732) | Peatland microbial communities from SPRUCE experiment site at the Marcell Experimental Forest, Minnesota, USA - June2015DPH_17_10 | ecosystem: Environmental > Terrestrial > Soil > Wetlands...
CGACGAGGCCATCGACTACGTCAACGCACATGACCGCCCGCTCGGGCTTTATTACTTCGGTTCGGACGGCGACGAGCGGAACCGGGTATTGGATCGGACCACATCAGGCGGCGTATCGGTCAATGACGTGGTGATGCATGTCGCCCAGGAAGATCTACCCTTCGGCGGCATTGGACCCGCGGGCATGGGCGCCTATCATGGCCATGACGGATTCCGCGAATTCAGTCACCGGAAGTCGGTCTACCATCAGATGAAGAACGACATCGGCTTGCGGATGCTGCGCCCGCCCTACGGCGCGGGGATCGCCAAATATCTCGCGTCCCAAATCAAACGTTAGCGACGGTCAATTGATAGGAAAATCAAGATGACTCGTTACCATCGAGCAACGCGAAATCATCTGAGCAATATTGTCCTGTTTTGCGCCATCTCGCTTTCCGGGCCGGCGATTGCAGGCGAGAAGCCGCCCGTCATCCCCGATCAACCATCATCGCTTACGGTCCCCTCGAGGGTTTCGGCAGTGGTTGAATTTGGATTGCCGGCCATCGCCGCCGCAATCGAGCGGGATATTCCAAAACGACTGGCCACCATCGACGAGCGCATCGGTTGCGTGAATCGGCGCGTTCTGGTGTTCAGGGTCAGGGCCAATTGTGACGTAGACGGCTTTGTCGATCGGGGACCGATGTCGCTCTACGGCCGCGGCGATCACATCGTTGGCTCCGTTCCGATCTTCGGCAGCATCGAAGGCCAGGGCGCCAACAGGTTTACTTCCCGCATTCACGGCGATGCCGAAGGACGAGCCGTCGTGGAGGTCGAATCCCGCCCGAAGCTGAGCAAGGACTGGTCGATCGACCTGAATTTTTCCGACTCCTTCCACTGGAGCGAACCGCCGATCCTGCATGTTCTCGGCCGTGAAATTGCACTGACAAAATACGCCGAACCAAGCATCCGCAAACAACTCGGCCGTATACGGCAGCACGCGCAGGAAGCGGCACGGCGCCTCGACCTGCACGACAAGGCGGCCAAGGCCTGGGAGCAGGCGTTCCAGCCGATCCAGATTTCGCAGGATCCCCCGGTCTGGCTGCAAATTACCCCGGCGAGCGCTGCCTTCGCTGGCGTGCATGCCAACGCAAAGGACCTTTCGGGCTCACTCGAATTAGCCGGCACGGCGCAGACGGTGGTCGGCCAGGTGCCGTCCACGGTAACACCGACGCCGCTGCCACCGCTCGGCAACGACATCAGCCAGCCCGGCACGTTCGACATTCTGCTGCCGGTGCGCGTCAACTATGACGCGCTGCGTGACAAGATCATGCAGGTGGTTGCCGCGAGCAAGGCCGGCCCGATCGTGAAGCAGATGCAGATCTATCCGTCGTCCGGCAAGCTCGTGATCGGCGTTCAGTTCGCCAGGCCCGGCGATACCGATGCGGCCGCCGGCGAATGGGTCTATTTGTCCGGCGCACTGAATGTCGATGCTAATCAGCAATCGATCCGGATTTCCAATCTGGCGGCGGACAGTTCGTTGCCCGACGGATCCGAGGCGGCGCAACTCCAGAACCGGCTTCTCGATCAGCTCAAGGAAATCCCCGACATCGGCTATGGCGTCGCATATCAAAACCTTCTCACCGCCGCCAATGAGCGGCTGAACCGGCCGTTGAAAAACGGCTTCCGCATGGAAGGGCAACTCAGCAGCGCCAAGCTGGACAGCATCCAGCTTTTGGCCGACGGCGTCAGCATCGCACTGCGCGCCCGCGGAGATCTCAAAATCCTCTATGGATTGTAAGCCATGCCGGTGACGTCGAGATTCGCCCTTGTCATCTTCTGCATGCTTGCCGGCGCGGAGGTCGCGAGCGCACAAACCGCATTCTATCGCGCGCCGCCATCAGAGGTCGCGGGCGCTCCGGGCACGCTCGTCCGGCAGGAGATGATCGACGGCGCCCCGCTCGGCGCCACGACTTATCGTGTGCTCTATCGTTCGACCGGACTGGACAACAAGCCGATCCTGGTCTCGGGCGTCGTGATCGTGCCAACGGGTGATCCACCGCCGGGCGGCAGGCCGATCGTGGCATGGGCCCATCCGACTTCAGGAATCGTGCCGCGTTGCGCGCCGTCGCTGGCGATCTTCCTGTTTCAGCAGATCCAGGGGCTGCGCTCGTTCGTGCGCGACGGGTACGTGGTCGCCGCAACCGATTATCCCGGGCTTGGCACCGAGGGTCCGCATCCCTACCTGGTCGGCGCCAGCGAGGCCCGCGCGGTAATCGACTCCGTGCGCGTCGCCGCAGGGTTGCCTGGCGCCGGCGGGGGCAAGAAGTTCGTGGTCTGGGGCCATTCGCAGGGCGGCCATGCCGCGCTGTTCACCGGCATCGTCGCGAAAGCCTACGCACCGGAATTGGACCTGCTCGGTGTTGCTGCCGCGGCTCCCGCCACCGATCTGGCGACGCTGATGAACGAAGACATCGATACGGTCGGCGGCAAGAACATCACCGCGATGACGCTGTGGTCCTGGCAGCGGGTCTTTGGTGCGAATATGGACAAGGTGGTCGACCGGAGAGCCCTGCCCGCCATCAACCAGCTCGCCAAGGAATGCATCGAGGGACCGTTTGACATCAAGACACGCGAGCGCACCGAGCAGCCGCTGGAACAGTATTTTCTCACGACCAAGCATCCGTCCGACGTCGAACCCTGGCACACCCTGCTGACGCAAAACTCGCCGGGCACGTTGCCCACCGAGATTCCGGTTTTTCTGGCGCAAGGAACGGACGACGTGATCATTCGCCCCAAGGTGACCCAGGACTACGCCGCCGCGCTATGCGGGGCCGGCAGCAAAGTGCGCATCCTGTTGATGCCGAATATCGGCCATGGAAGGGCGGCTCAAGCCAGCACCGAAGCGGTGCTCGATTGGACGAGCGACCGGTTTGCAGGGAAAACCGCCCCCGACGATTGCTCCCGGTAAGCCGCTCAGTAGGTCGAGGGGTCCGGCGAGTCCGTCGGCTTCTCGAAGGCCCGCTTCATCGCCGGGCTCATCGGAATGTTCAGGTTGGCTCCCTTCGGGGGGATGGCTTGCGTGAACCACTTGGCATAGAGCGCCGCCCCTTCAGGACTCTTGTAAAGAGCTGCCGTCGCGGCATCGGCAACTGCCTTGAACGCTACATCGTCCTTGCGCAGCATGATGCCATACGGCTCCGGCCTGGAGAACGCGTCCTCCGAGATCACGTAAGCCTTCGGATCCTTCGCATTGGCAATCAGGCCCGCGAGCACGATATCGTCCTGGACAAAGGCCACTGCCCTGCCTGTCTCGACCATCAGGAACGCTTCGCCCTGATCCTGGGCCGGGATGATCGTCATCCCCAAATTCAATCTGCTGTTGAATTCGAGCGCCTGCTTGATGTTGGTCGAGCCGGCCGGAGCGACGATCGTCTTGCCCTTCAGGTCGCTGATCGAGCCGATCTTCGAGTCGACCTTCGAAACGAAACGGCTCGCCGTCAGAAAATGCGTATTGGTGTACCAGACCTGCTGTTGCCGCTCGGCGTTGTTGGTGGTGTTACCGCATTCGAGGTCAATGGTGCCGTTGGCCATCAGCGGAATGCGCGACGGAGACGTTACCAGTTGATACCGCACTTCGAGTTTATCCAGCTTCAGTTCGCGTTTCACCGCGTCGACGATTTTGGCGCAGATGTCCATGGCAAAGCCGACCGGCTCTCGCTTGTCGTCGAGGTAGGAGAACGGTATCGACGCCTCGCGGTGCCCGATCGTGATGTATCCAAGTTCCTTCACCTTCGCGAGCGTACCGGTGAGTTCCTCGGCGTCAGCGGCAACATAGCTTGAGAGAAGCGTTACGAGGGTGAACGCCGCCAACAGGTCTTTACGCACGTGAACCCTCCGCCGCCAGTTGCCTTTTCACGGCCAAGCTTGGCGATATCGAAGAATTTTGCAAGCCATTGCAAGGAAGATCGGCCCGCTATTGGGCGCAAAGCGTGCTAAGCATTGGAATGCCGGTTCGAAGTCGCCCCACCCTTCCGTGAACCTGGAGACCCATGCGCGCCTACGTTCTGAAGCATTACGGCGGCCCCGAAGGCTCGCTGTTGATGGATGCCCCGGCCCCTCAGCCGAGGCCAGGCGATATTCTCGTCAACGTGCGGGCAGCGGGTCTGAACCCGGTAGATTTCAAGTTCCGGCAGGGAAAGCTGCGCGCAATCCTGCGGCCAAAGCTTCCGTTCGTGCTCGGCAACGAACTCGCTGGTGAGGTTGTGGCCGCGGGCCACGACGTCAAACGGTTCGGCGTGGGTGACCGCGTGTTTGCGCGGGTCGCAAAGGATCGTGCCGGCGCCTTCGCCGAGCAGGCATGCGTCGACGAAGCCGACGCTGCGCGCATGCCGCGAAATCTGGACTTCACGGCTGCGGCCGCCGTCCCCCTGGCGGCGCTGACGGCTTTGCAGGCATTAAGGGATGAACTCCATGTCCAACCCGGACAGAAGGTGTTCATTTCGGGCGGCGCGGGAGGCGTCGGTACCTTTGCCATCCAGATCGCCAAGTGGCTGGGCGCACACGTGACCACAACAGCATCGAAGCGAGGCGAAGCGTTGGTGCGCTCGCTCGGCTGCGATGAGGTGATCGATTATACGGCGCAGGACATATCCAAAGCGGGACGCCAATTTGATGCGGGGTTTGACCTGATCGGCGGCAAAACCCTGGAACAAATGTTCGAAGTCATGAAGCCAGGAACCAGGATCGTTTCGGTGGCCGCCATGTCGGAGCCGCAAACGGCGATCCGGGATCTAGGCGGAAACCGGGCTCTCTCCGCCGTCTTCTGGCTCATCAGCTACGGCATCCGGTCTCGGGCTCGGCGCGCAGGCGTCAGCTATCGCTATCTCTTCATGCACCCAAGCGGCACCGACCTCGCACAGCTCGCCGAACTCATCGAACAGGGAAAATTGCAGGCCATCGTCGACAGAACCTATCCATTTGCGCAGATCACCGAAGCTCTCGACTACGTCGAAAGCGGACGCGCCAAGGGCAAAGTGGTGGTGACGAACCCCTGAACCAGCTTCAATTCGCGTTCCGACTGCACTTAGAGTTCAAAAAATATACATTCGCTTGGCCGTCGACAGCGCGCGGCTGCAGCCAGTGCTATCGCCCCTGGAATCAAGCAACTTGGCGCGAGCCATAGCCGCCGAGAATTTCGCTTGCAGCTGCAGTTGGGCTCGCTTCACAGACTCCTGTGTTGGCTGGTGTTCCAATTGCGCGCCAACGGACTGAGGCGCGGTCAATCCGGCGTATGGATTTCCTGCTGATTGACGTATCCTGGCTTCGAATTGAGCAATATCTTCGCTACAGGGACCGGCCTGAGCGAAAGTCGCATACAAGCAAAGAACCGCGCCAATGGTTGAAGCCATTGCTCCTCGAGGTTTTCTCATCGGATTCTTCCTATTTTTTATGGGCAATGTAGTATCGACAGCGGCCCCGGCATCGTCAACAGACTCAGGCAATGCCGAGGTTCGCTAGCCGTTGTCTGTGTCAGCCATCATCCACGGCAGCAAATGCAGCTGAGGCGATACGCCGGCAAGCTATTCGCCGTTGCAGACGAGGTGACTGAATGAAACCAGCCGCGCGCGATCGGCGACCGATCCATCATTCGCCGATCTTCTGGATCGGCATAGCTCTGTGTTTGGCAGCAATCGCCGTCTACCTATGGTCCAACGACCTCTCATGGCGACCGCCTCCGGCCGCACGATGAAAGCCATGCGGCGCACAGACTTGACGAGGTCTGGTATGGGCACATCGCCCCTCAACGAACTTGAATGTCCGTTGTCAGGAGCAGTCGTTCAATAACGACCACAAAGCGCTCATCGGCAACCGCCCATCGGGACCGCGCCCGCATGGAGCCTACGGCTCGTGCGAAGAGTACCGATGTTCGCCCCAGGCCTCCTGCATTCGGCCCTGGTTACGATGGGGACATCACGAGGTCTTCGATCCGGATCGGAAACCGTCGCAAGCGAACGCCCGTCGCGTGCCAAACCGCATTCGCGACAGCGCCGGCCGAGCCCGTGACGCCGATTTCACCAACGCCCTTGATGCCAAGAGCGTTCACGTGCGGGTCGTGTTCCTCGATCATGAGCGCGTCCAGGCTTGGTACGTCGGCGTTCACCGGGACGTGGTATTCGGCGAGGTTCGCGTTGATGATCCGGCCGGAACGGTGGTCGCTGACGGCTTGCTCATGAAGCGCGAACGATATGCCCCAGATCATCCCACCATAGATTTGGCTGCGGACCATACGCGGATTGATCACACGCCCCGCCGCGAATGCGCCAACAAGACGTGTGACGCGTATTTGACCGAAATCAGGATCGACCTTGACCTCGGCGAAAACGGCGCCGTGGGCATGCATGGCATAGGCTGACTGCGCGGCTGGGTCGGCGGCGCTCTTGCCGCGGGCATCGATCTCAGCCAGCCCGGCGCGGCCGAGGATATCCGCGTAACTCTCGCTGCGGCTTTCATCATCGCGGCGGAAGAGACGGCCATTGCGTGCGGTAACGCCGGCATTGCCTGCACCGAACAGTGGCGAGCGCTCATCACCGGTCGCCAGACCGGCGAGTCTGGCAATGACAGCGGCGCCTGCATTGTGGATCGCCATGCCTGCGGTCGCGGTGTGGGCCGAGCCCCCGGCGATACCTGCATCCGGCAGATCCGAGGTACCCGACCTGAAATCCACATCTTCAAGGCCGAGCCCGTCGGCGGCAATTTGCGCGAGCGCGGTCCAAGCTCCCTGCCCCATGTCGTGAGCGCCGATTTCCATCACTCCAGATCCATCGCCGCGGATCGTCGCCCGCGCTTCGGCCTGGAACATAAGCGCGGGAAATGTTGCGGTACCCACGCCCCAGCCCACCAGCAGGCCGGAATCGTCGCGCATTTGTCGCGGGGCAAGCGGGCGTTTCGACCAGCCGAAGCGTTCGGCGCCCTGGGCGTAGCATTCGCGCAGGGCTTTCGAGGAGAACGGCTTGCCGGAAATCGGCTCGACGTCGGCATAGTTCTTGAGACGGAAAACCAGCGGATCCATCCGTGCGGCCCAGGCCGCTTCATCGATGGCGCTTTCGAGCGCGATCGAACCGGTGGCCTCGCCGGGCGCACGCATGAACAACGGCGTGCCGGTGTCGACCCGGATGGCCTCGTGCGAGGTCGAGATCGCAGGACTGGCGTACAGGGTATGCGAAGCGTCGGCGGCTGGTTCGAAGAAATCGTCGAATGTACTCGACACCGTCTTGGCGTGATGGTCGATCGCGGTCAACAGGCCATCGTCATCGATGCCGATGCGAAGCGTCTGCCGGGTCGGCGCGCGGTGGCCGACCGGACCGTACATATGCTCACGGCGCAGCACGAGCTTGACCGGTTGGCCGACCAACCGCGCCGCCAGGATGCCGAGGATCTGCGGTCCGGAGATCAGCCCCTTGGAGCCGAAGCCGCCGCCGAGATAAGGGCTGCGGATATGGATCTTGTCCGGTGCGATGCCGAACAACCCCGCAATCCGTCCCTGCGCCATGGCGAGACCCTGGCTCGGCGTGTCAATCGACAGGCTGTCGCCATCCCATGCCGCCACGATCGCGTGCGGCTCCATGGCGTTGTGATACTGCGCGGGCGTCTCGTAGATCGCGTCGATGCGTTTCGACGCCGCGGCCAGGCCGGCTTTCACGTCACCCCGATGCATCTCGGACGGATTACCGACGCCAACTGCCGGGGGCACGAAGCTTTCATCCGCATCAAGGCCGACACGGGCCGGCAGTGCTTCATAGCGAGGCGCCAGCAGCGCGGCGCCTTCCGTCGCGGACTCCAGCGTTTTTGCAATCACCACAGCGATTGGCTGGTTCGCGTAACGCACCTTGTCGTTCTGCAGGAGATCGAGCCGGAACATGAACGGGTTGGTCTTGGCATCCGGATCTTCCGCGAGCGCCGGCCGGTTGGCGGGCGTCATAACCTCGATGACACCCGGATGATTTTTTGCCGCCTGCACGTCAAGGAATGACACGCGACCGCGCGCGATGCTGCTGACCGCCATCACGGCATGCAGCATGCCATGCGGATGGTTGTCCGCGGCATAGCGGGCTTGTCCCTTGACCTTCAGCACCCCCTCGCGGCGGGTCAGCGGCTGACCAATATTCGAACCGTGCCGGACATTCGCTGGCGTTTGCGTCAAGCTGATATCAGGCGACATGAAGCGCTCCGGAAACCGAGGAAAAGGGAGAAGCGGGCAGCGCGGGAACACGATCCGGCGTTCCCGCCGCGGCGAGCGTCAGGGTGCGAACGAGAATCCGCCGTGCCAGTTCGATCTTGAAGAGATTGTCTCCCGACGGTTTGGCATCGGCGAGCGCCACCTGTGCCGCGCGACGGAAGGCATCGGCAGTTGGTCCGGCGCCCGCCAGACTCTCTTCCGCCGCTCGAGCGCGCCACGGTTTGGCGGCGACGCCACCGAGCGCAAGACGCGCGTCCACGATCTTTCCGTGTTCGATCCGCAACGCGGCGGCGGCTGACACCAGTGCAAAAGCATAGGAGGTGCGTTCGCGGACCTTCAGGTAGCGTGTATGCAGCGCGAAGGCGCGTGCCTCGGCGGGCAACCGCAGCGCCACGATCAGATCGCCGGGCTCCAGCACGTTTTCCTTCTCCGGCGTGTTGCCGGGCAGGCGATGCATGTTCTCCAGCGCGACCTCGCGCCGGCCGTTCCTGCCCTCGATCTCCACGACGGCATCGAGCGCAACCAGCGGCACGCAGAAATCCGAGGGGTGGGTCGCGATGCAGGACTCACTCCAGCCGAGAACGGCATGCAGCCGGTTCTCGCCATCGTGCGCGTCGCAGCCCGAGCCAGGCCTGCGCTTGTTGCAGGCGCTGGCGACGTCGTAGAAATATCCGCAACGTGTCCGCTGCAGCAGATTGCCGCCGACGGTCGCGGCATTGCGAAGCTGCGCCGAAGCCCCCGACAACAGCGCTTCTGCGACGGCTGGATAGGATGTTGCGAAATCGGGATCGTGCGCCAGATCAGCATTGCGGACGAGCGCACCGATACGAAGGCTACCGTCAGCCAGGCGTTCGACGCGATCAAGTCCGGGCAGGCGCGCGATGTCGACGAGACGGCTTGGGCTCGTAATGCCGCCCTTCATCAAGTCGAGCAAATTCGTGCCGGACGCCAGATAAGCGGCGCCCGGTCGGGCGGCAGCCGTGACCGCATCGGAAATGGTCGCGGGCCTGACATATTCGAACTTGTTCATGCGGAGCGCCTCTGGCTCGAGTCGACGATGCTTTGCCGGGCGTCGAGCACAGCTTCGGTGATGCCGGCATAAGCACCGCACCGGCAGAGATTTCCGCTCATGGCTTCACGAATTCTTTCGGGATCGTTGCCGGTTTGCGCTTCCTGGATCAGGCCGATCGCGCTCATGATCTGGCCCGGCGTGCAGAACCCACACTGGAATCCGTCATGCGCGATGAACGCAGCCTGCACCGGGTGCAACTGGTCGCCGCGTGAGACACCCTCGATCGTGAGCACATTGGCGCCGTCAAGGCTGACCGCCAGCGCCAGGCACGAATTGACCCGCCGTCCGTCGACCAAGACCGTGCAGGCGCCGCACTGGCCGCGGTCGCATCCTTTCTTGGTACCCGTCAGATCCAGCCGCTCGCGCAGCAGATCGAGCAGCGTCACGCGGGGGTCGTCCAGTTCGACGTCCCTTTGCACGCCGTTAACGGTCAGGTTGATGGAGAAATTCATGTAAGCTCCCGTCAATGCGCCGATCCGAATCGGCGCGGGTCGATCAGCCGCCCTTTCCAAATCCGCTATCCATCGCCATATGCGGAGGCATCCTCCGCTTTCAAGAGGCCACCGGAAGAATGTTTGATGCGGGAAAGCGAGGCTTCCAAAAGATCATTCTCAGTCAACGGGATGAGAGATCGTGCGGTTCCACGTAAACGGTTCGTGATCAAGATGCCGGGATGACAGAACGGGCGACAGACACGGTTCGGAGGCCGCGCGCCGATGCGGTTCGCAATCGAGAGCGCGTGCTGTCGGCTGCAAAGGCCGTGTTCCGCGCGGGTGGTCCGGAAGCGAGCCTGGAGGCCGTCGCCAAACAGGCTGGTGTCGGGATCGGTACGCTCTACCGCCACTTTCCGACGCGTCAGGATCTGTTCGAAGCAGTCTATCGCCGCGAGGTGCAGCAGCTCGTCGAACTGGCCGAAGAATTGCGGAATGCGCCCGCGCCCGTCGATGCCCTGCGCCGTTGGCTGCGATCCAATGTCGAGTTCGTCGCCACAAAGAAGGGCATGTCCGCCGCTCTCGCGCTCGCCGTTCACGGCTCGTCGGATCTCGCAGCGTTTACGTTCGATCGTCTGACCAAAGCCGTTGGCGCCTTGCTCGATCGCGCGATAGCGGCCGGCGAGATACGGTCGGACATCAGCCCGGAGGACTTGCTGCGTGCCCTCGTCGGCATGTGCTACATGCACGACCAGCCCGGCTGGCAGAAAAGCGTGATGCGGTTGGTCGATGTCTTCGTCGACGGCCTGCGCGTGCACACCAAGGCCGATCGGGGTTCTAAGTTGTCGTCGCGCAGCGCCGCGTCAGGGAAGCCGGGAAATCGGCGGCATGAAGCCGGCAGCCGGAAGTAAAATCGAATCCTTCGATACGCTGCACCAAGCTAAGGCTTGAGACCTGCGGAGATCAGCGGCCGTCGCCGGTGCGGGCGTTCCAATTGCTCCAGTTAACGCCGGAAAGACTTTGAAAGTCGGTCCCGAGCGGTCGCTTGGTTTGTCTCTCGTGCACGGCGATGCATCGCCCAGACTCCGCAATCTTTCGCTTCAAGTCGGCAATCGTGTTCGCCATTTCACCGCGCCCGGCGATTTCGCCCTTGGTGAAACGGGCGGTTTCCAAAGCCTTCAACGCCTCGCGGTTCTTCCTGAGCTGAACCCTATGCCACGCAATTCGACTATCGCTGTCTGCACCCATGATCCGGATTCCTGATTCGCTGCCAGCATATCATTGCATGGAAGCCTCAAGGCACCAGTGTGGCTTGCCGAATGGCCGTCGACTGTGGCCGAGACGCAACTTTCCGGCGGGGTGTCAAAAGCTTTGGAACCAGGCGCCGCCTCACGTCTCGCTATCGCCAAAGCGCTTCAGGCCGGCCGGCGCGGCACGATCGCAATCGGATTGAAGGTGTAGACGGCCTCGCCGTTCTGGTTGAACGCGGTCCATTTGACGCGCGCGATGCCCTGCGGCCTAGCCTTCGACGGGATCAATTCGACCACCTCGCCTTCGAGGTGGAGCGTGTCACCCGGCCGGACCGGCCTCATCCAGCGCAGTTCGTCGACGCCCGCGCCGAACAAGGGATGCGGCCCGAACGGCTTTGTCGAAATCGCGAGCCGCATCGAAATCGCCGCGGTATGCCAGCCCGACGCCGCGAGCCCGTTGAGGATGGTGTGCTTGGCCGCCTCGTCGTCGAGATGAAACGGCTGCGGGTCGAACTCGCTGGCGAAGCGAAGAATCTCTTCTTTCGAGACGGTCTTGCTTTCGCTCTTGAAGCGCATACCGAGTTTCAGGTCGTCGAACCACTCGATCATCCTAATCCCTCTCGTGTCCCGGACGCGTTGCAGCGTGGAACGGTGCAACGCAGAGCCGGGACCTACGTCCCAGCGATGGACCCCGGATCGGCAGCGCAGCACTTCGTACTGCGCCGCATCCGGGGCACGCATCCGTCGATTGCGCCGTTCGCTAACGGCCTCGCTTTCGCTCGGCCTGCTCGGGCGCTACCCCAGATTCAACTCCTTGAAGAAGTCGTTGCCCTTGTCGTCGATGATGATGAAGGCCGGAAAGTCCACGACCTCGATGCGCCAGATCGCTTCCATGCCGAGTTCGGGGTATTCCACGACCTCGACCTTCTTGATGCAATGTTCGGCGAGGTTGGCCGCAGCCCCACCGATCGAGCCGAGATAGAAGCCGCCGTGCTTCTTGCAGGCCTCGCGCACCGCGACTGCGCGATTGCCCTTGGCGAGCATCACCATCGAGCCGCCGGCGGCCTGGAACTGATCGACAAAGGAATCCATCCGTCCCGCGGTGGTCGGGCCGAACGCGCCGGAGGCGTAGCCTTCCGGTGTCTTGGCCGGACCGGCGTAATAGATCGGGTGGTTCTTGAAATAATCCGGCAGCGGCTCGCCCTTCTCCAGCCGCTCGCGCAATTTGGCATGCGCGGAATCCCGCGCCACGATCATGGCGCCGGTCAGCGACAGCCGCGTCTTGATCGGATGTTTGGACAACGTAGCGAGGATGTCTTTCATCGGCTGGTTGAGGTCGATCTGGATCACCTCGCCGCCCAGCGCCTGCTCAACCTGCGGCAGATATTGCGCCGGATTGTGCTCGAGCTCCTCGAGATAGACGCCGTCTTTGGTGATCTTGCCGAGCACCTGCCGGTCGGCCGAGCACGACACGCCAATACCGATGGGGAGCGAGGCGCCATGGCGCGGCAGGCGGATCACGCGGACGTCGTGGCAGAAATACTTGCCGCCGAACTGCGCGCCCACTCCCAAGCTTTGCGTCATCTTGTGGATCTCTTGCTCCATCTCGAGGTCGCGGAAGGCATTGCCGTCCGCCGAGCCATGGGTCGGCAAGGCGTCGAGATAGCGCGCGGACGCAAGCTTCACCGTCTTCATGCAGAGTTCGGCCGAGGTGCCGCCGATCACGATTGCCAGATGATACGGCGGGCATGCGGCGGTGCCCAGCGTGAGGATCTTCTCCTTCAGGAATGCCAGCAGGCGATCCTTCGTGAGCACCGAAGGCGTGGCCTGGAACAGGAAACTCTTGTTGGCGCTACCGCCGCCCTTGGCCATGAACATGAACTTGTAGGCATCATCGCCTTCGGCATAGATCTCGCATTGCGCCGGCATGTTGTTGGCGGTGTTCTTTTCCTCATACATCGAGAGCGGCGCCACCTGCGAGTAGCGCAGATTTCGCCGCAAGTAAGCATCGCGCGCGCCTTCCGATAACGCGGCCTCATCCTCACCGTCGGTGATGACGTTGCAGCCCTTCTTGCCCATGATGATCGCGGTGCCGGTGTCCTGGCACATCGGCAAGACGCCGCCGGCCGCGATATTGGCGTTCTTCAGGAAATCCAGAGCGACGAACTTGTCGTTGGAGCTTGCTTCCTTGTCGTCGAGAATCGAACGCAACTGCTTCAGATGCCCCGGCCGCAAATAGTGATTGATCTCGCCGAAAGCGGCTTCCGACAGCGCCCGCAGCGCCTCGCGGGACACCACCAGCATGTCCTTACCGAGCACCTTTTCCACCCGGACGCCCTCGGCCGTGATCTTCTTGTAGGGCGTGGTGTCGGCCCCTAACGGAAACAGCGGGGTGTGCTTATAGGGCGGGACGGGCTTTTGCTGGTCGGGAAAGGCTGAGGGGGCATTCATGGCAGGGCTCGCAGGGTTTTAAGGCCGGAC
>Ga0116129_1001374_pt1 | contig 13448 bp, 13 predicted proteins | sample June2015DPH_17_2_FD_89732 | JGI IMG/M metagenome (GOLD analysis project Ga0116129, IMG submission 89732) | Peatland microbial communities from SPRUCE experiment site at the Marcell Experimental Forest, Minnesota, USA - June2015DPH_17_10 | ecosystem: Environmental > Terrestrial > Soil > Wetlands...
ATCACCTTCGCGAAGGAATCCGGACGACGGCTGCGATGGAAGGACTACGGAACCTTCCTGGCCTCCGGAATCCTGGGCGCCATCGCCAACACCATTACATTGGTCGTCGCGGCGCATTTCATGCCGGTGCTGGCCGCGAAAGGCTGCTCCATCCTGGCGGCCTTCGTGGTCAATTTCTCGATGTCGCACTTCGTGGTGTTCCGGCCGCGACGCAAGGCAGCCGAAGACGCGCCGTAGCGCGGATCCGCCCCTCGGACCGCAGGCGCCCTTTCAATGAAGCGCGAAGCCGCCGTCCACGGCCAGCGTCTGGCCGGTGATGAACCGGGAATCTTCCGACAGCAGGAACGCGACGACGCCGTCCAGGTCGTCCGACAATTGCTTGCGCTTCAGGATCTGCTTGTCCGCATAATCCTTCCATCGCTGCTCGGGAATATCCTTGGTGGCCTCCCCGACCGTCAGGCCGGGCGCGACGCAGTTCACCCGGATCATGCGGTCGCCGAATTCGCGCGCCAGCGAGCGCGTCATGCCGATGATCGCGGATTTGCTGGTGGCATAATGCAGCAGGCGCGGCGCTCCCCAGTAAATGCAATCCGACGAAATCGTGACGATCGATCCGCCGTCGCGCATCAGCGGGCCGACCGCGCGCACCGCCAGCCACGTGCCCTTGACGTTGACCGCCATCATGCGATCCCATATATCGGGCTCGATCTCGTTGTAGAGCCGGCCGCCGACATTATTGGCCCACGCCGCGTTGGTCACGAGGCCATGAATGCCGTCGCAGCCCTTCGCCGCAATGCGCGCCATGTCGGCCACCGACGTCTCCGACGTGACGTCGGTCGCGACGAACATCGCCTCGATGCCTTTCGCCGTGAGCTTGTCCACCGCCTCCATCCCGAGAGCGGGGTCGATTTCGGCGATGACGATGCTGGCGCCTTCGCTTCCCAGGCGGTCCGCATAGGCGAAGCCGAGGCCGCGTCCCGCGCCGGTGATGACAATCCGTTTGCCGGCGAATCTCTGGTTCATGCTGCGCTCCGGATCGACCCGTGTGATTAGGCCGCCGGCACAATCCGCCGCGACCGCATATTGAAAATAATCCACGCCCTCACCGTCATAGATGGTCACTGACGTGCCGCCGCCGGCGCGCCCGGAGAACGCCTCGCGACAGGAATGATCGAATCCGTCGAATGCGACATCGCCATTCATCCGGATATCGATCGATCCATGCGGTTCGGGCAGCAGGATGCGTTCCCCGGAACTGCGAACGGCAATTCCCGTGCTCACATCGACGAAGCCATCCGGGGTCGGCGTGATGGCAAAGGATTCGCCGGTTCCGAGCGAATGGACCAATACCGGACAGTGTCCGGTTTTGCGGCGATGCGCATCGACGGCGATTATGCGTCTGATCTCGGGCTGCATGCGCTCTCCGCATCGACAACGACTAGCGTGAAAGGGCGGCTCACATCCGTTACGCGTGGCCACGGCCGCTCTGGTCGAGCGACTTGGTTTGCCGCCGCGTGGTTCCGTCGATGCCACCCGCGATCGCCCATTCGGCGAATAGTTCGGGCTTGCGTTCGAACGTGCCGGGCTTCCAGCTTTCCGTGCAGTAGTCCTCATCGGCGTAGTATTCGAGCGGCGCCGCGAGCGGGTTCTCGAAATACCAGAAATAGGCGGACGAGATCGGATGGCGGCCGGGCCCGATCTCGGTCTTCCAACCTTTTTTGCTCATGGCTATGCCGCCACCGATCACTTCGTGAATATCCGACACCGTGAAGGCGACGTGATTGACCCCGGCGCGGCCCGGCCGATTGAGCATGAACAGGTTGTGATGGTCGCCGACGACCTGACACCGCGTGAACACGCCATGGCCGGGATATTCGTCGCTGATCACGAAGCCCAGTTTCTCGGTGTAGAAGGCCCGCATCGCGGCGAAGTCGGCCGCGAAAAGCACGACATGGCCGATGTTGATGGGATGCGCCCGCTCATGGATCGGCGAACGCTGATTGACGCGCTGATGCGAGCCGGGCGCATTCGGGGCAGTCGGCTTTACGGTGATCGGCCGCCGCTTGCTGACCCGGAAAGCGAGACCCAAGCCGTCCGGATCGGTGACACGCGGCATCCCATCGGCACCGGTCTTGAAGGTCGGCAGGCTCCGCAACGGCTTTAACGTGTTCTCGAGCTCCTGCTCGCTGGCCGCGCCCCAGATCACCTCGCGCACCGTGTTGCCGCTTTCGATCGCCGGCGGCAGATCGCTCGAGTCCTTGGGACGCACGATCACCTCCGCGCCATCGCGGGTCTGATAGACGAGCCGATCGGGTGTGGCCGAAACCGGCACCACGCCCCAATCGTCCAGAAAACGCTTCGCCTCGGCCATATCGGCTACGCCGAAAACGACCGCATCAATCCCGTTCAGAGCCATTTTGCAAAATCTCCATGTGCAAAATCTCCATGCAGTCGAACTGATCGAGCCTGCGCGGCAAGCCGCGCTCCAGGTTCCGCGGTCAGCCTCGCTTGACCTTGGAGAGCGGATGATCCGGTGCGTAAGTCGGCGTCACCGGCTTCGGCGAACCGATCATCACCATCATGATGGCTTCCTCTTCTCCCACATTGATCTCGCCGCGGTAGACGCCCGGCGGGATCGAGACGCAATCGCGCTCGCCGAGCACCGCTTCCCAGCGCTCGCCGTCCTTTTCCGTCATCACCTTGACCTTCCCGCGCAAGACGAAGAAGACCTCTTCGGCATCGACGTGAAGATGCATGGGGCCTTCCGCGCCGGGCGGCAAAATCATGTTGGAGAGCGTGAAATTCTCGGCCGGGATCACGTTGTTGTCCGTGGCCACGCCGGTGCCGCCGGTGCCGATGAAGCGCTTCTGCGCGCGGCGATATTTCGGATCGAAGTCCGCCTGGAACTTCAGCGCGTTCCAGTCGTAGGGGCGCTCGGCGACGCGCGCCACCCGGGTGTTCATCCAGGACTCGAAGCTGGCGCCGCTGGAGCGATCCCAGGAATGCGCTTGCGGCTTTTGGGTGATGTCATCCATTTTCTTGCTCCTTTGCTGGCGTTTCAGTGGGCGCTTGTTTCGTGCCCGGGTTTTATTGGGATTTATCGCGGCTCGCCGACGGCAAGCACCGGTTGGCCTTTACGGCCGAGATCGCGCGAGATCGCATCCGCCGCGGCGAGCACTTCGGCTTTCAATGGTCCCTGAAGCTCTGCGTCGTTGGTAAACAACGCAACGGCGGAGATGTTGACGGCGGCGACGATGCGATCCGTCATGTCGCGGATCGGGGCCGCCACGCTTGCGACCCCCGGCTCGTAGCCGGAATTCTGCACCACCACGCCGTTGGCGCGGTCGACCGCAAGTTGCGCCAGAAGCGCCGTCACGGTCGTAGGCGTCTGCGCCGTCACCGGTCCGAAAGGCTCGTCGCGATAAAGCTCGCCGACGTCTTCGGCGGGCAGCCCCGAAAGCAGGATACGGCCCATGGTGGTCATGCGCGCCGGAAGCCGTGTCCCGACATGCACTGTGCTGGCGATCGTGCGGCGGGTCGCCACACGGGCGAGGTAGACCAAGTCTTTGCCCTGAAGCTCGCCGATATGCGCCGACCAGCCGGTGCGGTCGCGCAGCCGCACCAGATGCGGCATCGCCACTTCAACGAGATCGCGCGACGCCAGATACCCGTAGCCGAGGTGAAGCACCTGCGGGCCGAGCGCATAGGTCTTTCTTTGGGCGTCGTATTCCAGGAACCCAAGATGACAGAGGGTGTAGGCGAGCCGATAGGCCGACGACCGCGTGACGCCGAGCGCGACCGCGACCTCCGACAGCGTGAGACGCCGATGCGCGTCGGACATCATCTTCAAAATCTGCAAGCCGCGGGTGAGCGCCGGCACCAGGTAACGTGCATCGACCGGTTCGCCGCCCACGTCCGGCGGCTCCGCGTGGGCGGAACTGTTGTTCTGCGGAACGCTTTTGTCTGGAAGGGTGACCACGCCGTGTCTCCGAGGTTGTTTAGCTAACAAAATATCACATAGCCAACAAAACAAAAACCTGCAAGCGAAAAATCGTGGACCGTCCGTCTCCGATCAGGCTGACGCAGATTTTTTTTCGACGCGTCCTGCCAGAATGCCGTCAGAACGCGCGGGGCTGTCGGAAAAATCGGCACCAGAATGAATCGATTCCGCCTTGACGCCTACGCAGATTTGTATAACTTACGAACATATAGTTCTTATTTGAACATACCGACGGAGCTTCACGTTGACGGACAGCTTGGCGGTTCTCGAACTTTCAAACGTCGCTCGCCGGTTTCCGGCCCGCAAGGCCGGATCGCCGGAGTTCACGGCGGTCAGGAATTTGAGCTTCGCGGTGCGGGCTGGCGAGTTCGTATCGATTGTCGGGCCGTCCGGCTGCGGCAAGAGCACGTTGCTCAACCTGGTCGCCGGCCTTAACCGCGCGAGCGAAGGTAGGGTCGTGCTTCGCGGCCAGGAAGTCTCCGGCCCCAATTCAAGCGTCGGCTTCATGCTGCAGCGGGATCTCCTGCTGCCGTGGAGGACCGTCCTCCACAATGTCGAATTCGGACTTGAGGCCCGCAAAATGAGCGGCCCCGATCGCCGCGAGCGCGCGCTTCGGGAGCTCAAGCGCTGCCGCCTGCTCGAATTGGCCGACCGCTATCCCTATCAGATCTCCGGCGGCCAGCGGCAGCGGGCGGCGCTCGCCCGCACCTTGGCGATCGATCCCGACGTGGTCCTGCTCGACGAGCCGTTCTCGGCTCTCGACGCCCAGACCAAGCTGGTGCTGCAAAAAAGTTTTGCCGAAACCATCGCCAGCTCCAGCCTGACGACGCTGCTCATCACCCACGACCTGTCGGAGGCCGTCGCGATGTCCGACCGCATCCTGGTCATGAGCGATGGCCCGGGCCGCATCGTGGAAGAGATCAGCGTCGGCCTCCCGGACCGGCAAAACCCCATCGCCCGCCTGGCGACACAGCGTGCGAGCGAAATCGTCGCGCATCTGTTCGATGCCCTCCATATCGACAATCGGCTCGACGCCTGATCGTGACCGGGCTGCACGTCAAAGGGGAACAACAATGCCGATGACAAGGCGCACGACACTGGGCGGTCTGTCGACGGCCGCAATTCGACCCGCAGCCGCGGTCGAGCCCCGGAGGTAGCGGTGATGTCCGACGAAACCGCCATAAAGCCACGAGGGTCCTTCGCAGCTTATGCCGGGGTATGGACGAGCGGCGCTGCTCCGGTCGCCAACATCGCGCTCGCGGTCGTCGTCCTGGTGGCCTGGCAGTACCTGCCGCCCCTCTTCGGCGTCCCGAAATACATTATTCCGCGCGTCAGCGACCTGTGGACGGAAGCCGTGCGGATGTGGTTCCAGGAAAATCTCCTGAGCCACTTCATCTCCACCGCCACGATGTCGATTCTCGGCTTCATCCTCGGCGGCTTGCTGGGCGCCGTGTCCGGCTACGCACTCGGCCTGTTGCCGAAATGGGAAAAGGTGCTGTCGCCCTATATCCTGATGCTCCAGATCGCCCCGAAGGTCGCATTCGCGCCGCTGTTCATCCTGTGGTTTGGGTACAATGCCTGGCCGAAGCTGATCGTGACCATCCTGGTTGTGTTCTTTCCGATCCTGGTGAACGTGCTGCAGGCCATGCGTACCATGGACCGCGACCTGGTGAATCTGGCGCGCGCCTACAACATGGGCCGCACCCAGATATTCCTCAAGATCATGCTGCCGTTCTCGATGCCGAACCTGCTCGCAGGCCTGCGCATCGGCGCAACCTTGGCGGTCATCGGCATCACGGTCGGGGAACTGGTCGGCGGCGAAATCGGCCTCGGCTATCTCATATCGTTCGGCCAGGGCCAGGCGAATACCCCGATGGTGTTCGACGCGATCCTGCTGCTGACCGTCATCGGCATCGCGATGTATTGGGCGGTGACCACGATGGAAGCACAGATCCTGCATTACCTTCCCCGCGCGGTCGATCTTTCCCGTGATCTGGCGCGGTCGTGAGACTGCGAGCCTAACGGCGATCGGCAACACAGATGTGGTTCGTGCATGACAGTAAATGACGACATCGCCGGAATGACCCGCGGCATCGCGGCCGGGATAGAATTCGTGCGACGCCCCGGCGGCGGCGCGGCGCGGCCCATGGTGTTGCTGCACGGGATCGGAAGCAACGCCCTGAGCTGGGTTCCCGTAATGGAGGTTCTCGACCCCGGGATCGACGCCATCGCGTGGAATGCGCCGGGCTACGGCCAGTCCACCGCACTCGCCTCGCGGACGCCAAATCCACTGGATTATGCGACGGCGCTGTTGCAACTGCTTGACGCCCTCGACGTCCGCGAGCCGGTTCTGGTCGGCCACTCGCTCGGCGCGATGTTCGCCGGCAAATTTGCCGCGTCTTTCCCGGGCCGTGTCGTCGCCCTGGTCCTGGCGTCGCCGGCGATCGGCTACGGAGTTTCGCCGGGCACGCCGCTTCCGCCGAAGGTGCAGGAGCGTATCGACGATCTCGAAAGGCTCGGTCCGGCCGACTTCGCGGCAAAGCGCGCCACGCGCCTGGTGTTCGACCCGCAGGCCAAGCCCGGCGTCGTGGCGGCGGTCGCGCGGGCGATGGCGGCGGTCCGGCCGGACGGTTACGCTCAAGCGGTGCATGCGCTCGGCGCCGGCGACCTGGTGGCGGATGCGCGCGCCATCGCGGCCCCCACGATGGTCGTGGTCGGATTGCAGGATGTGATCACGCCACCGGCCAGCGCCCGGACCGTGCGAGCCGCGCTGCGCAACGTCGTTTCATATCAAGAGATCGACGGCGCGGGGCACGCCCTGCCACAAGAGTCGCCGAAAGTCCTGGCGCGCCTGCTGGCGGCGCTGACCAAGGAGGGTGCCGATGTCCGATGACGTCAAACAACCCGCCGAAGAGGCATACATCTCCCCACCGGTCCAGCGTGCGGCGCGCCTGCTGCGCTACATCGCGGAAGGCGACGCGGTGACGAATGTCTCCCGCACGGCGCGCGTCCTGGGCATCAATCGCACGACGCTGCTCCGGCTGTTGCGCACCTTGGAGGCGGAGCGATTCATCGAGCCGCGCCATGAGGGCAACGGCTGGCGCATCGGTGTCGGATTGATCGGCCTGACCGCGCAGGCGTTCTTCTCCGAAGACCTCGTGCAAACGGCTGTGCCGGTGCTGGCGCGACTCGCTGAAACGCTCGGTCTTTCGGCCCATCTCGGCGTGCTGGACGGCGCCGAGATCGTGTATCTGGTGCGACGGGTTCCAAACCGCGCTTTTGCCAGCAACATTCGTGTCGGCAGCAGGCTGCCCGCGCATGCCGCGAATATGGGGCGCGTCATCCTGGCGCATCTTCCGCCTGAACGCGTGGACCGGATGTATGCGGGCGTTATGCTCAAGGCAGTCACGACCCACACGCCGGTGACGCCGGCACAGCTTCACGCGCAACTGGATGCCGACCGTGCGTCCGGGCTGGCGTGGAGCGACGGTAACTACGAGGCGGGAATCAGTTCCGTGGCAGCCGCTATTTTCGACGCCACCGGCACGCCGGTCGCGGCCTTGAACGTGAGCGGGCACGCGGCGGAATTCGCCGGTGCGGCCCGGCATCAGCAGATCGGATCCAACGTCCAGGCGGCGGCGCGCGAGATCTCGGAACGTCTCGGCTGGCGTCATTCGGGTATTTCCGGGTCGGAAACCGAAACTACCGCTCCCCCGTCGCACCCGAAGTCACGCGCCTTAGGCTGAAGGAACGCCAAGTGGACCTTGGATTGTCAAATCGCGTCGCGGTCGTCACCGGCGGCAGTTCGGGGATCGGACTTGCCACCGCCAAGCTCCTGATCGCCGAGGGCGCGCGGGTGGCGATCTGCGGTCGCAACATGGAACGCCTTGCCGCCGCGCGCGCCACATTGACGGCGCTCAATCCCGATGCCGTGATGGCGGAGCCTTGCGACGTGACTAAAGAGGACGCTGTCGCGGCTTTTGCCCGCAAGGTCGGCGATTGGGCCGGAGGCCGGATCGACGTCCTGGTCAACAACGCCGGCCAGGGCCGCGTGTCGACCTTTTCGGACACCACGGATTCCGACTGGCGGGACGAGCTGGAATTGAAGTTCTTCAGCCAGATCCTGCCGATCCGCGCTTTCCGGCCGCTGCTCGAACAAAGCGATGCCGCGGCGATCGTCGGGGTGAATTCCCTGCTGGCGCTGCAACCCGAGCCGCACATGGTGTGCACGTCGGCGGCACGGGCCGGCGTACAGAGCTTGTTGAAATCCCTCGCTGTCGAATTCGCGCCGAAAATCCGGGTGAATTCCGTCTTGCTCGGCCTTGTGGATTCCAATCAGTGGCAACGCCGCTTTGACGCGCGCGCCGACAAGACCGTGACGCGGGAGACTTGGTTCCGCGACTTGGCGCACGACAAGGAAATTCCGCTCGGCCGCCTTGCGGTTCCGCAAGAGCCCGCGCGCGCCATCGTGTTCCTCGGGTCGCCCGCCGCGGCTTACATCACCGGCGCAAGCCTCGAGATTTCGGGCGGAATCTCCCGCCACATCTGAAAAAGCGGATATTCGTCACCATGAAGCTTTCCGTCATCGACACGCCACGCGCTACGGCGCACGCCGCCACGCCGGGCCCTGCGCAGCCGGTCGGCGATGCCATCGCGTGTGCGCTCGCCGACATCGGCGTCACCACCGCCTTCGGGGTCATTTCGATACACAACATGCCGATCCTCGACGCCATCGCCCGGCAGGAGCGCATCCGGTTCGTTCCCGCCCGTGGCGAAGCCGGCGCCATGAACATGGCCGACGCCTATGCGCGCGTATCGCGCAAGCTCGGCGTCGTCTTCACCAGCACCGGCACGGCCGCCGGCAATGCCGCCGGTTCCCAGGTCGAAGCGCTGACCGCCGGATCCGCGGTCCTGCACATCACCACCCAGGTAGATCGCCAATTCGTGGATCGCGACCGCGCGGCGATCCACGACGTTCCGCGGCAACCGGACATGCTGAAGGCGATCAGCAAGAGCTACTTTCGCATCTGGGAGCCGCTCTCCGCCGTGGATACCCTGCTGGCCGCAGCGCGCGCGGCCCTGACGGCGCCGACCGGACCGGTAACCTTGGAAATTCCCGTCGATGTTCAACGCGAGCATGTGCTGTCCCGGCCACGCACCGAAGGCCCCCGGATCGATCGGCAATCGCCCGATCCGGCCTTGATCGAGACGCTCGCGGCGCGCGTCCTGCAGGCCAAACGGCCGCTCCTCTGGCTGGGCGGCGGAGCGCGGAACGCGGCGCATGCCGCAACGGCCCTGGTCGAGCGTGGCTTCGGCGCGGTCACCAGCACCAACGGGCGCGCGATCGTGCCGGAAGACCATCCGGGTACCCTCGGCGCGTTCAATATGACGCGCGACGCCCAGGACATTTACGAACGTTCCGACCTGATGATCGTGGTCGGCTCGCGGCTGCGCGGCAATGAGACCCGGAACAATCTCATGAAGCTGCCGCCTACACTCATTCAAATCGACGCCGATCCGGCGCAGGCGGGCCGGAATTATCCCGCCGCGCTTTTCATCGCGGCGGATGCCCGGCTGGCGTTGGAAGCCTTGCTCAGCCGGCTGCCGCCGAAGCTCGACACCGACGCCGGATTCCTGCGCGACATCGCGGCTGCCAGGACAAAATCGGAAGCGACCCTGCGCGCCGAACTCGGACCCTATGCGGTGATGGCCGACGTCCTGAGCAAGCGGGTCCATGGCGGGCGCCACCCGTGGGTGCGCGACGTCACGGTTTCCAACAGCACCTTCGGCAACCGGTATGTCCGGATCGCCGCGCCCCATCTCGGCGTGCATGCCCTTGGGGGCGGCATCGGCCAGGGGATCGCGATGGGGATCGGGGCGGCACTCGCCGGCGAAACCGCGAAGACGATCACGCTGCTGGGCGACGGTGGCGCACAGTTGATGATCGGGGAGTTCGCCACTGCGGTCGAAACCCAGGCAAACATGGTATTTCTACTGATGAACGATCTCGGCTACGGCGTCATCCGCAACATTCAGGATGCGCAATATGGCAGCCGCAGGGTCTATTCGAACATCCTGACACCGGATTTTTCGCTGGTGTGCAAATCCGTCGGTTTGCCTCATGAGCGCGTGTCGCGGATTGAGGATTTCGCCACCGCTTTCGAGCAGGCGTTGCAGGCGGCAGGCCCGCGGCTCATCGAGATCGACATGATGGCGATCGGTCCCTTCAGCGAAAGCTTTTCCGGGCCGCCGGCCGGCGCCGCCGGGAACGCGTCATGAAACCCAGGTTCATAAAAGCTTCCAGGCGAGCCTAGCCGGTCGAGGATGCAGGCGTGACAAACGAGGTTGCAGACATCGCGCGCTCCGCTTTCGCCGCTCCTGACGGTGGAGCGCGGCGGGCCGGTATCGAAGCCGGAACGGCCGCGAACAAGACGCTGCCGGTGCGCGTGCGCGCCGTCACATGGGAGGCGGCGGGTGTCGTATCGTTGCAACTGGCTGCTCCCGACGACAGCGCCTTGCCCGCTTTTACGCCCGGCGCGCATATCGACTTGCATCTACCGGACGGCACCATCCGGCAATATTCGCTGTGCGGCGACACCGACGATACGCTTCAATACCGGGTCGGCATCCGCGAGATCGGCGGCGGGCACGCGTCGCAATTCATTCATCGCAAGCTGCGGCCGGGCGAACTCCTGACCATCAGCGCCCCGCGCAACAACTTTCCCCTGGTGGGCGCAAACCGTTATCTTTTCATCGCCGGCGGCATCGGCGTCACGCCGCTCATTCCGATGATGCGGGCGGCCAACAAACGCAACACGCCGTGGACCCTGCTCTATTGCAACCGACGTCCCGGCGATGCGCCGTTCGTGAAGGAGATCATGTCGCTCGGTGGCCATGTGGTGCTTCACACCTCCGAGGCCGGCACGCGCCTTGACGTGGCGCGGGGACTGGGCGCGGCACAGCGGGATACGATCGTCTACTGCTGCGGCCCCGAGCGATTGATGACCGCGGTCGAAGCCGCAACTGCCGCATGGCCGCAGGATTCGGTCCGGTTCGAATGGTTCGCGCCGCGTAGCCGCCCGGAAGACGAAGCCTCGGGCGTTTTTGAAGTGACATGCGAGAGATCGAACGTAACCTTATCGGTGCCGCCGGACAAAAGCGTGCTGGCCGTCCTCACGGAAGCCGGAATTGAAATTCCACGATCATGCGAGCAAGGGATCTGCGGAACCTGTGAAGTCGGCGTCCTGGCCGGAGAGGTCGAGCATCGCGACAGCATCCTGTCCGCGTCGGAACGCGCCGCCAACAACACCATGATGACCTGTGTGTCCCGCGCGCGAAGCCCGCGTCTCGTCCTCGATCTATAGCGCGCGAGACAGCCCAGACAGAAGGAGAGGGTACCATGAGCCGCTACGAGTATCCCTATCTGAGCCCGCACCAGAGCCGCGAGCGCGAACCCACCGCGTGGCAGCGCGATCTCGCCAACGCGATGGAAAGCATTTTCGCCAAGGGCGCCCATGAACTCGACGCCGTGGTGAAAGGTCTCAACGCCTCGCGGGTAAGGCCGCCAAACGGCGGCGAATGGACCGCGGAGAATTTCACCGCCGTCATGCGTGAACTGGGAGCATAGCCATGACGACCACGCTCGAACGGCCCAAGGCCACCGCCCCCACCGATCAGCAGGTCCAGAGCTATCTGCGCACCGGCTTGCGCAATCGCTGGTGGCCGCTGCTGCCCTCGCGTTTCGTCGAATCCGGCGGCAAGCCGGTCGGTCTCATGCGGCTTGGCGAGCCGCTCGTACTATGGCGGGACTCCGGCGGCACCATCCACGTTCAAACCGATCGCTGCCCGCATCGCGCGGTTCCGCTGTCGCGCGGCGTCAACGAAGGCGACCGCCTGCGCTGCAACTATCATGGCGTCGAAGTTGGTCCGGACGGGCGGGTGCTCAGCGTCCCCGGGCAACCCGGGTGCCCACTCGAAGGCAAGAAGGCCGTCAAGACCTATCCATCGCGCGAGATCGCCGGCGCGGTGTTCGTGTGGTTTGGCGACGCGCTGCATGAGGAGCCGGCGCCGTTCGAGCCGCCGCCCGAACTGGCCGACCCGGGCTACTCGAATTTCCTCTGCTATGCGGATTGGGATTTGTTCTGGCGTTACGTCTACGACAATCTCATGGACCCGATGCATGGCACGTTCCTGCATGCCAATTCGCACACCATGTACCAAGGCGATACCCAAGCGCATTTCGTGACCCGCGACACGCCGGTCGGCTTCTTCTTCGAAAAAGAGGGCCAGCGCAACGTCAACTTCGATTGGAGCGAGCTGGTCGACGACGGCGCGCTCTATGTGCGGCTGGAAATTCCGTATCCGCCGTCCGGAGGACCGGGAGGAAATTTCGGTATCGTGTCCTTTGCGACGCCGATCGACGAGAACCGCACCGCCACGTTCTTCTGGCGCGTCCGCAAAGTGAGCGGCTGGCAGCGCGATGCGTGGCGCTTCCTCTACAAGACGAATCTGGAGGAGCGCCATTGGGTCGTGCTGGAGCAGGATCGCGAGATCCTGGGCGGCTGCCGGCCCGGCTTGGAAAAATTCGAGATGCTTTACCAGCACGACGCCGGCGTGATCCGGCTTCGCCGCTATCTGGCGCAACAGGTGCGCAAGCAGCTTGTCGAACTGCAAGCGGCCGGAAAGGCGTGATCATGTTTGGCATCTCCGGGCCGTCCCGGAGGCTTGCGACAGCGCCGACACGCCGCACCGTTATGGCGGCGATCGGCATTGCGCTGACGGCCTCGACCCCATCATGGGCGCAGCAAGGCGTGCCCGCCGCTTTCCCGCGGCGTCCGATCACGCTCGTCGTACCATTCAGCCCGGGCGGCCCGGTCGACGTGCTCGGGCGATTGCTGGCGCAGGAGTATCAGGCGCGATCCGGCCAGTCCGCGACCGTCGACAACCGCACCGGCGGGGCGGGCAATATCGGCATAGAAGCAGTGAAACACGCGGCGCCCGACGGCACCACGCTGCTGCTGATCCCGGCCGGAAACCTCACCATCAATCCGACCCTGATGCATAACCTCGCGTTCGACGTCGAACGCGATTTCGCGCCCATCACGATCCTGGCGACGGCGCCGAATGTCCTGGTGGCTTCGCCGAAGCTCGGAATCACCACCATCGCGGAGCTGATCGCGCGGGCGAAGCGGGACAGCATCACCTATGGCTCGCCGGGCGTCGGCAGCCAGCTCCATCTCGCGGTCGAACTCTTCAAGGAGAAGACCGGCGCCGAGATCGCCCATGTCCCCTATCGCGGATCGACGCAAGCCCTGAACGATCTGCTGGGCGGCCATATCGATCTCATGGTGACCAACCTTCCCGTCATTCTGCCGTCGATCAAGGCCAGGATCGTCATCCCGCTGGCAATGACGACGGCGCAGCGGAGCGCCTTCATTCCGGACGTCCC
>Ga0116129_1001377_pt1 | contig 13430 bp, 12 predicted proteins | sample June2015DPH_17_2_FD_89732 | JGI IMG/M metagenome (GOLD analysis project Ga0116129, IMG submission 89732) | Peatland microbial communities from SPRUCE experiment site at the Marcell Experimental Forest, Minnesota, USA - June2015DPH_17_10 | ecosystem: Environmental > Terrestrial > Soil > Wetlands...
CCGTAAATGGCCGCACTATTCAACCGCGGTTGAATAGTGCGGCCATTTACGGTTCCCTCCGCTGACGAACGCGGATTCTGATCGTCTTATACGTATGCCGTAACTTTATCCTGGTCGGCGCAGTTATCACGGTTATGGCGAAGTGCGGGTGACATTTGTCATACAGCCTTGGTGACGATCTCCACTGGTGTCAGATCGCGGAGGAATGAAGTATGGAATATGTAAGTTGCATATCGAAATGCAGTAGCGCTCGATTCTCGGCGCGGGGGCAGGTTGTGGGAAGCGCGATCATTCGTTTATCCTTGAGCCCTTCCCGGACTAAGCTGGTCCGCGGTCCGGCAAGCTGCGTCTTCCCTGAGCTCCGAATGGGTTTCACCATATGACTCTGAGCCGGTTCGTCACCAAAAACGCCTTCCGCAACAAGCGCCGCAGCATCCTGACAGTGGTGAGCATCGCGTTTTCCCTGCTTTTGCTCACGTTCATGATGACCCTTTGGCGCGCTTTCGCGCTCGACGATGGGAGCGCCGAATCGGCGCAAAGGTTGGTGGTGCGGCATCGTGTCTCTCTGACCTTCACTTTGCCGGGGTTCTACCGCGAGAAAATTCGTGCCATTCCAGGGGTAGTAGCGGTAGTTCCTGTGTCGTGGTTTCAGGGAATCTATAAAGACCAGAAGCCGGAGAACTTCTTCCCGCGGTTTGGCACCGACCCTGACGAATTCTTCAAGGTATTCCGCGACATACAGATGCCTGATGATCAACTCAAGGCGTGGCAACGGGATCGGCAAGGCGTGATCGTCGATGACACGTTGGCAACGAAATATGGCTGGAAGCTGGGCGACCGAATTTATATACAAGGCGACATTTACCCGGTTAACCTCGAGTTATATGTCCGCGGCATTTTCCACTCCAGCCCCGACAACAAGTCCGTCTACTTCAATGCCAAGTATGTCGAGGAAGCAGTATCGTTCTTCAAAGGGCAGGCCGGCACCTTCAGTATTCTGGTGGCCTCCCCGTCGGACGTGAGCAAAGTTGCCACCGCGATTGACGACATGTTCCGCAATTCGCCGCAGCCCACCAAGGCCGAAAGTGAAAAGGCGTTTGGCCTGGAATTTGTGGCCATGATGGGAAACGTGAAGGCTTTTATTCTGGGCATCTGCTTGGCCGTAGTGTTCGCGACGTTACTGGTGTCTGCCAATACCATGGCGATGTCGATCCGCGAGCGAACCAGGGAAGTGGCTGTGCTCAAGACTCTTGGTTTCACCAGGCTCGGCGTCCTCGGTCTGTTTGTGGGTGAAGCCGTGGCGCTATCGCTGGCAGGCGGACTGATTGGCGCCAGCCTAGCCAAGTTGATGGTTTTCGGCTTTAGCCACGTGGTACAGCTCACCTTTTTCCCCTTGAGGATGACCATGGAAATCTGGGCCCTTGGTCTGCTTACGGCTGGAGTCGTAGGGCTCTTGAGTTCGGCCCTCCCTTCCTATCACGCTTCGAACGTAAACATTGTGGATGGACTTCGCCACATCGGTTGAGGTTATGACGTTAAGCAGTTTTGTCGTGCGCAATGCGTTTCGCAACAAACGTCGTAGCCTGCTGACGATGCTGAGCATCAGCTTCTCGCTGCTGTTGCTGACGCTGATGATGTCGATCTGGCGCACCTTTTACATCGACCAGGGCCCTCCGGATTCCGTGAAGCGCATCATCACGCGCGACCGGGTTTCTTTGGCATTTTTTCTGCCCGCGTATTACCGCGACAAGATTCGAAGCGTGCCGGGTGTCGTGGCCGTGGTGCCCATGACTTATTTCGGAAACCATTATAAAGACGACCGCTCCTCGAACGCCTTCGCCCAGATCGTCACCGATCCCGAGGAATACCCCAAGGTCGCAGCGGACAAGATCGTCCCACCGGATCAACTGCTGGCCTGGCAACGCGACCGCACGGGCGCGCTGGTGGACGTTGAGCTCGTCAAAAAATATGGATGGAAGATCGGCGACCGCGTCACCTTGCAGAGTCCGTACTTTCCCGTTCAGCCCGAACTCACCATCCGTGCCATCTACACCATCGATCCCCCGACTCGCTCCTTGATCTTCAGCACAAAATATTTGGAAGAGTCGGTCGACTGGTTCAAGGGGCAGGCGGGGTGGTATCTCACGCAGGTAGCATCGCCCGATGACGTGGCACCAGTCTCCAAAGCAATCGATGCAATGTTTCGCAACGCGCCCCAGCGTACCAAGACCGAGAGCCAGCAGGCATTCCTGCTCTCGTTTGTGGCCACGCTGGGCAATGTGAAAGTGTTCATTCTCGGCATCTGCGGAGCGGTGGTTTTTGCCATTCTCCTGGTCTCGTGCAACACCATGGCCATGTCGATTCGCGCCCGTACCCGTGAAGTTGCGGTGCTCAAGACGCTGGGATTCACTCGCGGGCGCGTACTGTCAATGTTCGTAGGCGAGTCCATCGCCTTGTCTCTAGCCGGCGGAGCTTTGGGAGTTCTGGGGGCAGCCCTACTCATACGGTGGTTGACCCATTCTCCTGTCGCGATCGGCATTCCAGCGGGCATGAGCGTCACCCTTCCCACCATGTTGGTTTCCTTGCTGGTGGCCGCAAGCGTGGGATTCGTCAGTGGCTGCGTCCCAGCATACGGCGCGTCACGCACAAATATCGTAGAAGGGTTGCGCCATATAGGCTAGGTTCAGAGGCTAGGTTCAGAGGCTAGGTTCAGAGAGAATTTATGGCGATACCGATCAGCTATAACGTCCGCAATTTGAAGCTCCGCAAAGGTCTCACCATTATGACCGCGCTGGGCATCGCGCTCACCGTAACCACCGCGATCTTTCTGATGGCGCTGCTGGCCGGCTTGCAGAAGGCTTTTGTCTCCAGCGGCAATCCGCAGAACGTGCTCGTGCTGCGCAAAGGCTCGGAAGCGGAACTCTCCGGCGGCTTCGATGCGGCCCTGTTTCCTACACTGAAGGTTCTTCCCGGCATCGCCAAAGACAGCCATGGCGAACCCATGGTTTCAGGCGAGTGGGTGGTGGTGATCGTTCTCCCGCGCAAGGACGGCACCGGCGAAGTGAACGTCACTGTGCGCGGCATGATGCCCGATGGTTTGGAAATGCGCCAGCTTCCCAATGGTCCGAAAAATCTACCGGGCGTGAAGTTGGTGGAGGGCCGCTGGTTTCAGACAGGCCAGCGGGAAGTCGTGGTGAGCAAGTCCATTCGCTCGCGGTTTTCCCACGCCAACATCGGCGACACCATGGAGTTCGGCAAGGGATCGTGGAAAGTTGTCGGCGTCTTTGACGCCGGCGGTTCGGCCTACGAATCGGAAATTTGGTGCGACGTAAATCAGATGGCGTCGGATTTTGATCGTCAGGGTGGATATTCGTCGGCGTACTTGCGTGCCACCGATCCTATTGCCGCTGATGCGCTGAAGAATCGTGTCAGCGACGATCAACGGCTGAAGCTCGAGGGAACTCTGGAGAGCGATTACTACGCGAAACAAACCAGCTCCGGCGCTCCCATCAAATACATCGGCATCGTAGTTGCCATCATCATGGCGATCGGATCGAGTTTTGCCGCAATGAATACAATGTATGCGGCGGTCGCCTATCGCGGCCGTGAAATCGCAACTTTGCGGGTGCTGGGATTTTCCCGTCCCGCGATTCTGACTTCATTCGTACTGGAATCCTTATTGCTCGCTATGTTGGGAGCAGTAGCGGGAATTCTGCTGATGCTGCCTTTCAACGGCCTTCAGACCGGAACATCGAATGCCGTAACCTTCAGCGAGGTAGTATTCAGCCTGCAAATCACGCCGCAGGTTGCGGGATACGCGATTCTGTTCGGGCTGGCCATGGGATTTTTTGGCGGCCTTTTTCCCGCGTGGCATGCGGCGCGGCAAAACATTCTCGCTGCGCTGCGGGGCTGATTAATTTTCCGGAAACTGCACTATCGCAATATTCGTACTCATGATTTATGGCGATTGACGCAAAACACGAAGACCTCCAAAGCTTGCGGATCGACCGCACGGAGCGCGGCTCGAGCGCCGGCGAGCCGCCCACCTGGGCCCGCCGCTACATCGTGATCGGAATCGTGATCATCGCCGTATTGAGCCTATGCGCTCTGGCCTACCGCATGTTCGCCGCCGACGTTCCCGAGGTGCAGGTAAGCCGGGCCGCGGCCGAGAGCAGCGACGTGGGCGGCACCGTGTTATCGGCCACGGGCTACATCGTCGCTCATCACACCATCAACGTGAATTCGAAAGTAACCGGCCGCCTGGCCTGGATTGGTGTGGAAAAAGGCGATCCGGTAAAAGAGGGACAAGTACTGGTTCGCTTGGAAGACGAAGAGTTTCGCGCTTCCTACGAGCAGGCCAAGGGAGGGTTGGAAAATGCTCGCGCCTATTTCGACGAACTTCAGCACGGATCGCGTCCCGAAGAAATTCAGCAAGCTCAACACAATCTTGACGAAGCCCGCGCCACGCTGGTCAACGACAAGCTGACTCTGGACCGCACCAAAGAACTTTCCGCCGGCGGCGTGGTTTCTCGCCAGGCGCTCGACGATGCAACCGCAAAGTTTGATTCCGATCAGCAGCGCGTGAATTCGCTAGACAAAGCTTCTCAGTTGATGAAGATTGGCCCCCGTCTCGAAGAGATCGCCCGCGCCCGCGGATCAGTAGCCCAGGCCCAGGGGCTCGCCGACTACGCGAAATCGCAGCTCGACGCTACCGTGATCCGCGCTCCGGTCACCGGAACCATCCTCGATCGCACCGCGGAAAAAGGAGAACTCATCACCGCACAATTTGCCAGCGCCGCAGCCGGAGGTCCGCAGGGATCGGTGGTATCCCTCGCTGACTTAAACGATCTCCAGGTTGAGCTCGATATCGCGCAGGCCGACTTCGCCCGTCTCAGCCCCAAACAGAAGGGCATCGTCACCACCGACACTTATCCCGATAAAACATACGACGGCGAGATCGCGCAGATTTCTCCCGAGGCCAATCGACAGAAAGCCACGGTGCAAGTAAAAGTGCAAGTATTGGATCCCGGCAAGTACCCAGATGTATTCTTGCGGCCAGAGATGAATGCCACAGTGAAATTTCTTGCCGATACGCCCAAAGCCGCAGGCAAACAAACGGCCGGAGCGTTCGTCCCATCCGCGGCGGTGCGCGACCACGACGGCAAGAAGATCGTGTTTCTTGTTTTCAATGGCAAAGCTCGCATGCGCGAGATTCATGTGTTGAGCCAGCGCACCGATGGTTTTCTGGTGGATGGCTTGGTGGGTGGCGAAAGCGTGATCACCAGCGGCCCGCAAGACTTGAAGGACGGCGAAACAATCAAGGTGAAAGGGTAAATTTCATGAGCACTGTTGCTGAAGCCAACATCGCGACCGGAACAAAAGTGGTTCAAGCCCGCAATGTGAGCAAAGTCTTCAAGCGCGAGGCGTTTGAAGTGAAAGCTCTTGACGATGTCTCCATCGACATCGCGGCCGGTGAATTCCTCGCACTGATGGGCCCCTCGGGCTCGGGCAAGACCACGCTGCTTAATATGATCGCCGCCATCGACCACCCCACCGCCGGAGAACTGCTGGTGCAGAACCAGAATATTTTCCGCTTCAACGATTCCCAGGCCGCTCACTGGCGCAATGAGCACATCGGATATGTCTTCCAGACATTCAATCTCATCCCCGTGCTGACCGCCTTTGAAAATGTGGAATTACCGCTGCTGCTGACCAAACTCAACCCCCAGCAGCGGCGCGATCACGTAATGACCGCGCTGAAATTAGTGGGCCTGGAAGAACGCGTCAATCATCTGCCCAAGCAGCTCTCCGGCGGACAGGAGCAGCGCGTAGCCATCGCGCGCGCGATTGTCAGCGACCCGACGCTCTTACTGGCCGATGAACCTACCGGTGACCTCGACAGTCACTCCGCCACGGAAGTTTTAGAGATTCTGAAGCGGTTAAACGAAGACTTCCACAAAACCATCGTGATGGTGACCCACGATCCGCACGCAGCTTCATACGCCCACATCACCCGCCATCTGGAAAAGGGGATGCTGCTACCGCCGGGATAGTAAGAAATGTCAGTGGTAAGAATGTCGTTGTAAGAATTAAGAGTGGTTCGAACTCACTGCGGCGCCGGCACCGCAGTGTCCACCGCCAACGCAGGCATCGCATCGGCCACCCAGATCCACCCGCGGCGGCCACTGTCAAGAGCCACGGCCTTAGCCTCCCCGTAAGCCACTAACCGATTGAGGACCGTGGTAACCGACGCCATCGGATCCTTGTGCCGCTCCAGCATCGACGGCATCCTTTCCTTGATCCGCTCGCACATGTCCCGCGCGCTCAAGGCGCGCTTGGCGTCCATCAAAATCATCCGACATGCCTTGGTAAAGCCCGGTTGGCGCCCGTTGCTTTTGCGATCCACCAGTTCCAGCAATTCGTCGCCTAACACGCTGTCGCCAAAGAGGTTGGCCAGGCCGGCAATGGTTTGCTTAATGGTCCCGATGCGGCGCATCACCTCCGCCCGCTGTTTGAAAAGCTGGCGCAACTCTTCGTGGGCCTGGCGCACCACTTCCTGAACATGCCCGCCGCTGTCGCTGGTAAAGGTTCCGCCCGTCGCCCTTGGCTCGCTCCCCATAAAACCTCCACAACGCTACGAACTTTGATGCGCCTTCCTTGTGTCCACCGGTTCTCTTAGACGATACGCAGAAAGCAGTACCGCCGTTCCCTGGTTTCCTGTCGGAAAAGGGGTAACTCCGTAGCTTTTCGTTAGACGCGCGAGTTTAGAGATGGTTAATGATCGACAATTCGCAAAAATTACAGTGAAACGGTCGCTCTCTGTCTAGTTTCGTTTAGTTCCCCCCTCGTGCCGAATGAGCACGAGAGGGAAACACTTTGGTTTCGACCGCGACAAAACTCAAGATCTCACCCGTGGTTTTGAGGGTGCTCCTTGTAGGCAACCATGAAGAGGGCTTTTTCCTCATTCTCGAGATCCTGGAGCGCAACGTGGCGCTTTGCCGGTTCATCACTAGTTATTCTGAACTCGCCTTGGATTCCGCGGCTCTGGGAAGCCCCACGCGGACCCAACTCCCGGAAATTCTTTCCGCCGTGCGGCGCGCTGCCGGGCGGACCAGGCAGCTTCGACCACAGCCGGGACACCGCTGCGCCACCTCTACGCTGAGTCGATTCGCGTGAGCTTACCGTCTCTTAATCGAAAACGGTCTCCGCGCCAAGTCACAGTGTGCCCGCCGAGGCTGATAATCCAGACCGCTACCGCAACCAAATCACGAAGCGGAATCAGCCACACATCCTTGAGCACTCGACGGTCTCGCAGAACGCCACGCCCCACAACCAGAGCCACGCCCAGGCGAAGGAACAATATCGAAACCAGCGCACCCCAGGCCCAGAGCGCTCTTTCGCTCGCCAGCACCGCGAGCAATGCCCAAAGAATTCCAAACGTAAAAATCAATCCGAAGTAGCCGCCGGCGCGTACATCGCGCACACCTCGCGACCACCGCAGTTGATGCGCCACAAATTCGGCAAACCGGTAGGGCGGAAGATAAGTTTCAACCACAACATCCGAAAGTTTCACCAAAACTCCCAAGGACGAGATGCGCGCCCCCAACTCGTAATCATCGGCAAGATGATTCGAGATCGACTCAAAGCCTCCGATCTTTTTGAGATCGACACGGCGAAACGCCAGCGTGGAACCCAGCCCGAATCGAATCCCGCCTTCGAGCCGGAATGCCGCCAAGACCCCCGCGCAAAAATCCGTGCTGATGCCCAGACTCTCCAGGCGCGAACCGAGCGTCGCTGCAGCCACTCCACGATAAAGGCAGGTCACCATCCCCACCCGCAGGTCAGCCAACGGCGCCGTCACGCGGCGTAGATAATCGGGCTCCACTCGAATGTCGCTGTCGTTGACGATCAGGTATTCATGCTGGGCCACCGGCAGCATCTGCGCCAGGTTGCTGACCTTCACATTCGCTCCGAGGATCGTCGGACTCACAACTAATTGAATCCTTCGCTCGGGAAATTCTCGCTGCAATGCCTTGACGCTTTCAATCGCAGGATCGTTGGCGTCGCTCACTCCAAAAATAATCTCGTATTCCGGATAATCCTGCAGGCAGTGACTGCGAAAGCTCTCGTAGATTTCAGGATCGGTTCCTCTCAGAGGCTTCAGAATCGAAATCGGCGGCAAATTTGATCGGACGGGATCTCGTGTTGCGCGATCGTTCCGATTCGCCTGCCGTTCACGCAGGAAAGTCGATACACCCCACAAGCATAAAAGGTAGTAAAGCGAACTGGAAACTACGCCAACCACGGCAACAATCTCTACGGCAATCTGAACTATGGTGAGGATAGAGTGCATTATGTTCGAACGCGGCCACACTATTCGTAGCGCAGCGCTTCAATCGGATCCAGATTCGCCGCCTTCCATGCAGGATAGATGCCGAAGACAAGTCCAACTCCCGCGGCGGAGGTGAAGCCAAAGACCGCCCAGAACGTCGACATTCGAGCCGGCAGCGACGGCCAGAATTCCGGAATAATCCCGACGATCATCGCGCCTAGAAGAAGCCCGATCACGCCGCCTACCGAGGTGAGAATAATTGCTTCCAGCGTGAATTGCAGGAGAATGTCGCGCTTGCGGGCACCAATGGCTTTGCGGACGCCGATTTCGCGCGTCCTCTCGGTAACGCTCACCAGCATAATGTTCATCACGCCCACCCCGCCGACAATCAAGCCCACGCTCGATATGGCGAAAACGCCGACGAACAGCATTCCGGTGAGCTGATTCCAAACGTCCGAGATCGAGTCCGAAGTGAAGATCGAAAAATTATCCGGCTTATTGGACGAAACTTTTCGCCGCCGTCGCAATAGTTCGCGCATCTCGTCAATCGCTTTGGGCATGTCTTCGTGAGACGTTGCCTTCACCATGATCCAGTGGTCTTTCAGTTCCGGATGTAGCGTCCTAAACGTGCTCAGGGGGAAGAAAATACGATTGTCGTTCGGGTCTTTGCCTCCGCCGAACACCGACTTGACCTTCTCCAGTACGCCGATCACCACGAATAACCGGCCATCGATGTTGATTTCGTGTCCCAGCGGGCTTTCACCGGGAGACAGTTCTTCCGCGGTGTCGTGGCAAAGAACGATCACCGGAGCACGCCGCTCATCGTCGGCCTCGGTGAACCATCTTCCTTCCGTAAGACGTAGATCGATAACGTCCTTCGCCGAAGAAGTCAACGATTCGAGGATCGTGTTCTTTACTTTGCGGCCCTGGTACTTGACTGCGTATGTGCCCACCCCCAGCTCGGGCCGGAAGAAACGGATATCCGCGGTGACCGCCTTTACATGCGGCAGTTGTCCAACTGCTTCCGCATCCTCGAAGGTCAACTTCTTGCGAGTTCGCATCTCCTCGGTGGGGCGCCCGAACGTGAATGGATCGAGATGATATGCGAAGATGACGTTTGAACCGACGCTGGCGACCACATCGCGCACGTTATCGTCCAGCCCGCGGCCAATGGATGAAACGCTAATCACCATGGCGACGCCAATCACAATCCCCAGCACCGTAAGCCCCGAGCGCAGCTTGTTCCCACGGATCGTGTCCGTCGCCATCTGAACAATCTCGCCGAACTCATCCTTGTGAATCATGAAGCATTGAGAAATTCGGTAATTTTGTAATTGGGTAATTTAAAGCGCTTCAGCCAGAAACCAAGTTTTCTAAATTACAAAATTACACATTGCCCGATTACTCAATTTCTTAATTCTTCTATGTTTCAAACCTTAGCGCCGCAATCGGATCCAGCTTCGCCGCCTTGCGCGCCGGATAAACTCCAAAGAACACTCCTACGCTCGCCGAAACAATCAGCCCCGCCGCTACCGCCCATAGCTTGATCGCCGATGGCATCCCGATCAACAACGTAACCGTCTCCGCGACCACCACTCCAGACAAAACGCCCAGGGCTCCGCCCGCGAGCGAAAGCGTGACCGACTCGATCAGGAATTGCAGCAACACATCCTCGCGCCGCGCGCCCAGCGCCTTCCGGATTCCAATCTCGCGCGTGCGCTCCGTAACCGCGACCAGCATGATGTTCATGATGACAATGCCGCCCACCACCAGCGAGATGCAGGCAATTCCGATCGTCGCGATAAAAAAAGTCTGGCTGAACCCGGTCCAGATCCCGAGCAGGCTCGCATTCGTTTCAACGTCAAAACTATCGTCGCCACCGAGCGGATCATGGCGTTTTGCGCGCAACGCAGCCCGCGCCTCGTCCACCGCTTCGTTCAGCGGAACTCCCGCACTTTCGGCCTTTCCCGAAATCCGAATGCTGTTGTTGTGCGCCCCGAATTGCTTGAGGTAGGAGGTGATGGGAATCATCACGTAATTGTCGGCGCTTTGCCCCAGGGTCGTGCCCTTCTTCACTCCCACGCCAATCACCTGATACGTCCAGCCATCGAGCCGGATTTCCTTCCCCACCGAATCGGTCCCCGCCATCAGATGATCCACAATATCGGTGCCTACAACCGCCACCGGAGCACGATTATCCAGATCCGTCTCATTGAGCATGCGTCCCGCGGCCAGATCGGTATCGTAAATCGGCGCCATCGATGGCGTGATGCCGCGCACCGAGGTATCGCTGATCGATTGTTCGGCATACTTCACCTGCCCAGCCTCATCGCGCAAAACCGCGCCAATGTATTCACAATGGCGGCACGCATCCGCCACCGCCTGGTAATCCTCCATGGTCAAATCTTTCCGCTTCTCGCCTTCGAGATAGTGGTCCACGTTGGTGACAGCGGGAGAGACCTTGAAAATGATGAAAACATCCGCGCCCAGATTAAAAATTTTTTGCGCAACGTAATCGTTGATGCCGGAGACGAACGTGACTACGGCAATCACCGCCGCCACTCCAATCACCACTCCCAGCAGCGTCAACACTGAGCGCAGTTTGTTCACCCACAGCGATTGCAGCGCGATTCGGATGGCTTCAGCAACACGCATGGATTACGCGCTCAGTCCGCGGCAAAAACGGAGTCCGCCGCCCCGCTCACCGATCAGTCTACAGCAATCCACTCACAAGGCGGACAGTTCGCTCGACCCAAAAGGATCGAGACACCGAGCGACAAATCGCTCGGCAAACCGCGCGGGAAGAACCAAGCCAGCAGCATCGCATATATAATCACAAAGTTGGCAGCTGGACCGGACGGCCGCTTCCAGCGTCTTCGGACGCAGGGAGAGGAAAGTCCGAACTCCACAGAGCAGTGTGCCGGATAACGTCCGGGAGGCCGGGTTCAAGCCCGTCCGACGGAAAGTGCCACAGAAAACATACCGCCCGCATCCTCACGGATGCAGGTAAGGGTGAAAAGGTGCGGTAAGAGCGCACCGCCGCCGCAGTAATGCAGCGGGCAGGGCAAACCACACACGGAGCAAGACCAAATAGGGAGGAAGTCCGCAGCTTGATGCAAATCAGGTTCCGGACACGTGCCGGCTCGGTGCGTCGAACCTCCGGGTAGGTCGCTAGAGCCCCGCAGCAATGCGGGGCCCAGAGGAATGGCCGTCCCACCGGAGCAATTCGGCGGACAGGATTCGGCTTACAGGTCCGGCTGCTGATTTTTCAATAACTTGCGAGTCTCCACCTACTTTTCGTGCCAAAACCTCGCCACGGGCAGGCTTTTTCGGTGTTAGCGAGTGGGCCAACAAGCCGCTGTCCTTTTCTTCCATTAGAGCGAAGCTCTCGGAAAATAAAAAACGGTTGTGGTCGGAGGGATTCCGGACCCACAACCGCAACCGGAGTTCTGTAGGTTTGATTAGGAAAACAGTATCTTCTTCCGGACTTCAAGGGATGTTCAATTTTGCGCATTTCCAAAAGAATTAAGCCGGTTTTGAGAAAGGGCGCACTAAACGATTGTTCGGATTTCGTAAAGTCCCGCAAAATTTCCATCAGCACAACAGGAATCATGGCAGAGTCGAATCATGCCTCAGGAAGAAAAACCCTCCGCAAAACCAACGGCAGAGGTTGATTCCTCAATCACGGAACAGATGTACTCTGAAACACCACCCATCGCAGAGGCGCGACAGCTTGCCTTCCCCATACTGACCTGTCTGGAGAAGACGAAACGCGGCAAGACAGTTGACGAACTTGTCGAAGAGCTGGAAAAAAAGAAACTAATGGGTGAGTGTACTCGCGCACTGATCTATCAGTACGTCCTCTTGGAACTTGGTAGGCTCCAAGATGAACAGAGAGTCAAAGTAGAATGGCCTCTGGACTCCTGAGTCTCGCCACAAAATCACCGTAATTTTGCCCCATTCTATTTGATGTTGCTAACTAGCAACTGTTTGTGCGCCACCGTACAGACTTAAGATTAACCAGGTCTTTACGACTTCCTTATGCGAATTGTGGTGAAATTTGAAAGCCCACCAATCGCACGCCCCTTGATCGATGGGCTTTCAATCGAGCGTCTGACCAGGGTTAAACGGGAAGCGGCCCTCCCCCAAAGGTTTCGCTTCCCAACCCCTGTCGAGAACGGGCGAATCATAGGCCCGAACGACCGAGAGAGTCAAGAATGTTGACCAGAATGTTGACCAGCAGGTCCTTGCCTAGTTAAAGGCTGTTGCAGAACCCCGATTCTTCAAATTGGGTCGTTGAACCAGTAATTTTGCATTCAGGTGAGGACCATGTCTGGGTCCATCGCCCCGGCAGTGGCAGCCCGCTCGTCCGCAGGTGTGGTAATGAAGTTCACAATGAAAGCATAGCCGGTTGACGACACCGGGGAGTTTCTGCTGCCTCGTTCATCCAGGCGGTGCATAGCCGTCGCGGTAGACGCGTGACGGCCTGGTGAGCGATACTGGACAAGCACTTCAGTCAATCTTCCGCAATTCACTCAGGAGCACACACCATGTCCGCACCCAGCCGCCGCCCGGAGATTCGCCGGCGCCGCGCCCGTCAGCACAAGATCACCACACTCCGCAAGCGTCTCGCTTCCGCCCAAACCGATGCCGACCGCAACCGGGTCACCGCAAAGTTGCACAAGCTCGCGATTGCTTCGCCCGGCCAGCCTTTGCTGAAATAGCTCGCGCGCAAATCACGCTACGCCAGCCGTGGTCTTGCTGCCCGCGTTCGCTGGCTGGTGTGGAGATTCTCCGCTGCCTTTCGCATCCAGGACCTCCCGATAAACCTCCATGATACGGAGCACCGATTTCTCCCAGGAAAACTTGGTCGCCTGCCGGCAGCTGCGCTCTTTCATTTTCTCGCGCAGCGGCTGGTCGACCAGAACTCGGTGCAGCGCCCTCATGATCTCGAAAACATTCTCCGGATGCACCAGCACCGCCGCGTTTCCCACGACCTCCGGCAGCGACGACACATTGGAGGCCACGACCGGCGTTCCGTGCGCCATCGCCTCCAGCGGAGGCAATCCGAAGCCTTCGTATAACGACGGAAAAACAA
>Ga0116129_1001378_pt1 | contig 13424 bp, 12 predicted proteins | sample June2015DPH_17_2_FD_89732 | JGI IMG/M metagenome (GOLD analysis project Ga0116129, IMG submission 89732) | Peatland microbial communities from SPRUCE experiment site at the Marcell Experimental Forest, Minnesota, USA - June2015DPH_17_10 | ecosystem: Environmental > Terrestrial > Soil > Wetlands...
ACCGGCCACTGCATCCAGCTATTGCTGACCATAATCCAGAACGCGGAAAGGCTGGTGCCCGCCGCAACCATGAAGCAGGACATCAGATAGAACCAGCTCGGAACTCGTTTCCGGCCGAACATCAGCACGCCAAAGAATGCCGCCTCGAGGGCAAATGCCGTAAAACTTTCATACCCAAGCAATGGCCCCTGGATGGAGCCTGCTCGACGCGACAGCTCGCTCCAGTTGGTGCCGAACTGGAATGCCATGACGATTCCAGTGACGACGCCGATGCCGAAGGCAACACCGAAAATACCGAGCCAGAAGTCGAACAGACGTCGATAAACCGGGCGAAGCGTTATAAGCCACAATGCCTCCAGGAGGGTAAGCCACGCCGCAAGGCCAATTGTGAACGCAGGAAAAATGATGTGAAAGGCCAGGGTAAAAGCGAATTGAATGCGTGAGAGCAGCAATGCTGTTACGTTCATGGCTTAACTCCGGCCGAAAGAGGAAGTCGGATCGGGACGCGTCGGGTCGAAGTCGCAAGCAGCCTCGACCCGACTAAGTTGTTCCTCAGCGCAACAAGTTGGTGCGCGCCACATCGATCAATTCGGTGCCGCGCCCGCTGATGACAGCTCGCATGGCCCAGAGACCGAAGCCCTTGACCTGTTCCAGATTGATACTGGGCGGCATCGCCAGCTCCTGAGTATTCGTCACCACGTCGAGCAGCGCCGGCCCGTCATGTGCGAAGACATCCTTGATGGCGTCCTCCAGTTCGCCGGGATCCTCAACGCGGCGGGCATGAACGCCAATTGCCCGAGCCATTGCCGCAAAGTCCGGATTGGTAAGCGAGGTTCCCACCTCGACAAACCCGCTGGCCTTCATTTCAAGTGCGACAAACCCCAACACATGATTGTCGAACACTACGATTTTGACCGGCAGCTTTTGCTGCACCAACGTCAGGAAATCGCCCATCAGCATCGAGAAGCCGCCGTCTCCCGACAGGCTGATGACCTGCCGGCCAGGAAAAGCGGCCTGTGCGCCGATCGCTTGCGGCATCGCGTTGGCCATCGAGCCGTGCGCGAGCGAGCCTATCATCCGGCGGCGGCCGTTCATCTTTAGATAGCGAGCCGCCCAAACGGTCGGCGTCCCCACGTCGAAGGTGAAGACCGCGTCGTCGGAGGCGTGCTTGTCGATCAGTTTGGCGACATATTGCGGGTGAATCGGCTTGCGGCCAAGCTTGCCCGTCGCGAGTTCGTCGAGGCCGGCGCGCGCCTTACGATAATTGGCAAGTCCGTCGTCGAGGTGGGACCGATCGGTCTTGGTATTCAGCTTCGGCAACAGCGCAGCAATGGTGGCCCCGACATCGCCGACCAGACCCTGATCGAGCCTTGTTCGTCGTCCGAGATTCTCTGGACGGAGGTCGATCTGCACGATCTTCGAGTTGGTCGGATAAAATTGCCGATACGGGAAATCTGTACCCAGCATCAGCAAAGTGTCGCAATCCAGCATGGCGTGATAGCCAGAGCTGAAGCCGATCAAACCGGTCATGCCGACGTCGAACGGATTATCGTATTCGACATACTCCTTGCCGCCCAAGGCATGCACGATGGGCGACTTCAGCGTTTCGGCTAGTTTCAGCAACATCTCGTGCGCGCCGGCGCAGCCTCGCCCACACAGCAGCGTCGTCCGCTTGCTTTCGTTGAGCAGCCGGGCCAACGCGTCAAGTTCGCGATCTTCCGGAACAACGACGGGCTGACGGACAGCAATCGCGACGCCAGCCGAAATTGGCGCCGACAACGATTGCAGCGCCACGTCCCCGGGAATTACAACCACCGCAACGCCCCGGCGGCCCACTGCCGCCCGGATAGCTGACTCGATCACGGAGGGAAGCTGCTCTGGATGGGAGACGAGTTCGCAGTAGTGGCTACACTCGCGAAACAGCGACTCTGGATGGGTTTCCTGAAAATAGCCGCGGCCGATTTCTGCACTCGGAATATGCGCGGCGATGGCCAACACCGGGACGCGCGAGCGATGACAATCGAAAAGCCCGTTGATCAAATGCAGATTGCCAGGACCACAGCTGCCGGCACAGACGGCGAGTTCGCCGGTCAAATGCGCTTCCGCGCCGGCGGCGAAAGCTGCGGTTTCTTCATGCCGGGTGTGGATCCAGTCGATATCACCACGCTGACGCAGCGATTCCGTGATTCCATTGAGGCTATCACCGACAACGCCATAAATGCGGCGAACGCCGACCGAGTGAAGCATCTCTGTGATAGCGTCGGCAACTTTCATGGTCTTGTCTCCGGTACGGAGCATTTGCGTGACAACGTTCATGATCTTTTCTCCGGAAAGTTTGAGGCCAACGAGTCTTTGGCGGACGACGAATTGCCGATTTCGGCGTGCCAAACTCCACCTTATCTAGCGACCGCGTGCTGAACGCTCTTGGACGAAAGCGACATCCGTTGCTGCATTCTGCGGGAACGGGTGCTATGCACTCGGCCCCGCAGTAGTTTCATTTCGGGTCGATAAGGAATAGTCGATTACGGTCTGTTGGCTCATCGTGGCGGCCACGCACCTAAACTCTTACGGTCTCGCTTCAGCGGCCCGTCTGGCGTCGCCGAAGCAGCGGAAGCTACGGTCTTGTGCTGAGGTTCAATCTGCACGGTCGCTGTGATACCGGCTACGAGTTGAATACCGTCCGGCACTTGATCGATGTGAATACGCACTGGCACGCGCTGCGCCAGGCGCACCCATGTAAAGATCGGATTCACCGACGCCAGACCGGCTTGATCCGGCTGTGCGTTCGGGACGTTAATGCCACGGGAAACGCCGCCGACATGACCATGAATGATCTCGCTGTAACCCATCAGCTTGATATTTGCTGGATCGCCCTCGTGGATCTTTTCGAGGCTGGTTTCCTCGAAATAGGCATCGACCCAAAAAGAATTTGCATCAACAATCGCGACTGTCTTTTGACCTATGGTGGCGAAGTCACCGATTTGGGTCAAAAGGTTGGTGACGTAACCATCGACCGGCGAGAGAATGCGGGTACGATCGAGGTTCACCCGCGCCTGGTCCAGGTTCGATACCGCTTTCTGATAGCTGGCTCGAGCGACCTGCGCGTTACTTTCATAACTCTGCTTCTCTTCAACCGAGGTCGACAGGGTGCTCAATTCCTGTCGGCGTTTCGCCTCTCGCTCGAGATTCTGTGCGATGGCCTGAGCCTGTTGTACTGCCGCTTCGGCCAAACTAACGGCGATCCGGTAGTCGGTCGGGTCTATCGTCATCAAGAGCTCGCCCTTGTGCACGAACTGATTATCGGCAACCGGGAGTTCGACGACACGTCCGGCGACCTCGGATGCCATCGTCACCACATAGGCCCGCACCTGGCCGTCGCGCGTCCAGGGCGCGCGGACATACGCCTCCCACATGGCCCACGCCAGCAGTATTGAAACCAAGACCGTGCCGATCGTGATCACAAATCGATCAATCCGGTCGTGCGACTTCTTCCTGCTACCACGCCTATTCGGCGGGCTCGGAACGTCGCCTCCATCATCGTTCATCGTAAGGGGAGCCAAGCTCAGATCGACGTGTGACATAAGCGCACCTCAACGGGCAACGATAAGGACAATGCATGAGAGCACGATCATGTAGATGGCAAGCACGAACAGTGCCGGGTGCCACACATACCGCAACAGGCCAACATGATCAGCGACACGGCGTAGCGCGATCAGGACGAGCCAAGCCGCAACGATCATCAAGGAGATCGGAGCGACATAGACCCCGAAGATGTTGACCTCGGTGAAACCCACTATGCCGCTCCCAAATCGAAATAAGCGGCATGACGAGCGAGCGCCTCCGATACCGCGAGAACGCTGCCGCGGGCCCTGAGCCTCAGCCGCCCTTCCGGCCGGGTGCTAGGCGCGGTCGCCAGCATTCGGTCGAGTCGGCCGAAACGTTCAATCGCGACTCCACTCTCACCTAGCGTTACCGCTTCGAGCGCCGAATCGAGCTCGATCTCTGCGTCGAATCGGCGGGCTAGACGTCGCAGCCGGATGGCTTCGGTGCCTACCGAAAGTGCCGCCAGAAGCTGCGCACGCTGTAACGGTTCGGCTTGTTCTGGCATCGCCGAGAGGCGCGCGTAGATACGGCGCTCCCATCCATGCGGTGTCCACACAATCGAGCCGCACGTCAGGCCGCGCAAATCCCGCACCGTGAGCGTCAAAAGCCGGCGGACTTGGAGCGCTGGCGATAGTTGCGGCAGCAAACGGAAAGCGAGCGCCGCGGCGCCCACGCCGGCGACAACCGCCAACGCCGAATTATAGAATTGCTGGGTGTCGTAGCTTGCGGTGTTCGCAGGTGCAACTAAGGGCAAAAAGATCACGGCCATCGCCATGAACGTTGGTGTTTTCCGCAGGACCATCAGCATGCCTGTCGGCACAAGGACGAGCCCAATCGCGAGGCTAAGGCCCTCAAACGTTGTCAGGCCAGGTAGTACCGCAAATTTTACGATCGCTGCGAGTGCCACGGCCAGGCCGGCCCCAATCATGTAACTTATGCTGTTCGAGTAAGCTTGACTGGCGCGAGGCGAAAACAGGATGACGCCGATCGCGGCGAAGACCAAGGCCTGGGCGCCGCTCGGCCATGCAGTTGCTATCCAGAAAAGCTCGACGGCGCCGACCGTGACGAAGATGCGGGCAGCATTCACGAACGCAGGAAGCGGATCGGCTACACTGAACCAGACGGACCGGGACCTCGGGGGATTTCTAGCAGGATCAACCAGCAGCATTAATCCGTCGAGCGCGCGCTTAATGCCGATCAACCCCTCGGCCGTCCGGTCGGCGAGCAATCGGAGCGACGGCGTGTCGGCCGGTAAGGTTGTCAGAGACCTGATCGCTGAAGTGCAGGTCTTGCGCCAAGTTGAAGGATCAGCCACCCAGTTTGCGGCATCACCATGCACCGGTACGGAGCACAATTCTGGCGGGATGTATTCAAGTACAATGTCGGTTTCCCGCTGACCCTTGTCACGCAGAAAATCCAGATGGAAGGCTGCGGCCCGCCAGCCGGACAAGGCTGCGAAGAGGCCTCCTATTGCCGCCTGCAATACCGGCGAGTGAGGACGAAGGTCCGAAGAGTCTCCGAGCGCTTCGTCTATCACGGGGTCGAGCGCGGCGACACGTCGGATGAAATCGCGCCGTACCAGGCGCGTTCTGGATTGCTCCGGCCCAGCCAGCAAGAGCGTGCCGGTAAGCCTTCCGGTGATTTCAGACGCAATCGTAGCGAGCTGGACGGCAAGGCGGTGTCGGGCCCCGCCGAAATCTGTCCCGGCGAGCACCACACCCGCGCAGATAATGCCGATACAGATTTCGGTTGCGCGTGTGATCGCCAAGATTAGCACGTCGCCGTTCGCGCCACCGACCGCGCCGACCTCGTCGCTCGCAATGATTGCGGCGGTGATACCTGCCAGCGCTGCGCCGTAGCTCGCAAAGTTGCGCAGGAGCGTGGCCACGAACCCGCAAACGGCGCCCCAGAGAGCCAAACCAAAGAGGAAACCAAGGCGGTCTTGCACAAAGAATGACGTCAACACTACGATCGCCACCGCGCCGACCGCGGTGCCGATCATCCGGAACCAAGCTTTGCGGAGGGAGGCACCAAGACTTGGCTGACAGACGGCGGCCGCGGAAGCACCGGCCCAATACGCGTTGTCGAGTTGAAGCCAGAACGCGATATACAGCGCGAGGCATACTGAGGCCCAAAGCCGTAATCCGAACAGAAGGGCCGGAACTGCGGAGCGCAACGCGGCCATGGCTTGCTCCGCATTGAGTAGGTCGGATCGGGATTTTGGCGGTGTGCGAAGGCTCGCCTGGCTCATCTGTCCCTCCTGCGATCGCCGATACCCGGCGTGTGGCGTCGCAGACCACGGGCATCATGGCTTTCCGCACGTCGCCGCCATTAACGCGTTTACCGGTGATCACATCTCCAGCCACCATCTTGACGCTTCATTCAACGGCGCCCTTGCACGAAAATGTGCTGGTTTGAAGTTTCATGACGAGAATCCGGGTATGGCCATGCCCTCCGCCGAGCGCGAAGCAACTTTATTGTTCTCCAACGGTGCCCCCTCTCACGGAGTAAATAGCGCCTGCCTAACAGCCAAAAAAAGGACCGATGGCGATACGCCATCGGTCCTGCTTCTGCGCTTAAGCGATCGAGGTGGAGGGGGACACCTACATTCGCGGCACCAGCTGATCGTGGGGGATCAAATCAGCGATGCATGACCGGCGCAGAACTCCTGATCGTTCCTTCTGAAATTTTCTGCCGCGTCGAGCTTCATCAGTAGCGACATTAGCTCCGTCGCCGAAGCGCTATTGAATTTTCCGGTCACCGGTAGAATAATTCTGACGGCGATGACGACACGCAAAACGACCAGAATCTCCCGCTGATTTACCGCCCTTGCTGACGCCGCCATGCCGCCGGGCTCACTTTGACGCGTTGCGAGAAGACTCGCGTGAAATGCGCCTGATCCGAGAACCCGGTGTCCAGCGCGATCCCGCATAGCGGTTCATTGGTGTTGAGAATGAGATGCTTCGCATGCTCTACACGCTGATGAAGCAACCATTGATGCGGAGCGCACCCGACCGTTTGCTTGAATGCTCGACTGAAATGGCCCGTAGACAGGCGGCAGGCGCCCGCCAATTCTGGTAGACTGAGATCGCCCGACAGATTTGCGCGCAACATTTCCTTTGCCCGCCTCTCCTGCCAGGGCGCCAGGCCTCCCCGGCCGTACCGCGGCCGGAATGGAATCGGGGCATAGGTCCTGGCCAGGTGCGCTGTAACAGCTCGTGCAGTGTGGTCGGCAAACAGTTTGTTGGCCCGGTCGGGTGCTGCCAGGGCCGGAAGCAGTGCCAAAGCGAAGTTTTTTAAAACCGTATCTGCACGTGCGAGACTGATGGGGCAGTGCAGCTCCTCGATTGGTGCACCTCCTTCCGCCGAAGTGATGTCATCAAATGCGGATTGCGGGATGCAGAAATTCACGACATCAAACGGACTCCGGATGTCCGCTCGCCATGCGCTCCTCATGTCATTGACATGTAGCACGCCGGCTTCGAGCGCACCTGACGATTCATGCTCATTGTCACACCAGACGTCGTAAGCGTCGAGCCTTTCCAGGTGGACGCACGCTACGTACCATCCGCGTTTGATCGCGCGGTCGGTCATTCCATGACCTGGCTGTTTTCGCGCGATGTGGTTGATCACGAAATCGCTGCCCGGAACGGTACCGATCGAGAGTTGCTCCATCACGTCCACGCGGTTGGCGAGAGTTTGAGCGAAGACAACACTTACTTCTGCCTCGCTTTGAGTTTGCCGGCTTAATACTGGTCCTGGACCTGGGCGGGCCCTGATCTCGGCGCCTCTGGAGTTGCTCACTTCAACGAAGTTCATATCTATTCCTCCTGCGGGCCCATTCGAGCTCAATGCATTTCTCGGAGCATTTCGGCTCATTTGGGCGGCCACTTTTCGAGTGCCGGAGTCTCCGAAGCCAAAGCAGGTTTAGCTTCAGCACGACCTCAATACGACCTGCGATATCTGAAAGCCCGTTATTGAACCGCAGCGAGTGTGAGAAGTTGTGAGCGTCGAGGGGAGCTTTTGGTTCACCGGAAAGCGCGCGCGAGAAGATATGCCCGGTCTGTGTTCGCAGGGCTCGAACAAGACAGGAGCGTTTTCACTAGTAATCGTCGTATATTAGGCAGTTCCGAGTCCGGGGGGTTCCGCCGCCCTATGTAATGTGCAGTTGGCCGTGGAGAGCTGACCAATCGCACCGAGCGAAGCGACGTCCATGGGCAGTTGCAGGACTGCTCCCAAGACCGCCATAGATCACCTGACAGAGGAACCGCGCAGGTCAACCCCGAGGAAACGCATCAAACCGGGTTCTGACGAAAAAGCCCAGCAACCAGCGCGGAGTCAAGGTAGGCACGGACCTCAACAATGCGATCTCCTTCGAATCGGACTACCCAGCAATAATGATTGTCGAAACGCATCCCGTTGCGAGCGATCGCGTCGGAGACAAGTTCGACCACCGCCACATTCGATGCGACGATCAAATTGGTCACATGCAGCTGGGCTCCCTTCGGCAGCACCTTGCCTAGCTTGCCAAACGTCGCCTCCTGAAAGGCGCGCTTGGAGAGGTAGTGACCCGCAAGAGGGTGGGTGCCCATCACTGTCCAGTCGACGTCGCCGGCGACATGCTCAAAGAATGCTCCTCCATCGCCGGTCTCTAGACCTCTGAAAATCTCACGAACGTGGTCAGGCGTGATAGCCATCTGGGTATCTCCCGATTTGCGAGTTGCGCGAACTGCGGGTGTTTCCCCCTTTCGCACCGGAGATTTCGCTGGTGCGTGTTGTCTCGATGCACTCCCTTCAACCGCCTTGAACTGTTTCCTCGATCGGGAAGGACACGATCGCTACGCTACCGTTCGATCCGAAGCGTTGATTGACCCTGCCGTTAAGCCCGCGTGCTAGCTGATGAATGATCCCGATTCCCTGCCCGGGCCGAATGTTTTCTGGACCGGATCCATCATCGGCCACACGGCATTCCACATCGGTCCCGCGCTTTTTCAACTCAACTCGAATCGTCCCACCCCGACCAGCGAAAGCATGCCGGAACGCGTTCGTAATGAGCTCGGATACGATGAGGCCCAGTCTCCAGCACTGCCTTGAGCTTAGTTCGAGGGAATATTCGACAAGCACGAGTTCGATGCCGTTGTGCTGCAATTTCGCGCGGCTGATCGATTGACAAAGCTCGCGCAGATAAGCGGCCGCGTCGATCGGCCTATTCGCTGTTGGCATCTGCAACGCGCGATAAACGCGAGCGTGGTCATAAAGGTGTTCGGTTACTTCGGCCAATACGGCCTTGACTTCGCAATTGGTCGACCGTCCAGCAGTACAGGAGATGATACTGATGGTTGACGTCAGTTCGTTGTTGATCCGATGCGCCATTTCCTGCAACAGCAAAAATTCTCCGAAATCATCCGTCCACGCCTCTTCAGCCCGTATCGAAAACTGCCTCTTTTTCCTGTTAAACGCATTATTGTTGCCAGCGATCTGCATGTGTTTGCCTCTGCTATGTGATGATGGCCACATTGGCGATGAGCGCTGCTAGTTGCTTGAATTTTCCAGCCGACAAATTGTCGATTCCTACGCTGCTCATCGCCCGGCCGGATCTGTCATCATTGCCGGCGCTCTTCCGATCGCTCCTGCTGATATCCAGGAGTGGTCGTGCCAACGATTGGCGAGGCCGGCCCCGCCTCAACGCTTGGATCTGGAAGTCGGTCAAATCATCGTGCGTCCCGCCTAGCCACATCTATGATCACGATCAAGATTGGCACACTCGCAATCAGCGTCATGACAGCGAAGGCGGAAAACGCCGCGATGTATTTTAAAAGTGGCCGCCGCGTTTACTTGCGGACTCGATCGACCGCTGCCGGACCAACTCGTCAACGTGCATATTGCGTAAATAACATATCGTGCCCCTTTGCTCTACTCTCGTGGCACGGAAAACACGTCTCATGCTGGGCCTCGTCGACTGGCTTACTGGCGATGAACCGGCCGAAGCCCCAGCCACCCGTCGCCGCGTAATTCTTTGAATCTTTGACCATGATTTGAACCGTCGTCGCGGCACCAGGAACGAAAGCCGTCGGGGCCCCCAAGGCTGCATCATCTCCGAGTGACGGCACACGCTTCCAGGCTACCTTGGCCAACATTGCGCCGTCTGGAAACGGAAGCGTTCGTTCTCGATAGGCTTTCATCGCAACGGCGTTGCCGAGAATGACCCGTAATTCATCGAGGCCGACTTCCTGGGACGGGGCGATCACTTCCCACTGCCGATATCCAGCGGGAATTGTAACGCCATAGATCGGCGACCCATCAACTGCGCTACCCGAAGCGGCGAAGGGCTTGGATGCGGCGAGGCCCGCTAACGTCGCAACTGCGGCCACCAAGAACGGTACAGAGATTGTCTTCATGGACCACCCATCTGCATACGTGAAACTGCCGGACGGCTGGCGCCCTCGGCGCGCAGACCGTCGAAGTTGATGCTCATACCAAGGCTGGTAAGAAGCTTGTAGAAATCTGCCGAACCTAGTCGAAACTAGTCATCTGGTCGTTTTGCTGCCGACGCGTTGGCCGGCGCATTTACAACTGAAGCTCGCCGCCTATGAGAATGCCACTACCTAAGGGGGGCGTCACTCTCACCAAACGGCAAGCGATGGCGGCAGGTTCGACATTATGGCTAGAGCAGATCGCGCGATCAGCTCAAAACGATCGCTTGCCAAAGCGCGGCGTTCCCTTCGTCTTTTTTGTGAAAATACGGCGCGTTTTCTACAAGCGATCATCCGTCTCCCAGCATATCCGTCGCTCGATCATAAGCGCATCTGCCTTGACCTAGAGCTGAGCTAACGGAGATCACAATGCGAAAGACGGTTCCTTTTATCCTCAGCATGGCACTTGTGTCCGGACCGATGATCCAGGCGGCAGCAGCCGACAGGCAGGAGCATTCTTATGCGGCCACTCTGGCAAACCACGAAGAGCGGAAATTTGACGACTCTGGCTTTAGTGGACGGGATTCTTCGCGACCGGGCGGTGAAAACCCGAATTCAAATCCCTTGAGAAGCTAATCCAACCGGATGGGACATTGGGAAGACGTCAAGAATGTTTTCCCGATGTCCGCGAGGCTGATCTTGAGAAGTTGTTAACGTACCCGGCATCGCGTCACACCCGCTAATTCAGGAGGCGTCAGTGCAAACCAGTTCAACATTTCTTCGCGACGATGCAGCAAACCAATGTGCGATCTGTGGTCGAAAGTTTGGTCTCCTTCGGCACTACGCTTGGCAAACAGCACTGTGCTCAAGCAAGTGCTGCGAACAATTTCGCGGTCGCGAAAAGGGAGATCGCGAATGGCTGAGCGCCGGCGACCAGAGCAATCGCATTTCCATACAGACATGCGCCCGCTTCTGAGTCGTCGCCTCACATCATTCGTGATCTTACCGAACCATCGTCGAAATATTGGGCTGAAAGGCGACAGGAGAACTTTCCGATGAGAATCATTGCTGCGGCTGCGCTGTCAAACTTTGCCCACGAGAGATTCGAGTCAATCTCCGACTTCGTGATTGTCGTTCGGAACCTGATCAAGGACGTGCGCGATAGCTACCGGCCGGAACTTCACTACATGCGCGGGCCCGGTCCGAAATGCCGCGCCAAACATCAGCCGCGATTGAGATTCGATTCTGAAACCGCATTGCCAACCCGGCGCGTTCCTCAGGGAGTTGTCGTTCCGGCTCAGCTTTCCCGCAATACCAACGCGAAGTCCGCCGAGAGTTTTCGTTCGCGCCCTGCATAGCGCCGTTTGCGCAACGACAGAGTGCGGCGACCTACCGGTCTCTTTGCAGATGTTAGATTTATACGGAATCGGCCCCCGCGACTACTATTGAACACTCACAACTAGAGGAGACAACTATGATTGCGACGCTGCTGGAAAGAAATGACGCCGCCACGAATGATACTCGGTCTGGCACAGCACTCTTCAACGACCCTATCCGCAATAAGGGCACCGCCTTCACGAAGGATGAGCGTCGCAAGTACGGCATCGAAGGCCTCTTGCCCCAGGCCGTGGAAACCCTCGACCGCCAGCTGGAACGCGTCATAGGCCAACTCGATGCGAAGTCCACTGATCTGGAGCGGTACATATACCTGGTCTCTCTTGCCGACCGCAACGAGACGCTGTTTTTCCGGACACTGATGTCTGATCCTTCGCGTTTCCTGCCCATTGTCTACGCCCCCACTGTCGCAGACGCTTGCCTGGCGTTCGGACACATCTACCGTCGTGCCAGGGGCATGTATATCGATCGCAGCATGAAGGGGCGTATGGCCGAGGTGCTACGCAATTGGCCCCACCGTGACGTCCGGTTTATTTGCGTTTCAACCGGCGGCCGCATTCTCGGCCTCGGAGATATTGGCTCGAACGGCATGGGTATCCCGATCGGAAAACTTGAGCTCTACACCGCTTGCGCAGCGATCCCGCCCAACGGTCTGCTGCCCGTGATGTTTGATATCGGAACCGCGAATGAGGCGTTGCGCGCCGACCCGCTGTATCTCGGATTGCGCGCACCACCGCCCTCCGAGAAGGAGCTTGACGAACTCACCGAAGAGTTCGTGCAAGCGGTGCAAGACGTGTTTCCCGGTTGCTGCATTCACTTCGAGGATTGGAAGGGCACAGACGCTATTCGCATCTTCGAACGCTACCGCGACAAGGTTCTCTGTTACAACGACGACATTCAGGGTACGGCCAGCGTGACCATTGCGGGTCTCACGACGGCACTCCAAATCAAGGGAGAAGTGCTGGCAGACCAGCGGTTCCTGTTCCTTGGCGCCGGTTCTGCGGGAATCGGCATCGCTAACATGATTGCCGAAGCCCTCCAGGGCAAAGGGCTCACGCTTGACGAAGCACGCGCCCGCATCTCGCTATTCGACATCAACGGTCTACTGGAGCCAAGCCGAAGGGATCTCTCATCTGCGCAGAAAGTTTACGCGCACCCGGCGCAGCCATCAGTAGACCTGGTGGCGACGATCGAGGTTTTTAAGCCGACGATTTTGGTCGGCGTGAGCACCAAAGGCGGTGCCTTCACCAAAGAGGTGGTGGAAGCGATGAGCCGCCTCAACAAACGACCGATTATCTTTGCGCTGTCAAACCCAACCGACAAAGCGGAATGCACGGCGGAACAGGCATACACGTGGTCGAAAGGAAGGGCCTTGTACGCAGCGGGCGTTCAATTTCCCGATGTAACCCTGGATGGCCAAGTCTTCCATCCCGGCCAGGCCAATAATTTCTATATCTACCCTGCCGTTGCGCTTGCGACCTATGTCGCCCGTCCGCGACGCATCACGGATGCTTGCTTTGTCGCTGCAGCCGAGGCTAGCGCCGATCAGGTGGGCCCTGAGCTGCGAGCCAAAGGCATGTTGTTCCCTGGTCAAGCCAACATTCTTGAGATGGAAGTTACGACGGCAACGCGTGTGGCAGAGTTCATGTTCGACCACGGACTGGCTCAAGCGAAGCGACCCAGCGATGTTCGTGCCTGGATCGAAGGCCAGCTCTACGTTCCTCGCTACTGAAACCGGGGCATTGCCAAGAACGAAAAGCTGCCGCGAATCGAATCTTGCGGCAGTTTCTTGCCAACTCAAGGGAGAGCCAAGTCATGAATATCCAAGCGACCCCCGCACCGCGCGAGATTCCGATTGGCATCGATGCCGTAGGCCAGCGACGCGAGACAGACTCCATGGGCGCCGTCGACGTGCCCGCCGACCGTTACTGGGGAGCCCAAACTCAGCGCAGCTTGATTCACTTCTCGATCGGCAACGACCATATGCCCAAGTCCGTCTATCATGCTTATGGC
>Ga0116129_1001383_pt1 | contig 13389 bp, 10 predicted proteins | sample June2015DPH_17_2_FD_89732 | JGI IMG/M metagenome (GOLD analysis project Ga0116129, IMG submission 89732) | Peatland microbial communities from SPRUCE experiment site at the Marcell Experimental Forest, Minnesota, USA - June2015DPH_17_10 | ecosystem: Environmental > Terrestrial > Soil > Wetlands...
GGGATATTGCGCTGACAGCAGAGTTCGATGAAATGCGCGCCCTTCAGCGAGCTTTCGCTGAACAGGATGCCGTTGTTGGCGATGATGCCGACCGGATAGCCCCAGATATGGGCGAAACCGCAAATCAGGGTCTGGCCGTAAAGCTTCTTGAATTCATCGAACTCCGAACCGTCGACCAGCCGCGCGATGATGTCATGAACATCGAACGGCTTGCGCCCGTCGGCGGAGACCACGCCATAGATTTCCTCAGGCGCAAACAGCGGCTGGCGCGGCTCACGCATGTTCAGCGCGGCGCGCGTGGGTTGCTTCAGCGTGGCGACGATGCGCCGGGCAATCCCGATGGCGTGGCCGTCGTTCTGCGCGTAGTGATCGGTAACGCCGGATTGCCGTGAATGCACGTCGGCCCCGCCCAACTCCTCCGCCGTGACGACCTCGCCTGTGGCCGCCTTCACCAGCGGCGGGCCACCGAGAAAAATCGTGCCCTGATTGCGCACGATGATGCTCTCGTCCGACATCGCCGGGACATAGGCCCCGCCGGCCGTGCAGGAACCCATCACGATTGCAATCTGCGGAATACCCGTAGCCGACATCTGCGCCTGATTGTAGAAGATGCGGCCAAAATGCCGCTCGTCGGGAAAAATCTCGTCCTGCTGCGGCAGGAACGCACCGCCTGAATCGACCATGTAGACGCAGGGCAGATTGTTCTGCCGCGCGATATCCTGGGCGCGAAGATGCTTCTTCACCGTGATCGGATAATAGGTGCCGCCCTTGATGGTCGCATCGTTAGCAACGATGACGCATTCGCGCCCCGAAATTCGCCCCACCCCGGTTATGATGCTCGCCGAATGCACGTCGCCACCGTACAGGCCATGAGCCGCCAGCGGCGACAGCTCGAGAAATGCCGTTCCCGGATCGATCAGGAGATCGACGCGCTGACGCGCCAGCATCTTGCCGCGCGAGGTGTGCCTGGCGCGCGATGCCTTGCCGCCGCCGCCAGCCACCAGATCGAGCTTGGCGCGAAGTTCTGCGACCAGCCCCCGCATGGCCTCGGCATTACGCGCAAAATCGGACGAGGTGGGGTCGGTCGTGGAATGAAGTGGCATGGTGTTTTTGCAGGTTATGGTGCAGCGCAACCCGGCATTGGGGCTTGCGTCATGGTGTCATTGCGCCGCCGCCTAATGCAACCTCAACTTGGCGCCTTCCCGGAAGGCGTCAGCCGATTCCGCCCCCTAGTGGGTCCAGGGTTCGCCGCGCCGGAACGCAAAATTGTCGGCATAGGCGGCTTGCCGGCGAGCCGGCTCCTTCGGCTCGATCACCTGGTAGGGAATGCCCTCGCGCTCGCAATAAGCGACCGCGTCTTCCCTGGTGTCGAAGCGAAGGGTGAGCTGCTGCTTCATGTCGCCGGACGAGGTCCAGCCCATCAGAGGCTCGATCGCTCGCGGTTGCTCGGGCTCGTAATCGAGCTGCCATTCCCTGGTCTTGGCGGCCCCCGATTGCATCGCGTTTTTGGCCGGCTTGAAGATGCGTGCAGTCATGGACGATCGGGCCCCGTGAGATATGCGATATTGAAGCGCGTGGTGGGAACGGCCGGGATAGTATAGAAACATCTTTCAGGAATTTGAATCGATGATTCTGATCCTGGATGTGATATTTTCCGGACCGGTATAGTCATTTTGCCGCGCCGTGACAATCTCGGCAGGTGGCGCGGCTGCAGCCCACAAAGCCCCGGTCTTCCTGAAAACACTACTTCGAAACGGCACCCATGAAAATCAACGCCTCTCTTCCCGAAAAAGGACGCGATCTCCGGCTCGACCTGTTTCGCGGGGTCGCGAACTGGGCGATTTTTCTGGATCACATTCCCGACAATGTCGTGAACTGGATCACCACCCGAAATTACGGCTTCAGCGATGCCGCCGATTTGTTCGTTTTCATCTCGGGATATACCGCGTCGTTCGTCTACGCCCGGATGATGCTGGAACGCGGCTTCATGGTCGGCGCCACGCGCCTGACCAAGCGCGTCTGGCAGCTCTATGTCGCTCACATCATCCTGTTCGTCATCTACGTTGTTTCGATCGGCTATGTCGCGCTGCGCTTTTCCGATCCGGAGATCATCAACGAGTTCAACGTGGCGGGCCTGGTCGACAATCCGATCGAAACCCTGCGCCAAGGATTGCTGCTGAAGTTCAAGCCGGTCAACCTGGACGTGCTGCCGCTTTATATCGCACTGATGGGACTATTTCCCCCGGTGCTGTGGGTCATGCTGCGCCAGCCCGGCCTGACCATGCTGTCGTCGATTGCGCTTTGGCTCGCCGCCCGACAGTTCGGCTGGAACCTGCCGGCCTATCCTGGCGGGGTATGGTACTTCAATCCGTTCTGCTGGCAGGTGCTGTTTGTGTTCGGCTCGTGGTGCGCGCTCGGCGGTGCAAGGAAAGCGCGGACGATTATCGATGCGCCCTTCACGCTTTACTTCTGCATAGCCTATCTCATCTTTGCCCTTGTGATGACGATGGCGGGCAAATTTCCGGATTTCGGGGCGCTGTTTCCGGATTGGTTCTATTCGGCCTTCAACCCCAACGACAAGACCAACCTCGCGCCCTACCGCTTTGCGCATTTCGCGGTGATCGTGATTTTGGTCATCAGGTTTGTGCCCAAGGATTGGTCGGGCCTGGAGTGGCGGATATTCGATCCCGTCATCGTCTGCGGTCAGCAGTCGCTCGCCGTGTTCTGCGTCGGCGTATTCCTCTCCTTCGTCGCACATTTCGTATTGACGCTCAGTTCGGGCTCGCTGCTCGCGCAGATTCTCGTCAGCGTGACCGGAATAACGATCATGACCATCGTCGCCTACTACATCTCCTGGTCGAAAAGACAGGACAAGCCGGTTTCGAAACCGGCGGCGGTTAAAGCTGGATAATGCCGGCCGCATTGGTCGATGGCGACATGGCGGGCGCGAAACAGGCCCAAAACAGACCGTCGTCGCACAAGCCCGCTACGAACGGGGATCGGTGACCAACTTGCCTTTCGACGAAAACCCTTCCCACTCGCTGGACCAGCCGATACCCTTCTCGCTCCGCGTTCCCTGCAGCGCGAACGCGGCGCCCTGGGGGTCCCTGCAGTGCAAGATCAGGTTGCCGCCCGGCGAATCATTTGGGCCCGCGAAGATCTGGCCGCCGGCGGTCTTCACGCGTTCCGCGGCTGCGTCGATGTCGCCGATATTGAAGTAAAAAAGCCAGAATGGGACCATCTCCGACGGAGGTTTGGTTAACATGTCGCCGATCGTCTGCCCGCCAGCGGAAAACGGCTGATACGTGCCCGTCGGATCGATTTCGGCGCCGGCTTTCTGCCAACCAAAAAGCTCGCCGTAGAAAGTTAACGCTTTCTCCCCGTCGCTGGTGATCAATTCATGCCAGCCCACGCGCCCCGGTTTGCCGGGTTCGGCGGGTTTCTGTTGACCGGCTTTCAGCCCCTCGACCAGCGCAAGCGTAGCCATTTGTGGATCGGCGACGATCGAAATGCGGCCAATATTGCTGTTCGTCGGTGAGACGTAAACAGCTCCGCCAAGGCGCTTGATCCGGTCGGCGGTAGCGTTCGCGTCGTTGACGCTGACATACCCGACCCACCTCGGCGTCGCACCTTTTTTCCTGGCGTCTTCCGGCAGGTCCATAAGGCCGCTTACCGAGCTCTTTTCGGAGGTAAACAAGGTGTAGGCCAGATCGGGCGTCGACGCGTCCCGCGCGCCCCAGCCCATGACCTTGGTATAAAAGGCCATGGCAGCCGCCATGTCGGTCGTGATCAACTCGTACCAGGCGAAACGTCCATGATAATCGACCATGTCGGTTTCTCCGTTCGGGCCTGCGACAGTCGCAGCGCCGCATTGAGCCGACTTGATTCAGCCGACTTGGCCTCTTTATTGCAGATCATGATTGAGTGGCTAGGAATAATGGCGGAGCAACGCAATTGCAAGGACGCACACAGCGCCCCTTGCCGTTCCGCCGAGCGCAAGGTGCAACGATGAATCATGAATGAATCATGAATGAAGTGCCCCGCAAAATCACTACCATGTCAAATACACCCTGCGTCACCGGCCTTGCCTGACGGATTTGCAGAGGCTACTATCTGCGCGCTGGACTCGAAACGTCTTTTTGCAAGGTAGGGAGGAACTATGCCACGAGTGAAACAAGCTTCGAAAACAAAGCATGTATCGAAAGCCGTACCGGTGATGGGGGCCGCCGGGCTGACTTTATCACTGGTGGGAGGTGCATCCGCCGCGGCCGTGCCGGCAGCGGATGTGCAGCCCATGCCGAACGTTGCACCGGGTCACGAAATCACCCTCGGTGAAGAGGAAATCTCCGACGTCAGCCTGGCGACGTTCTATGCCTTCGACAAGGAGAACATAGCGGCGGCTGAGGGCCGCATACAGCTGGCTCGCGGCGGCTGTCATGGCTGCGGTCATGGCTGCGGCGGCAGAGGCTGCGGCGGCAGAGGCTGCGGCGGCAGAGGCTGCGGCGGCAGAGGCTGCGGCTGTCTTGGCGGCTGCGGCTGCGGCTGCGGAGGATGCGGATGCGGTTGTTTGTCGTGGGGCGGTTGCCGCCTTTGCTAACTGCGATCGCGTTCCGATTACGTTGACCAATGTAGGTCATGGCCGGGTTCGACAGGGTCGACCCGGCCATCCGTTGTTTTGTTTGCCGCATCTCTTGGGTGCGTGCGTGGACGGGCCGGCGGATCGCGGCCGAGTGGGTCCCCAACCCTATCGAGAAACGCCAGCACGCGGGCTGGATGATGAAACTCCTGCAGCCGGGGAATGCGCCTTGTATTTGCGATCCGGATTGGTGGGTAACAGGCGTGTGCAGGTGTCATGACAGGTAATCGAGGGACCAACTCCAGGCGGCGCGTCAGCAAGGACGTTCTGCAGTTCGCGCCGAACTTTACGGTCTATACGATACCTCCCGATGTCGTGTGCCTCTATTCCGAGGACCGCAAATTCTTCCTTCACGGCGAGCTCTATTGTGCCCTCGCCTCCGCGCTAGGAAAGGGTGGAAAAAGCTCCCGCGAACTCGTCCGCGCGCTGGAGCAGCAATTTCCATCCGACAAAATCGAGGAAGCCCTCCAACGGCTGCTCCAACGCCGCTATGTCGTGCCCGCATCGGCCGCCTCCACGGGGGCTGTGGCCGGCTATTGGGCGAGCCTTGGCGTGCCGCCAGAGGCCGTGGCGAAGAATCTCGGGGATTGTCGTGTGCGCATCGAAGCGATCGATGTGCAGGGTGCGGCGAAACTTGCTGCCGCGCTAACTGCGCTGGGCGTTCGCATCGTCAAGCGATCCGCCGACCTGACGATCACGCTGGTGAGCGACTATCTCGAACAACGACTGGCCGAATTGAACCGGCAGCGCGTGTCGGACCGCACACCCTGGCTGCTGGTTCAGCCCTCCGGCGCATTTCCCCTGGTGGGTCCGTTGTTCAGCCCCGGCGAAACCGCCTGTTGGACCTGCCTTTTCGATCGCATGATACGCAACCGCGAGGTCAAGGGGTTTCTCGACCGCGGAGCGGCGCGCGCCGTCGCGGTTTCGCCTCTCGTTCGTGACACGCTCGGACAAGGCGGCATCCAACTTGCCGCCATCGAGATCGCAAAAGCGATCGCCACCGGCTTTCGCACGGATTTGCGCGATCACATTGTCAGCCTGGACCTCCTGGGCTCAAGCGTTGTGAAGCATTATGTGGCGCGCCGCCCGCAATGTCCGACCTGTGGCAACAAGAAGCTTCGGGATCCGCGCCGTGCGCCGGTGCCGATCGAAATTGGCCCGGGCGCCAAGCTGGTCATGACCAGCGGGGGATACCGGACCGTATCGTCGCGTACCACGGTTGCGCGTTTTCGCAAGCACGTCAGCCCCCTCACCGGCGTGGTCAAGAAGCTCGAGCGGATCGAAGCCGATTTGCCGCTGAATACCAACTATTTTGCGTCGCATAATTTTTCGGCGCCGGCCGAGAGTGTCAATCAGCTCAGGGCGGGACTGAGCGGCGGCAGCTTCGGCAAGGGCAGCACTGCCGAGCAGAGCGAAGCCAGCGGACTGATGGAGGCAATCGAGCGTTATTCGGGGGTTTTTCAAAGCGACGAGATCAGGGTAACGCGGCGTTTCACGGACTTTCCACCAGGCGAAGCCCTTCTTCCCAACGACATCCTGCTGTACAGCGACGCGCAAACCCATGCGCCGCACACACATGATTCCGGCGATGCGCAGGTGGCCCCTGCTCCCTTTGATCCGTCGGCCAGGATCGAATGGTCGCCGGTCTGGTCGTTGCGCGACGGATGCTTCAAATATATTCCGACCAGCCAGTTGTATTTCTTCTACAGTGGCCCTGCCGCGTTTGCGGCGGATTCCAACGGCTGCGCGGCCGGCAACACGCTCGAGGAGGCGATCGTCCAGGGATTCCTCGAGCTGGTTGAGCGGGATGCCTACGCAATCTGGTGGTACAATCGATCGCAACGGGCGGAACTGGATCTCGATCAATTCGACGATTCCTACGTCCGCGATCTCAGATTCCTGCTCGCCGAATCCGGGCGTCGGCTTTGGGTGCTCGACGTCACCAGCGATCTTGGCGTTCCGACCTATGTGGCGATATTGCACTGGATGCAAAACGGACAAGAAAACATCGAGTTCGGTTCTGGCGCGCACTTCGATAGCCGCGTTGCCTTGCTGCGCACGTTGACGGAACTGAACCAGTTCCTTTCCATCGGTTTGATGGACGGCGGCAGCGGCGAGAAATCGAGCCTCGACGGTGTCTCGCCGTTGAAGCTCGCGGACCATCCGTTCTTGACGCCGAGCGACATACCGCCAGCCCAGCCGGCCTCCGGCTTGCAGTTCGGCCCCCTCAACAACACGCGCGAGCAGGCACTAGCCTGCGTCGATATAGCCAAACGCGCGGGCCTCGATTTCCTAGTGCTCAACCAGACGCGGCCCGATGTCGAGGTGCCGGTGGTCAGGGTGATCGTTCCCGGACTGCGCCATTTCTATCGCCGCTTCGCACCGGGCCGGCTCTACGACGTTCCGGTGAAACTCGGATTGCGAGACCGGCCGCTGCCGGAAAGCGAGCTCACGCCGTTTCCTCCCCATAGCTAGAGGATCATGCCGGCTTGCGCGCTCCCGCAAAAAACAGAGGGCGGAAGACCGCGCCAACCATTTCCGCCCGACTGGGCGGTCAGCTTACACTTGCAACGCACGCGGACGGAAGTATCGCGGCCGGCTTCGACGGCGGCTATTCGGTCGCCTTGGGAAAGTTCAGCGCCGGCGCGGTAGACCGCGCGCAGGGCTTGCGCGCGGGCCTGCCACTCGGCTCGTTCGGCCCCGATGGCACTGCCGTCGACAAGGAAATCGATCTGCTGGTCCGGCGGCTGGCCCGGCGAGGCCTTCTGGAATACCGCTTCAGACAATCGCATGACGGCGACGACCAGGTCGTCATCGAACCGCAGGTTCCCGATTATTGGCCGCGGACCCCAAAGCTCAACGATGCCGATCTTATCGTGCTGTCGCGGTTCGCGTATTTGCGGCGGCGCGGCAACGAGATGGTGCTGGAGTCGCCGCGCGCCGGCGCGTTGTTCAGGATTTGCGATCCGAAGATTGCGACCGCGATCGCCATGTTGTCCACGCCCCAGAAGGTTGGCCGGCTGCGGCGGCAGGAAGGGTCTCCGCAAGCCGAACTTCTCGCTTTGCTGGTGGATTGCCAAATCCTTTTCAAGGTCGACGCTGCCGGCGGCGATGGCCTGCGATCGCGAGAGGGCGACGACAACCTCGTTTTCTGGGACTTTCACGATCTCTTGTTCCATGCCCGCAGCACGGAGGGCCGGCACGCCAATCCGGTGGGTGGAGGTTATCCCTATGTTGGCGTCATACCTCCGTTGCCAGCAGTGCGGCCATGCTGGCCCGGAAAAAAAATCGATCTGCGCAAGCTCCCGGCGGCGCGCTCGGAGGCAATCTCGCCATTCGCGAGGCTACTGGGTCAACGTCATTCATCGCGCAGCTACGATGATCAGCAACCTATAACGCTCGCCGAACTTTCGCGATTTCTCGATAGCACCGCACGCGTCCGGTCGAAATGGGAAAGCCAACCCGATCTCGACGGCAGCGGACCGATGATCGGTTACGCTGCCAGGCCGTATCCATCGGCGGGCGCCAGCTACGAGCTCGAGCTCTATCTGGCCGTCGCCAACTGCGAAGGGCTTGCACGCGGATTCTATCACTACGACGCCGGCGGACACGCGCTGACGCCAATCGAGGTGCGCGCGCACGAACTCGAAGCGCTGTTGACCGGTGCCGAATATGCAATGGGAGCGCCCGCCCCGCCCCAGATCCTGATCACGATCGCGGCGCGCTTCGGCCGGGTTTCATGGAAGTACAGCTCGTTCGCATACGAACTCATTCTCAAGGACGTCGGCGTATTGATGCAGACGCTCTACTTGATGGCGGCTGATATGGGGCTGGGTGGCTGCGCGCTCGGGACCAACAACATCGATCTGTTCTCGAAGATGACCGGGATCGAATTCCACATCGAGGGCCCAGTCGGTCAATTTGCGATGGGGCGCGGCGCCGAACCGGAAGCTCCCGGCTAGCAGCCCGCGACGGCCGTTTTGCCGTCAGCCGTTCCGGCCGGCATTTCTGCTCAACGCCCGTGCACCCCGTGCCAATAAAGGCATCCAAGCCTTTTATATATTTTATATTTATAAAATAAAGTCCCCTTCGATCCGGAAATCCTATTCGACCACGGCTAAATTGGCTGACGTGGAAAAAGCACCCCGCAAACAGAACCCGACATTGCGCGTGTGGTCAGGCGATCCCCGGCCCCGGTGGCATGAGTATTGCTGGAGCTTTTGATATCAATAAGGTCGCCGGAGTCCGTCAGGTGCGCATGTCTTTCGCATTTCGCCGATGGAATTTGTTGGACGCATGGCCACTAGCTCGCGCCCGCAAGCCGCTGTTGATGACGGTTGCCGTGCTCACGATGGCCTTTGCCGGGATCGGCGCCCGTCCCGCGCATGCGGAAGATCCCGACATCACCAGCCGGCGCGCTTCGGCGCGAACGGATTTCAGCAACGACGAGATCAAGGACGGCTTTTTCAAGATAGCGTTCGGCGCCGAATTGCAGCTCGGCACGGCGGTCGAACGCGTACGCAAATACGACGAGCCGGTCAGGATATTCGTGATCAGCGATGGCCTGCCGGATCGCCGTTCGGAGATCGCGGCGGTCGTTGCCGATATTCAAAGGCGAGTGAACCATCTTGACATCGCGGTGACGAACGACCGCCAGACCGCCAACTTCGTCGTCAGGCTGGTCGCCGATCGCAACCTTGCCGCGACCATTCGTACGCTTTACGGAAACGATCGGGCGACGCGAATCGAAAAATCGCTCAATCCGCAATGTCTGTCCGGCATTGGCAAGGATAACCGCTATCGCATCCGCCGAGCCGAAGTGATCCTGCCGGTGGATGCCGGAGACTTTACCTTCTACGACTGCGCCTACGAAGAACTGCTGCAAGCGCTCGGTGCCATCAATGACGACCGGTCGGTCCCCTGGACGATGTTCAATGATGACGTCCAGATGGGTTTCTTCGATGTCTACGACCAGTATCTTCTCAATATTCTCTACGACCCGCGCATTCGCCCTGGCATGACCAAAGAGGAAGTCCGCCGCCTGTTGCCGGACGTCTTTCCGAGCGCGCGGGCGTGGGTGGCAAGCACCAACCCGCCGCAGCAAGATGACCGGCGTGGCGAATCAGTTGCTGATCCGACGCAGGCTGTAACCGTCCTGGAGCGGGCAACGGACGCAGCAGCCGGCCACGGATTCAAGGTCTATTGACAACATGCAGCCACGGTCCGCGAAAACTGTGGGCCGCAGCATCATCGCCAGTCTAGAGATACAAAATACTCGCCATCGAGAGGCGCAAGCGACCGAGTAATCGGGACCAGAATCGACGGCTCCCGGATATTGCCAGTCAGCCTACGCTAGTGCCTCTGCGAAGGGTTTCTCGCTGACGAAGAGGAGTATTCCGTAATCCTGAAGTCGGTCGTTCGTGCCTGTCGATTGCCCTGATTCGCACTCGCGGCATGGTGCTCGTTCACATATTTCGAAGGCGCGCTGCTTGATCCTCCGGCCTGAGCACTGTCGAACGGCAGCGTTGATGCGGAAAGAATAGCCAGCGCACCCGCGGCGATAACCAGATATTTGTTCATTGCATCCTCCGTTTGGTTCGGGACAACCCAAACAAAACAGGTTTGGACGTTTCCGATCTAAACGCCTTTGTCCCGCAAACCGAGAATGATCCCGTCTTGGGAGAAGCGCAAGAATCAATCAATCGCCGCACGAAAGATCAGCAACCGGCTTCTGTCGATGAAAAGAATGGCAATGAGGAATCATCCCAGATCATTGCAATGCACAAAACTCCTGCGCCGTCTCGATTTCTTGCCGCCCGGTCGCGGTTGGCCGCAGATTTACCTGGCCATCGTGCAAGGATATAGGAAGGAGCCAGCGTGGCACGCCAAGGGATTTTGGTAGCTGCGCAGCCGCGTGCACTGCAAAGATAAAGGATAGGAGAGAGATTTGTCGCTCAGGAAATCCATTGGTGGGATCTGCATTACGCTGGGGCTGCTTTCGACCGGCGCACCTCTTGCGCTTGCCCAGTCTGCTCCCCAGGGCGACGCAGCCCGTCCCGATCCACTCAAGAAAGGGGCGGATATCTGGGATGCCAATCATGACGGCGTCTACACCTGCGACGAATGGAAAAAGCATCTTGACCGTATATTTACCTTGGCCGATCGGAACCACGATGGACGCCTCGACGCGTCCGAATTTACGACCGTCCGCAAGATGGACCCCGAATTGGCGGATGCGGACTTCGGCTATTTTGACGAAAATCAGGATGGCAAGATCACGCGCGAGGAGTTCGTCACCAAGCCGAGCGAGTTCATCTTGCGGTTCGACAAGAACGGCGACTGCCGCGTCACCCCTGAGGAAATAAAGGCGTCGACGGATACGGGCGGCCCGAAACAGCCTACCCGGGATAGATTTCACACAAATTGACGACCATAGCAGGGATAACCCGGCGAACGGCCGCGAAATTGACTTGCGGTCGCGCCTGACGCGCTGCGCCAGGCTGATATAAATAGGTAAGCATTACTGCCTTGCATTTTTATAAAGAAACGCTTGCTGCTGCACCGCGATCAACGATAGCCTTTTGGGCAGTTGATCATGAAATGTGCGGGGCACGCCGTCATGAATGCACAAACAAATACAGCAAATACAGCAAGAAAATCTGACATCAAGCCAACGAATCGAATCTGGTTGGCAGGGGTGGTTGCTCGCACGCTCTTCCTGATTATCTTGGCGGTGGTGACCGCACGCGTCGCCAGTCCTCAAATTGAAACCGTCCGCTCCGCGTTCGAGACGCCTGGTGACCTCATCAGAGTGGTGTTGGGCTTTGCCGTTTGCCTCTGGCTGGTCATCAACATATTCAAGTTGCCCAAGGATGCCGGTGCCTATCACACTTGGTCGTACCTTGGAGTCGGGCTTGTACCTCTCGCGGTATTGTGCGCCGTCGTGGTTTGGTAGAGGCGAGCCGCGCGAAAGGCTCAACCGTTGCCGTCGTTGATCGTGCCTCCGAGCGATGATCGCATCGTTATGCGGCGCCGGTAAATCGAGATTCCAGAAATATCAGAATAGGCGAGCTCGATTGCGCCAGCCGATCACTTCTCGGCCACTTCCGGTTTCGGGGCCACTTCTGGATCTTCGAACGTGCATTTCCGCCAGTCGTTCCAGACGCAGTTCGACGGCCAGCCGCCGCCGAGCGCCATGAACAATGCTGCCGTATCTGAAAGACGCGTGGCTTGAGTCTGAACGCGGACGACGGCAGCCGTCAGATACACTTGCTGGGCATTCAGCACGATGACCTGATTGACTTGCCCGAGAATGAGCTGCTTCTGAATGATGTCGAGACTGGCTTTGGCGGCAACTTCGGCCTTCACGGCGGCCTTCATGGCGCGGGCATCCGCCTGCAGGCTGCGAAGCGCGTCGGCGACATTCTGCAGCGCCGTGACAACAGCCTGGCGATAGAGTGCATCCGCCTGGTCCAGCGCGGCTTCGGCGGCCTTCTGCTTGTGGTAAAGTGTCAGGCCATCGAAAATCGGCTGCGTTGCGCTCGCCCCGATAGCATAAACGTTGGTCCCCGGCGTAAACAGGCTGCCCGCGCTGAACGCGGTAGAGCCGAGATTCCCGGTAACCGTGAGATTTGGCAGCCGGGCAGCGACCGCCACACCGACCAGCGCACTCTGCGAATGCAGAAACGCCTCCGCGGCTCTGACGTCGGGGCGCTGGCGAATCAGCGTGCTCGGCAGGCTCACCGGCAAATTCGCCGGCAAGGTGAGACGATCGAGATTGAATTTCTCCAGGATCTCGTCGGCGGAGAATTGGCCTGCGAGCGCAGTCAGCAGATCGCGCTGAACCGCCAGTTGCTTCTCCAACGGTGGCAGGTTCTCTTCGGCCTGCGCGAGCGCGGCCTCCTGCGCCAGCACATCGACTTGCGCTGCCTGGCCGGCGGCGAACTGGCTCTTCAGGATATCCAGGATTCCCCGTTCCAGTTTGACAATCCGCTCGATTGCCACGATTTGTCCGCGAAGCGATGCCTCCTGGATCGCGGCGGTGACGACATTGGCGGTCAGCGTCAGGTAGGCCGCCTCCAGTTGGAACAGTTGTTGTTCGGACAGGGCGTCGAGACTCTCGACTGCACGGATATTCTGGCCCCAGATATCCGGAACGAAGCTGACGGTCAGTTGCGCGGTTTGGAGGTTAAATACTGACGGAGCCTGCCCGCCCGGCCCCGACTCCGAGGCTCCGGAAATTTGCTGTTTGGAAGGCGAGTAGTTTGCGCCGAGCTGCGGCAAAAACAGCCCGCGCTGCGCCAGCGCGTTAAACTGCGCGACCTTGATGGCCGCTTCGGCCGACTGCAAGGAAGGGTTGTGATCGACCGACAGCTTTATGAGTTCGTCGAGCGGCTTGGAACGAAACGCCGTCCACCACCGCAAAGACATATCCGCACCGTTGACGAAGTGCTGTCCCTCGACGTGAGGAGCCCCCGGACCGGCATCGGGCGAGGAAAGCCTTTCCTTTGTGTAGCGATCGACGTCCGGGACGGGCGGCGGTGCAAAATTGGGTCCAACGGCGCAACCGGAAACCACCGCGGAAAGCGCGCCCGCGATCGTCAAACCCACGATGAGCCGGCGCCTTCGACCGGCCCAGCCCGGCGTGATCAGCGGCAATCGTGAACAAATTCGTCTCAGACCCGACATATCAACGAATCCCTCAACCTTCCGACGAAGCCGGAACGTCCTCAGCCGTATCGCTATCGTTTGCA
>Ga0116129_1001384_pt1 | contig 13387 bp, 12 predicted proteins | sample June2015DPH_17_2_FD_89732 | JGI IMG/M metagenome (GOLD analysis project Ga0116129, IMG submission 89732) | Peatland microbial communities from SPRUCE experiment site at the Marcell Experimental Forest, Minnesota, USA - June2015DPH_17_10 | ecosystem: Environmental > Terrestrial > Soil > Wetlands...
CAGGTCTCGATTGCGCATGCTTACCCGGGCACCGAGTTCTATGACTTTGCGAAGACCAACGGCTTTATCACCAACGAGCGCATGGAAGACGGCGGCGGGCACCAGATGGCGCACATCGAATACCCCGGCCTGCCTGTCGACTACGTGATGGAGATGGTACACCGCTTCTACGACGAGTACTACTTCCGTCCCAAGGCTGCTTTCCGCGTGATCTGGAAAGCGGTCGTCAACCGCGATGTGCCGCGGCTCTACGTGGAGGCCAAGGCTTTCCTGAAGCTGCGTGCGCAACGCAATAAGATGGTGAAGGAGGCGCGCAATCATCAGCCCGACCCGTCGACCCCTGCCAAGGCCGGCGCTTAGACTTTGATCTCACCGGCCCTTTTTCATTCCGGCCTTCGGCAAACCCAGGGGAATCGAATCCCGCCGGGAAACATCTAATCCCCGATGGCTGCTCAAAGACTGTCGCCCCATCAATATATGATCCTGGGTCTGGTGGCGTTGAGCGCGCCGCTCGGCGATACCTGCCTTTCGCGCGGCATGACGGTGCTGCCGGCTGTTTCGCTCAGCCATCCGGCCACCCTCATCGCCGCGGTCTTCACGCCGTGGATCGCTTTGGGCATCGTGCTGCTGATCGGATTTTTCGCCTCCTATCTGACAGCCTTGTCGTGGGCCGATCTGACGTTTGTGCTGCCGGCAACCGCATTCGGCAACGTGATTGTCGCGATTCTCGCCCGTTTCTGGCTCCATGAAGCCATTTCCTGGCAGCGCTGGCTTGGCGTGGTGCTGATCACCCTGGCCGTGGGTTTCATCGCCCAGGGGCCTTCGCTCACCGAACGGCCGACCGAAACAAGTCAAGCACCGGAGGAACTCCTCGTGTCCTCCCGATCGCATGGCGAGGATTATGCCCGCGCCCGGGCGGGAAAGGAGTCCGTGCGATGACGGTTCCCTTCTCCCCCGCGCCCGTCAATCCCTGGATAGCGACGGCGATGATCGCCGCCGTGATTCTGTTGTCAACCACGGGCGAAGTGCTTACCGCAGCCGCCATGAAATCGATCGGCGATCTGGACCACATCCGTGCCCGCTCGGGCATGAAGGGCGCCATTTACGCGGTCGTCTCCTGCCCCTTGTTTTTCGCCGGCGTGGGATTTCTGGCGCTGGCCTTTTTCGCACTGCTGTTTGCGCTCAATCATTTGAACCTGAGCCTGGTTGCCCCGGCCGCGGCTTCGCTCACGCTGGTCACCAACGCCATTGCCGGCAAACTCTTTCTCAAGGAAAACGTGGACCGGAGACGGTGGACCGCAGCGGTGCCGGTCTCGATCGGCATCTATTTTCTGGCGCACTGAACCCGACAGGAGCCAGACAGAAGCCCGGCAAGCAAGCAGAGTCGACTGCCGAAACCAGTGCCGTCGAAGCTCAGCGGGGCTCAGGGGACAGCAAATGCATCAATCCCTGGGGTTTCAGGTCGGGAACGAGAATCTTTCTCGGCCTGAAAGCCGCTGCGCATACCGCTTCGGCGGCCAGATGGCCGCTGCGCGCGCCGCTTTCCATGGTTGAGGGCCAGCCGGTTTGTATCCAGTCCCCGGCGAGGAATAAGTTGGGCCAGGGCGACTCAACACCGGGACGATAGAGGTCTATCCCGGGCGGCACGCCGAACGTAGCGCGCACTTCCTTGGTGAGCGCGACCTTGTCGAGCTTGGCTTGCTTGACGCGGGGGAAGAACTCTTCGAGTTCGCCTAAGGACTGCGCGATTGCCTGGTCGCGCGGCAGAGCGGCGAATGCGCGCGTGGCGCTCACCACCAGCTCGATGTAGTTGCCGCTGCGGCCCTGCAGCAGGGACTGGTTATACATCCAGTGGATCTCGCGGTCGAGCAGTACGGCGTGTTCGAGCTCAGTGATGGGGCGGTCAAACCAGAGATGCACGCTGCAGATGGGCCAGTGTTCATGGCGATCAATCTTTGTTGCCAGCGAATCGGCACCGCAAACCGGAGGCAGGAGAGGGAGCAGTTTCGCCATGCCTTCAAACGGGAGCGCGACCACCAGGAAATCGGAGAGCAGCACATCGGCGGACCTCTTCAGGGAGCGCATCGTTACCGTCCATTGCGAAACTTCCTCATCCCAGTCCGCGCCTTCGACATTGGTATTGAAGAGCACCTTGCCGCCGCGCGCTTCAACGTAGGAGATCACCGGCAGGTAGAGTTGGCTCAGCGGCAGCCTGCTCATGCCCATCGTGCCGGCCAAGGCCGAGTTCATGAACAGCTCGCGAATCACCTTCGCCGCATAGGGCAGGCCGATCTGGTCAATCTCCGCGTTCAGGGCGCTGGCGATGACCAGGCGCCAGAAGCGGTCGAGCGCGCCCGGCGTCTGCCGGTTGCCTCGCAGCCAATCGCCCAGGCTCTCGGTCGAGTCCGGCGGGATGGGCTTCATCATGGCCCGGAATGCGCGGCCCAGGGCAAGCTTGTCCCGAAGCGAGAAGGCCCGGGCGGCGAGCAGCCGCGGCAGGCCATGGAACGGAGCCGGCAGCCAGCAGGGACCAAGCTTGGACTCGCGGCCGCCGGGCTCAATCATGGTCATGGCGCTGGTCCAGTGAATACGATCCTCGACACCGATGCGCTGGTAGAAGCCCTGCAGATTGGTGCAGCAGCCAAACAGCACATGCTGGCAGTTGTCGATCACTTCGCCCACGCCCGGATGCAGGTAAGACGAGGCGCGTCCGCCGAGGTAGCCGCGGCGCTCGACAAGGCGGACGGAAAACCCGGCTTCGGCAAGCGCGCAGGCGGCGCTCATGCCGGCAACACCACCGCCGATGACGGTCACAGTCCGGGCCGGTTGCTCGACCGATGCCTTCAACCCGCGATCCTCACCCAGGCCATCTTCATCATGCCGATGACCAGGATTGTGAGCTTGATTCGAGTGGGGACGGTGGCGCGCTTGGAAAACACGTCGAAGTCGGCCTGCTCGATTCGTTTGAGCAGCGCGTGATAGATTTCGACCAGCACCCCCAGGGCGGGACGGCTCTCGGAGTCAATCAACGGCATCAGCATGTGCGCCGACCGATAGTAATCTTCCGCTCGCCGGCCAATCTCCTTGAGCAGGGCGCGTTCGTTCGCATTGGGCGCCGAACCGGCTCTGCGATGGAGCACCGAATCGAGCGACACCTGGTGCGTCTTCAGGTCTTCGAGCGGCAGATAGACGCGACGGCGCGCGGCATCTTCGGCCACGTCGCGAAGAATGTTGGTCAGCTGGAAGGCGATTCCGGTCTCTTCGGCCAGCTTCTCGGCGCGCGGATCGCTATAGCCGAAGATGCGGATCGAGACCAGGCCAACGACCGATGCCACCAGATAACAATAGCGATAGAGATCGGCAAAGGTCGGATAGGTATCGGGCACACCGCCCGGGGCCGAATCGAGGTCCATGGCGACGCCCGCGACCAGGTCATCGAGCAGCGACAAGGGAATGCTATAGCGCGCGGTCGCATCGCGCACGGCGACAAAGACCAGATCGGGGGTCCAAGCGCCCCGGGCCGCGGCGTGCCAGGAAGCGAGCCAGGCGTCGAGGCGCCGGCGCCGCTCATCGAGGGCGACCGTCTCATCGTCGGCAAGGTCGTCGGCCTGGCGCATGAAGGCGTAGATGGCGCAGATGGCGTTGCGCCTGGGCCGGGGCAGGGCCCGAAAGGCGTAGTAGAAGTTCTTCGCTTCCCGTTTGGCGATGGCGCGGCACTCGGCGTAGGCCGAATCGAGTTCGGCGTCAGCTGCCGGCTTCACCGAGCCCATTCGAGGTCGGTCCAGTTGGGATTCCGGGCTCAATCGGCCTGCCTGGCCCGGCGCACCCTCTTGCCGAGGCTCATAAAGGGCAGCAGCTTGGCGGTGACGGCGCGCAGGGCGAGTGAAGCTTTGGTGGTCTTGGAAATCGCCGGCCGCGCGCTGAGCACATCGTAGTCGCGCCTTTCAATGGCGCCGAGAATCTCCAGGCCGCCGCGACTGAACAGATCGAGGTCGACTGCCAGGTCGCGGTTGACCATGCCGATCAGCCTCAGGCCCTGGTGAAACAGATCGCGCGCATAGCGAACTTCGGACTGCATCAGGCGGCGAAACCCGGCCGTAGCCACGCCTTGGGCGATGTCGGCCTCACTGACACCGAAGACTCTCATGTCGTTCTCGGGCAGATAAACGCGGCCGCGCGCGTAATCTTCGCGCACATCCTGCCAGAAGTTGGCCAGTTGCAGGGCCGAGCAGGTGGCATCGGAGAGGCGGAACTTTTCCTCATCCGCTTCGCCCGAGGCATAGAGCACCAGCCGGCCGACCGGATTGGCCGAATAACGGCAGTAGTGAAGCACCTCTTCGATGCTGCGATAGCGGGCGACGGTCTGGTCCTGGCGGAAGGCGACGAGCAGATCGGCGAACGGCTCCCGGGGAATCGAACACTCTCGGATGGTTTGCTCAAGCGCCACAAAGACCGGATGGCGGGCCTTGCCGGCGTAGCAGGCATCGAGCTCCTCGCCCCACTGGTCAAGCAGAGCGAGGGCCTCGGCGGCGCTCGCCACCTCATCGCCCAAATCATCCGAGACCCGGCAGTAGGCGTAGATGGCGTGGAAATGCGGGCGCAGCGCCTTGGGCAAAAACCAGGTGGCTACGTGGAAATTCTCATAGTGCGTTTCGGCCAGATGCCGGCACCAGGCGCGGGCCTGGTCGAGCGTGGGCCGGTGAGCGGGAAAGCGATAGCTCTCGGGCAATGCGGCCCATCCGCGGGCGCGCAGTTCCTCTTTGCCCATTGTGGCCGGTTCGGGCCGGGCGATCGCGGGCGCGCGGCTCGCGAGCGCTTCCATGCCTGTGCCGGCGTTCTCAGTCACCGCATTCATCGCGTGCCTCAGGGAACAATGGCGGTCTTGATTTCGCTGCTGCGTTTCATCAGCTTTTCAAAGACGCGGTTGAGTTCGTACAGGTGAGCGTGGCCGGTGATGAAGGCCTGCGCCTGGAAGCGTCCGCCGGCGATCAGATCGAGAGCCTTGCGACAGATGGCCGGGGTGTGGTGGAAGGTGGCGCGCAGCGTGATGTCGCTATAGTGGATGCGATTGGTGTCAAGCATAACGTGGGTGCCCACGGCGCAGCCGCCGAAGAAGTTGACGCAGCCGCCCTTGCGCACCAGCTCAACCGCCTCCTGCCAGGCGTCGGGAACGCCGACGGCCTCAATGGCGATGTCGACGCCGCGGTTTTTCGGCGTGAGGGCGCGCGTGGCCTTGATCGCTTTGCGAATGTTATCCGTCTGTACGACGTGGACCGCGCCCAGCTGCCGGGCGGCTTCCACCTGGCCGTCGTGCTTGACGATGGCGATGGCCTGGCAGCCGGCAAGTGCGGCGACATGCAGAATCATCAGTCCCAGCGGGCCGCCGCCGATGACGGCTACCGTATCGCCGGGGCGGGGGCGTGAATCTTCAAAGCCATGCACGGCGCAGGCCAGCGGCTCAGTGAGCGCCGCGTGTTCGAGCGGTACGTGATCAGGAACATGAAGGGTGTTCTTGGCGACGATGCGCGCCGGGATGCGGATGAACTCGGCGTAGGCGCCGTTGTTGAACAGCAGATCGTCGCACAGGTTTTCCTGGCCGCGCTCGCAGAAGTAGCAGTGGCCGCAGGGCGCCGAGTTGAGCGCGACGACGCGATCGCCGGAGACAAAATCGGTGACTCCCTGACCGGCCTGGACAACGGTCCCGGCAAGCTCATGACCGAACAGGGCCGGGGGCACAATCATGCGCGCGTGATAGCCGCGACGAAAAACCTTCAGGTCGGTTCCACAGGTGAGGGCTGCGCCTACGCTGACCACCAGCTCGCCGGGCGCGGCCTCCGGCACCGGTACGCGTTCGATGCGGATGTCCTCGCGGCCGTGCAGGACTGCGGCCTTCATGGTAGTCGCCATCAAGTGCCCCTACTCTGCTCCGCCGCCAAGCACAGGCTCAAGCATGATCTTCATCGAGTCCGCCTTGGGATTGGAAGCAATCTCGATCGCTTCCACTGCCTGTTCGAGCGGGAAGCGATGCGAGATGAGTTGTGTCAAATCGAAACCGTTGCGGTAGCCGCCAAAGGCAAGATCGGTTACCTCGTCAAGAATTTCGAACGACGATGAGTACGAACCCATCAGCGTTTTCTCGTCCATGCAAACCGCGCCGGGATCAACCGCAGCTTCCCCGTGCTGGGTTTGCGCAAAGAGCATCACCCGGCCGCCGGGACGCACCGCGTCCATGGCGGTTTTGATGAGCGCATTGCCGCCCACCGCCAAAACGACCGCATCGGCGCCACGGCCTTCTGTGGCTTGAAAGACTTTTTCGAGCACATTTTCTCTCCCTGCATCAATAGAGTGCTCCAGACCGAATCTGGCTGCAATTCGATGACGTTCGGGGTAAAGATCGCTGGTGAGCACCCTGGCGCCGGTGCGGCGGGCAAGCGCCGCATGCATCAGCCCGATGGGTCCCTGGCCGATGACCAGGACGGTATCGTCGGGGGCGAGATTGAGAAGCTTAACGCCTTTGAGCACGGTGTTCAGCGGCTCGACGAAGGCGGCCTGCTCGAAGGGGACAAGATCGGGGATGCGCACCACGCCGCGCCCTTTGACTATCCAGTCCATGACGCGAATGTACTCGGCGAAGCCGCCGCCGGAAGGCTCAAATCCGGCCGTGACGCCGACTTTTTTGTAGAGTGGGCACTGGGTGGGCGTCTGCTTGCGGCAGTAGTAGCACTGGCCGCAGGGGACGTGATGATGCACGACGACCCGCTCGCCCACCTGGTAGCTGGTGACGCCTGGACCGGCTGCTACGATGGTGCCCGACATTTCATGGCCGAAGATGCGCGGGGCGGAATGGGAACCGGTATGGATCTTTTTCAGATCGGTGCCGCAGATGCCGCAGGTGGCAACTTTGACCAGCAACTCGCCCGCGCCGATCTTGGGTACGGGGACCGTCTCCACGCGTATATCGTTGATGCCGCGGTAGACAACGGCGCGCATGGTGGTGGGAATCGTCTTCGCCTGGCGAGCGAATTCCGGCCGGCCTCCAATATTTGTGGTTTGGGTAGCCATGGAGCTAGGTGATCTATGCCCTTTCGTGAAGAAAATTGACCAGCGCTTCCCGCAGGTTCCGGGAAGCCTTCCTGCTATTTTCGCCCATCCAGATGAGGCTGGGCCAGTGCCAGGGGCGAACAATTGCAAAAAGTACCAAGGCGGTCAGGTCGAATTGGCCGTCGGGGCGGATAAAGCGGTTGAAATCGGGCAGCCTGTCGCCCACTCCGTCACTGACGCCTTTGATCGAATAGAACGGAATGCCGCGCATCGCGGCCAGCCGGGCGATGGCCGCGGCTTCCATGTCGACCAGGTCGGCGTTGTAGGCCGAGGCCAGGCGCTGCTTTTCCTGCGGGCCGGCGACGATGGGGCTGGTCACCAGCCAGCGATTGCCCGCCCCGGCATCGCAGTAAAAGCGCTCGCCGGTGCGCGCGTCGACTACCCCGGAGACGTTGTGCGCCGTGCCCGGTTCTAGATCCGGCTTGAGTGCGCCGACCCAGCCGACCGAGAAGACCAGGTCGATCGGGCCGCCGTCTTCAATGGCGGCGAAGGCGCGCGTTGCGGCCGGCTGTCCGGCGCCGGCGCAGGCGGCGATCCACTCCTCTTCTTCGTTGCGCCGGGCCCAGAAATGGATATTGCCGCGCGAGCTCGAGGGCCAGCCGCGGACCAGGGGTTTGAGTTCGCCGGCCATGGCGCCGATGATCGCTACCCGAGTCATCGAAGGCCCTCGGGCGCGTACCCGTGGGCGCGGAACCACTCAATAGCGGCGCGCATGGCCGGGTAGACAGGGACGATGCGGAAGTCCAGCTCCTGCTGGGCGCGGGCGCTGCTCGCGAACATCTTCTTGCGGCCCATGCGGACCTCCTCCAGAGTGGCGCGCGGCTCCTTGCCGCGGATGCGGCCCGTGATCCACTCTTCGAAGAAGGCGTAGGCGGCGGCAACGGCGAAGGGGATTTTGGTCGTGGGCGATGGAATGCCGGTGATGGCGGACATCTTGTCGAGAATCTGCTTGAGGGTGAGGTTCTCGCCGCCCAGGATGTAGCGGCGGCCGGGTTTGCCGAGCCGGAGCGCGGCGACATGGGTGGTGGCCACTTCGGCGACATCGACCAGGTTGAGTCCGGTGTCGACGTAGGCGGGAAACTTGCCCTTGAGAAAGTCGACGAAGATGCGGCCGGTGGGCGTCGGCTTGGCGTCGTTGGGGCCGACCGGCGTGGTGGGGTTGAGGATGATCACATGCTGACCGGCTTCGGCGGCCTTGATGGCTTCGCGCTCGGCGAGGAACTTCGAACGCTTGTAATGACCGACCATATCTTTGATCGAAACGGGCGTATCTTCATTAATGACCAGCCCGTCGGCACGGAAGTGCATCGTGGCGACGCTCGAGGTGTAGACCAGGCGCGGCACACCGGCTTCGCGGGCCATGCGCAGCAGTTCGCGGGTGCCGTCTACGTTGGCGCGGTACATGGGGGCGGGATCCGGAATCCAGAGCCGATAATCGGCGGCAACGTGGACGACCGCATCGCACCCCTCAAGGCCGGCGCGCAGCGATTCCGGCCGGGCCAGATCGCCGACGTAGGTTTCGCCGCGAATGCCTTCGAGGTGATTCAGGTTGCTGGTTTTGCGGACAAGCAGGCGAAGCTCGGCGCCTTGTGCGGCGAGGGCGCGGGCCACATGGTGGCCAACGAATCCGGTAGCGCCTGTAAGAAAAACCCGCATAGGAAGAACGTGGCCAGATCCCGGTTGAAAGGTTCAGAGCCTGTTGCCTGGAGCCGCCGGTTGGCTAATCCAGCTCTTCGGGCACCAGGGCGATGTTCTTTTCGCCGGCGGCCTTGCGCTGGCGGTACTTCTCGACCCAGGCTTCCCACTGCTTGCCGGCGGCGCGGTCTTTGCCGGTGAACTCCAGCCGGGCGATCTCGGCATAGCTGACTTTGTGCTTGCAGTCGGAGGCGGGGGTGAAGTACTGGACGAAGGATGCCGCCAGGGTGGGGCCAGTCTGGCGGTTGAAGATGTAGGCTTCGATGCGCTCGCCGGAGCGGAGGGTGAGCGTGACGTCGCCGCGATAGTCGAAGGCCTTCTCCAGAGCCTGGCGGACTTCGTCGTCGCTGGCCAGCGAGGGAATCATGCCTTCGAGGTTTTCGTGCTCGAATCCGGGAGCGAGCTCCAGCTGCTCGATCTGTTCGCGGGTGTATTTCAGGACTTCGGCACTCATACTGTTTTTCCCCTCAGGGGCTGAGACCCCGGCCGCGGTGCTTGTTGCTGTCGGCGCGGCTCAAAGCCGCGCCCCTTTTGAAAGCTCCGGGTTCGCTTCCCAGGCCGGACTCGTCGCCAACCCGAGCGCCTGGCGCCCCTTGCCGGCAGTTATGCGTTGGTCTTCTCCAGCCTGTCAGCGGACTCGGCGATCTGCACCAGAGGGGAGGACGAGTTGGTTGGCCATTCATTGAGCTGCTTGAGGGCATGCTCGTTCCTGTACATGCTGAAGTTGCCCTTGACCATGGCCCAGAAGCCTTTAAGCGAGTAAAAACCGTCGATGACGGCGGTCGGCTCGTAGCCGCAGCTGACCATGCAGTTGGCGCACTTGGGGTTGCCGCTGGCCACGCCGTACTCGTCCCACTTGGTGTCTTCGATCAGCTCCTTGAAGGTGTCCACGTAGCCATCCTGGAGCAGATAGCAGGGCTTTTGCCAGCCGAAGATGTTGTAGGCCGGAGAGCCCCAGGGAGTGCACTCGTAGTTGCGCTCGCCCATGAGGAACTCAAGAAACAGGGGCGACATGTTGAACTTCCAGCTCTTCTTGCGGTTGGACAGGATGGCGCGGAACAGCTTGCGCACCCGGGCGCGGCCCATGAAGTGCGACTGGTCAGGCGCTTTGTCATAGCTATAGCCGGGCGAAAGCACCATGCCCTCGACGCCGATGGCCATGATCTGGTCGAAGTACCGGCGGACCGAGTTCGGATCCGTGCCGTCAAAGAAGGTGGAGTTCGGTGTGACGCGGAAGCCCCGTTGGACGGCCTCCTTGATGCCCTCAATGGCGATGTCGTAACCGCCCTCGCGGCAGACGGAGAAGTCGTGGTGCTCGCGCTCACCGTCGAGATGGACCGAGAAGGTGAGGTACTTGGAGGGCGTGAACTCGTGGATGCGCTTCTTCAGTTCAAGCGCGTTGGTGCACAGGTAGATGTACTTCTTGCGGGCGACCAGTCCGTTGACGATTTCGACGATCTGGGGATGAAGAAGGGGCTCGCCGCCGGGGATCGACACCATGGGGACGCCGCACTCTTCAACCGCCGCGAAACACTGCTCGGGGGTGAGCTGCTTTTTGAGGATATGGGGAGGATACTGCACCTTGCCGCAGCCGGCGCAGGCCAGGTTGCAGCGGAACAGGGGCTCGAGCATGAGCACCAGCGGATAGCGCTTGTTGCCTTTGAGCTTCTGCTTCCAGACGTACTTGACCACCGTCATGACCTGGGAGATAGGAATAGCCATTTGTGTCGAGATCCTCCGGCGCCCCCGGGAAGTTACCGGACGCGCTCCATCGCCCGCCGGTAGCCGGTTAAGGCCAGCAGCGGGAAGTATTGGCGGTACATTTCGTAAGAGAGATAGAACACGCGCGGGAAACCGGTCCCCGTGTAGAGGGCCTGCCGCGTCCAAGCTTCGCCGGTGCTCTCGTCCCAGCTGCCGTCCTGGTGCTGGCGGGTGAGCAACCAGCGCACCCCTTTGGCGATCGAATCGGAACGGTCGTCGCCGGCGGCAAGCAGGCCGAGAAGCGCCCACGCGGTCTGCGAGGGAGTGCTGGGACCGACGCCGCGGGTATTGGGATCGTCGTAGCTGCCCGAGGTTTCGCCCCAGCCGCCGTCCGGATTCTGCACCATGCGAATCCACTCGGCGGCCTGCTGAATCTGGGGCTCGTGATTGTCGATGCCGATCGCTTCCAGTCCGCGCAGCACCAGGAAGGTTCCGTAGAGATAGTTCACGCCCCAGCGGCCGAACCAGCTGCCGTCCGGCTCCTGCTCGGAAAGGATGAACCGGATGGCTTTCTCGACGCGCTTATCGTCGCGCGTATAGCCGTAGGCGGCCAGCATTTCCAGAATCCGCCCGGTGATGTCGACCGTCGGCGGATCGAGCATTGCGTTGTGATCGGCGAAGGGGATGTACTGGAAGATCATCTTCGTGTTGTCTTTGTCGAAGCTGCCCCAGCCGCCGTTGCGGCATTGCATGGCGAACTCCCACTGGATGGCGCGCTGGGCAACCTTGTGCTGATAGGCTTCGCGAGGATTGTCGACTTTGTCGAGCGCAAGCAGGACCTGCGCGGTGTCGTCGGTGTCCGGATAGAACTCGTTATTGAACTCGAAGTACCAGCCGCCGGCTTCGGTGTTGGGGACCTTGACGCTCCAGTCGCCCTTGTGGCGCACTTCCTTGGCCAGCATCCAGTCGGCGGCCTTGATCATGCGCGGATCGCTGGCCGAGAGGCCGGCTTCGCCCAGGGCATAGACGGCCTGCGCCGTATCCCAGACCGGCGAAACGGCGGGCTGCATGCGGAAGGTGGGCTGGGGCGTGTCGGCGGATGCGGGCTGCTCGATGCCCAATTTCTCAAACTCATCGCGGGCGCGAATGACCTGGGGATCGTCTTCCGAGTAGCCCAGGCAGCGCAGCGCGATGATGGCATTGAGCATGGCCGGGTAGATGGCGCCCAGGCCGTCGGTCATTTCCAACCGGGCCAGCATCCACTGTTCGGCCTTGGCCAGGGCGTGGTTGCGCAGCGGGCGCAGATAGACGGCTTCGGCAAAGTGCAGCACGCGATCGACGACCAGGAAGAAGTTGCGCCAGGAGATGATCTTCTTCCTGTCCATCTTGAGGCGGAGCTCGGCGTTGGCGCGGCCGCCGACGTAAAGCTCGTCAATTCCCTGCTCCGGCTGAATGCGCTTGAAGGGTTTCTTGGCGTAGATGATGGCCAGCGGGACAAGGATGGAGCGCGACCAGGAAGAGATCTCGTAGATGTTGAAGTAAAACCAGTTGGGAAAAAGGACGATCTCGGGCGGAATGGCGGGCACCGCGTCGTAGTCGTACTCGCCCAGGGCGCAGAGATACATTTTGGTGAACGTGTTGGTGGCGACGACGCCGCCGTGGGCCAGGGACCACTCACGGCACCTCGCCAGGCGCGGATCCTCCGCGCTCAAGCCCATCAGCTTGGCGGCCGAGTAGCACTTAACCGAAAGCGAGATATTGCCCGGGCCGCCCGGATAGAGGCTCCAGCTCCCGTCCGGGTTCTGGTAGCGCATCATCTCGACCAGGGCGCGGTGAAGGCGGCCCGGATCGCCGGAATCGAGCAGCGTATGGAGGAAGATGTAGTCGGCTTCGAGCATCGAATCGGCTTCCAGCTCGCCGCACCAGTAACCGTCAGGATGCTGCTCGGAGAGGATGAACTCGGTCGAACGACCGATGGCCGACTCGACGTCGGCCAGGTCCGCATCCATGCGGCCAAAGCGGGGCACCGCCGCCCGGGCAGTCCGACTAAACGCTGCCATGGCCTCTGAGCCCGCGGATTGGTTTCTGGCTTGCTGATTACTCACGATTGAATGCGCCCTCGGAACGGTTACGAAGTCCGCCGGCTGATCCGGCAAGACTTCCCTGCTTCCCGATTCAATGCTGCCCCGATACCGGCCCGACACCCTTTTGACTGCTTCCAGCTGTGTGACAGTTCGAGCGTTTCAGTTGGCCGTTGCAATTCACTCAAAGCGATTCTGTGCCGCCGGCGCTTCCAATGGCCTGCACAATTTCAGGTGGGAGTCCGAAGCGCACATTCTCCGGCATGACTTCAACCTCTTCGACGCTGTCAAAACCGTTTAGTTGCAAATAATTGACCACATCTTCGACGAGCACTTCGGGAGCTGAAGCCCCGGCCGTAACCGCCACCGTGTTGACGCCGTTGAGCCAGTTGGGATCAATTGCCTGGGAGTTATCGATCAGATACCCCATAGTGCCCAGGTTGCGCGAAACCTCCACCAGACGGTTGGAGTTGGAGCTGTTGGTGGAACCGACCACCAGCACCAGGCCGGCATCGTGGGCCACGTTGCGGACGGCGACCTGACGATTCTCCGTGGCGTAGCAAATATCCTGGGAATGGGGGCCGGCAATGTTGGGGTACTTTTCCTTAAGGGCGTGGATGATGTCGCGCGCTTCATCGAGGCTCAGCGTGGTCTGTGTAAGATAGGCGACGCGCTCCGGATCGGGGACCACAAGCTCGGCCACTTCGGCAACATTCGAAACCACTTGGGTCACATCGGGGGCTTCGCCGAGGGTGCCCTCGATTTCGTCGTGATCGCGATGGCCGATCAGCACCAGCGAGTAGCCCTGC
>Ga0116129_1001385_pt1 | contig 13386 bp, 16 predicted proteins | sample June2015DPH_17_2_FD_89732 | JGI IMG/M metagenome (GOLD analysis project Ga0116129, IMG submission 89732) | Peatland microbial communities from SPRUCE experiment site at the Marcell Experimental Forest, Minnesota, USA - June2015DPH_17_10 | ecosystem: Environmental > Terrestrial > Soil > Wetlands...
AAGCCGGGCATTTCGCGCGCCCAGAACGTCAGCGCTAGGCCTGCGATGCCACTGATCAGGAACAGCCAGCCCAGAAGGATCGTCACAGCGAGACTGGCGGCGGGCGGAACAATCATGGCCGCCAGCCCGAAAATCACCAAAAGAATGCCCTCGAACAGAAACGCCTTCCAGTGTCGGCGAACGGCGTCGCGCATGTTCGTCGACAGCTCGGCATTGTCGTGTGGAATGGTCATCGAAATCTCCCGTACCGCCAGGTGATCGAGCTTCCAGTCAGAATGACGTGCTTCTGTGACGGTGCGAGTATAGCGTGTTCCACGCCTGCGTCAGCCCCGGCCGGGCAGGTGCGGCAGCTATGATGTTTTGGTCCGCAGGCGATCGCGGCCAAGAAAGTAAACCGCAGTGGTGACCACCAGCAGCGCGAAACCGACGAGGATGGAGAGAAGGCCGATCGGGATGAGAACGAACGCCATGTTGCGATCGGGGTTCAATAACCAGTGATGGACCGACGACAAGACGAAAGCGAGGCCTGCAAAGCCCGTCCCGCCGCCTACCACCAATAGCGCCCACATTCGCCGGAGCTGACTGAGCCGCTCGCGGGCGAGGTCGGTTCGGGGAGCGTGGTGACGGCCAACCCGCCGCACCAGGCGCGCGGCAAAGGCAATCGAGGAGAACCCGATCAGGACGCTGGCTGCGCCGAGCAAAAGGCGGGTGGTGTTATCGATGTCCGGATTTTTCTGCAATGTCAGCAGGGGAAAATCGAAGGCTGCATGCAGCCCAACCGGCCCTGCCAGCACGAGGATGCGGCTTATGATCCGAGCCCAGTCGCGGTGGTGGCGGTGGGCGCCAAGCGCCGTGCCAGACCGTGCGATCGCGAGGTAGGCGCCGGCGATGATCCCGAGCGCGCCGTGAAACGGCACCGTCAAAATACTGCGCAACGCGGCCAACGACTGCCACATGTCGGCGTGCTGAACGAGGTAGGCGAGATTTTCGTAGGCTGCGAAACCGAGACCTGCGGCGGCGCCGTAGATCACGGTGTCCATCGGATCGGTGAAAGGCTTCCGCCAGGCCGACACCATTGTAATGACCAGAATCTTGACGGTTTCCTCGGGCAGCGCGACGCCGAAAAGCGAATGCAGTCCTTGCGCTGTCCACGGATTTTCAGGGGCGGTCAGGAGCGACATGAATGGGGTGCGGATCAATCCAAGCAGGGAAATGCTGGCTGCGCCGAGGAAAAAGGCGGTCCATACCTTGGCCGGCGGCCCTGGTCGTTCGCCAGCGGCGACCACCAGCCACAGGATGAGCAGCGCCGGCGCAACGGCCGCCGTTCCGATGACTGTCGGGAGGGATTCGAGGAGAAGCATTGACTGGCTCTATTTTAACACCCGTCCGGCGTTAAGACCGGCAGCTCTCTGGTTGTGAAGAAGTCGCTACCTGAAGGCTCAGTTTTCCAGTCAGGCTCGCGCCGCCGTTCGTTCGAGCCACCGGTTGGCAAATATGCCATTTTCCGGCGTTCTCAAACTACGGTTGCCTCGAGGCCTTCGTTTCGTCTTTCGCCATTGCTTTTAACCCCGGCCGTTCAATCACTTGTGCTGGGATGCAGCCAAAGCGAGATATCCGGCCGAGCGACGCGCAAGGCGTGATAAAATAGCCAAATCAAGGAGTTTCGCCAGTTCCGGGGCTCGCGCTAGTGTCCGATTCCAACATTTGCATCCCTGCTGAGCGGGCACTTTTGCGAATGTTGGAATCAAAGGACCACTAGCAAATATATGTTTCTAGTGGAGTTTCGGATTTGACATTCGCCTTACGAACCTGCGGTTCACCGGGTAGCGAATGTCAAATCCGCTCCACTGGTCTCCACTGGCAACCATATGATTCTAGTGTGGCTTTGACTCTGGCGCTCCTCTGAAGAACTCGCGGCCACACTGAAAGGAACGTCAGTGTCGCCACACTAGCGTCGGGGCACTTGCCTCGGTTGCATGGCAACCGTGGAGCCGAAGGCTCCCGTCACATGGTAGGCTCAAGGCTAGTCATAAGGGAGCGCGCCGGTGATCTTCCGCGGGGCAGAAACGCATTCAAGATCGGTTCTCAAGGCGGTCAGCTGGCGAACCCTCGGAACCCTCGATACATTCGCGATCAGCTGGTTTTTTACAGGGAGGGTTGAGATTGCCGGCTCGATCGCAGGCTTTGAGATCGTGACAAAAATTGCGTGGTATTATCTTCATGAGCGGGTTTGGGCGGCTATTTCCTGGGGGCGCCGCAGACTGGATTGATGTCCGGGCAAAGGAAAAATCGAGAAAGAAGAAGGTCCCGCCATGAATGACCCCAAGCCTACCAAGCCGGAAAACATCAAGCCTGACGACGCTGAATCCCAGGGAAATCGTACACCGGCGATGGCGGGGCTGGCGATCGCGGTCGTGCTGCTGGTGGTCGGACTGTGGCTGGCGCGTGAATTGACTGCGGCCAGCAAGATGCAGGATTGCCTCATGTCGGGGCGCACCAACTGCGACGTTATCCAGCCGCAGTAAGAGTTGCGGTCCCCGCCAGGGTTCGACCGGTGCATTGCCATCCGCCGTCTGTAAAAGAGCGGATGCAAAATAATATCAGAAGGGAGGTTGCAATGAGTTTTGAATTTGTGGACGTGAAGCGCAGCAACCACATCACAACCGTGACGCTCAACCGTCCGGCCGTGATGAACGCCCTGCACAAGCCGGCTCATTTTGAGCTGCATGAAGTGTTCAACGCCTTTGCTGCCGATCCCGATCAGTGGGTAGCGATCGTCACCGGTGCGGGTGATAGGGCGTTCTGCGCAGGTAACGACTTGAAATGGCAAGCCGCCGGCGGCGAGCGCGGTTGGAATTCGAGCGGTTTCGGCGGACTGACGCTGCGCTTTCACTGCGACAAGCCAATCATCGCCGCCGTCAACGGCGTGGCGATGGGCGGCGGTTTCGAAGTCGCTTTGGCGTGCGATCTCATCATCGCATCGGAAAACGCGACGTTCGCGTTGCCGGAGCCGCGCGTCGGCCTTGCCGCGCTGGCCGGCGGTCTGCAACGGCTGCCGCGTCAGATCGGTTTGAAGCGGGCGATGGGCATGATCCTGACCGGCCGGCACGTTTCCGCGCGGGAAGGTTTTGACCTCGGCTTTGTCAATGAGGTGGTGCCGGCGGGCGAGGCGCTTCGCGCAGCCGAGCGCTGGGCAGACCAGATTTGCCGGAACAGCCCGATGTCGATCCGCGCTTCAAAACAGGCAGTGCTGGAAGGGCTGAACGTGCCGCTGCCGGAGGCAATGGTCGCACAGCGCGAATATCCGGCAGTGCGCGAGATGCTCGCGTCTGCCGACTACGTTGAAGGCCCGAAGGCTTTCGCGGAGAAGCGCCCGCCGCGCTGGCAGGGAAAATAAGGTTCGATCGTTCAGCTCGAAAGCAGCCGCCGGCAGGCCTCGACGAACACCTCTGCGCCCCTGACGATATCAGCGTCGTCGGTGTTCTCGCTCCAGTGGTGACTGATCCCGTCGATCGAGGGCACAAACAACATGCCGGCCGGCATGATCGTGGCGAGAACCTGGGCATCGTGGCCGGCGCCACTCGGCATGCGAATGGATTTGCCGTCGGCGCCATCAGATGCAGCTTCCTCGATCGCGCGCTGAAATTTCGCGTCCATCATGGCGGGCTTGCCGGTGCGGATGCGCTTCACCTCGACGCCGCATCCGCTTGCAGCGGAAATCTCGGCGGCGATCCCGTGAAGAAGCGCCTCGAGACGCCCGATGATTTCGGAATCATCGTCGCGGATCTGGAACAGCATGTCGGCGCGGCCGGGAATAATGCTGGGAGCGCCGGGATCGAGGGTGATGCGGCCGGTGGTCCAGACGGTTCGCGGCCCGCAGCTTGCGGGAAAGCGATCATCGATCGCGACGCATAACCTGGCGAGCGCAAGGCCGGCGTCTCTTCGATCCATCATCCGAGTCGTGCCGGCGTGATTTTGCTCGCCCGTAAAGGTGACCTGATATTGCCAGATTCCGACAATGGACGTGACGACCCCTATGCCGAGGTGTGAGCCTTCGAGTGTCCGCCCCTGCTCGATATGGGCTTCGAGATATCCGATATGCCGGCCGAACTCGGCGACCTTTCGTGCGCGGCCCGCAAGACCGGCTGCCTGAAGCGCCTCCCGCATCGGGCGGCCCTCGGTACGATCGCGTGCGGCGTCGATGTCCTTTTCGGTGACGTCGCCGACAAAAGACCGGCTGCCGAGAAAATGACCGAAATGTGCTTCCTCATCGCACCATGACGCGACTTCCACCGCACCAGCGATATCTGGATCGGGATTGATCACGCGTGCCGCTTCGATCGCGTAGACCACGCCAAGCGGCCCATCGAGCCAGCCCGCGAAATTCTGGCTCTCCAGATGCGAGCCCGCGAGCAGCTTCAGTCCTGCTTTCGCACTGGTGCCAAACACGTTGCCGATGCCATCGATCTCGGCTGCCAGACCGGCCTCCGGCAATTTCTCCGCCAGCCACTCCAGCGAGCGCAGATGCGGTTCGGAAAAGGTTGGCCGGTGCACGCCGGTCTTGTAGGCGCCGATCGAGCGGAGCGCGTGGAGGTCGGCAAGAACCCTTGCGCCATCGGCCTTCTTGGGATGATCAGTCATGAGCGCGAACCGCGGGGGCTTCGTAAGGTCCGCAAATCGCAGCGTCGCCGAAGGTCTCATAGGAATCGACGACTTCGCCGGCCATGACGACCTTGAGGCGACATTCCTGCTGCGCCGTGCCGATGTGCCAGTAGTAGACCTTTTGCCCATCGACGGTCTGCTGGTCATTCGGGAAGCCAAGGCGCGCCGTGACCGCACTCAGCGGCTGGCCCTTGAAACCGTTCCTGTCTTTGATGGTCGGCACGGCAATGTTCGGCAAGGCGCCGCACCCCGTCAGCACCAAGGTCGCCAGAATCACCAGATTGCGAGGTTGAAGAGCCATTCGTTTGCGCTGCCCTTGCACGGTCGACCGTCGCTGCTCCGTAGCGGGGCCCGGGAACCAAAGTCAATAGGTATGGTGATATTGATATCTGGTTCGGCCGAAGCGCATCGGCTTTGGAAGCTCGCCGGGCGATATCCAGGCTTCGCACCGTATTCGACGGCGAGCTTCGTCGGCTTGCGCAATGCGGGCCCGGTAAGATGGTGTCCGTCAGACAAACCGGTTCCGTCAAGGCCGGCACTATTTCCCGTTATTGCTGACTGGCTCCTTCCGGCCAACGTCGTTGTGATTGAAAGTGGCCTATAGCTTCGCACGCGGTGTCTGCTGCTGTTGGTTCAAGCTTTCGTTTTGAACGAAGCCCGAGCGTTCGCTTTTCATCATATGCAATCACGCCATTCTGACAGGTGCGATGAAGCGCATGCTTGCTCCGGAAAAGGAGGGGTCTAATCTTTTGGAGACATGGAACCGAGGGGCATTCCACCGCGGAGCACAATAATAAAAGGGAGATCAAGCGTGAGCAGCCAATTAACGGAAGAAGAACTTGCCGCATTGATGCCGTCTGAAATGCTTCAGCATAAGACGCCCATTCCAACCCAGATCGTTTCCAGCGACGAATTTTATCCCGATCCGCAAAACGAACGACAGCGCGAGGTTGAAGCGCGGCTGCTCGCGATGGCCGACGATCTCGGCGGCAAGCAGGGTCTGGATCGTCGACGATTTTTCCAGACCGCTGCGGGCATGGCCGCGTCTTTCGTTGCGATGAATGAAGTCTACGGACCGCTGTTCAGCGTGACCAGGGCGGAAGCTGCGACGCCGGCGATGGCCCAGGAGCGCGCCGACTCGCTCAAGGACCAGTTCATCATGGACATGCACACGCACTTCCTGCGCGACGATACCCGCATCACCGGTTTTGTCGAAATGCGCAAGGCCGTTGGCAAGGCTGGCTGGAACAAGCAGCTTAGCGATCACGAGCAGACGATCGAGGATCTGAAATTCAACAACTACAAAAAGGAAATGTTTCTCGACAGTGACACCAAGATCGCACTGATCTCCTCGGCGCCTTCCGATATCGAGCGGGACTGGTTCCTGACCAATCAGCAGATGGCAGATGCGCGCAAACGCGTTAACGATGAAGCCGGCTCCCGCCGGCTGTTCGCCCATTGCATATTCACGCCGGGGCAGCCCAACTGGCTTGAGAACCTCGACGCCGGCCTCGCATTGAATCCGGAATCCTGCAAGGGCTACACCATCGGCGACAATACCCACAAGGAGATCAGTCGCTATCCCTGGCGGATGGACGATGAAAAGGTGACCTATAAGGGTTACGAGAAAATGGTGAAGGCCGGCATCAAGAATGTCTGCGTTCACAAGGGGCTGTTCGCGCCGGGAGTCGAAAAGCAATTTCCAAATCTGCGCGGCTTCGTTGACGTCTCTGACGTAGGCCAAGCCGCCAAGGACTGGCCGCAGCTCAACTTCATCATCTATCACTCCGGCTATCGCCACGTCGGTGGCGACCCCAAAGTGGCGCTGGCGGAATTCGAGCGTACGGGCCGGATCGCCTGGACCAGCGATCTCGCCGACATTCCGGCCCAATATGGCGTCAACAATGTCTACGGCGACGTCGGACAGCTGTTTGCCACCACGCTGGTGGCGGAGCCGAATGTCTGCGCGGCGCTGATGGGTATCCTGATCAAGGGGCTCGGTGTCGATCGCGTGTGCTGGGGTACCGACGCGTTGTGGACGGGTGGACCGCAATGGCAGATCGAAGGCTTGCGTCGCCTCGAAATCCCCGAGGTGATGCAGAAGAAATACGGCTACGCTCCGCTCGGTGACGCCCGGGGCCCCGTCAAGACCGCCATCTTCAGTGGCAATAACGCGCGGCTTTACAACATCGATCCGAAGAAGGCGATGTTGGAGCTTAAAGGCGATCGCTTTGCGATGATGAAAGCTGAATACGAGAAGGCAGGACCAGAGCCATCCAACACCCGTTATGGCTACGTCATACCGAACGGGCCAATCGATCACACCGTATTCGCCTAAAAGTATTCGCTTAGAGCAAGCGATCAATGCCGTCGAAATCTCGAGGATGCCGGCAGCATTTTAATTTCTAATCCACGAGCGTGAAGGCTTTGCACCAGCCGTCTTCGCTGACATCGCCGGCGACCACCTTGCAGGATTTCGGACGTTCGAACAGCGAGCAGTTGGCACAACTATAAATGCCATTTGGCGTGTCCTGATATTGCGCTTGCTGTCGCGTCATTTTTTCGTCGGCGCGGGCCCGCGAAACCCGCAACAAAAATCCCGCAAAAGTCCCGCCCGCCAGCGTGCGAATGGCGTCTCGCCGCGACCAGTTTAAATTTTTTGTTTTCATATGGTCCGCGTTGGCTTTTCTTATCGATCGACATGGTCAACCGCGTAGGTCGCATTGTCACTGGAAAAAGCGAGGCTTTAAAAACGTCTCGAACAATTTTGCTCGACTATTTTCACCGGTACAGATCAGCGCGGGTCGGCGGCAGGCCGGATGGGCCGCGAACGCGTTTCGAGGCCAGCGTCTGGAAAATCCCGACGGTGCCTTGCATGAAGGCGATCGAGACGACGGCGAGGTAAGCGATCCACAGCCTGGTTTTCTCGCGGCCGATTTCGTGCTCGGCAGCCTCGCGGTTGGCCGACAACCGGTCGTGCCAAAGCCGGGTGGTGTGCATGTAATGCTCGCGCCAGGCTTCGACGTCGTGCACTTCAAAGTTATGCAGCTCAAGATTGGCAATCGACATGCCGACGTGATCCAGTTCTCCACCCGGAAAGATGTAGCGGCCGATTGCGGTCGCCGCAGCCGCGTCCCTTCGGCGGCCGCGACGAAAGCGCTCGAAGCTCTTGGAGCGCAGGGCGATCGAATGGTGAAGGTAGAGGCCTCCCGGCTTCAGCAGGCGGTTGATTGTCTGGAAGTAGGTCGGATGGTTGGCGATGCCGACATGTTCGAACATGCCGATCGAAGCGATCTTGTCAAAGCTGCCGTCGACGCGCGCATAGTCGCGTAGCTCAAGCGTTACCTTGTCTTCGAGCTTAAGCCGGGCGACCTTTTCCCTGGCGTAGGCGAATTGCTCTTCGGCGAGCGTCACGCCATGGGCGCGAACGCCATAGTGCCGGGCGGCATGGCAGACGAGGGCGCCCCAGCCGCAGCCGATGTCGAGCAGGGTTTCGCCGGGCTTGAGCCGCAGCTTGCGGCAGATCATATCGAGCTTGTCGGCTTGCGCGGTTGGAAGATCGTTGTTCCAGTCTTTGAAATAGGCGCAGGAGTAAACCATCTCCGGATCGAGGAAGAGTTCGTAAAACCGGTTGGAGAGGTCATAGTGATAATGGATGTTGGTTTTGTTCGTGGTCTCAGAGCCATCGGCGCGCGCTTTGTGGTTGCGAACGGCTTCCAGCGGCCAGGAACCGCCACGCGGCACGAACAGAAACCGCGCCAGGGTCGCAAGCGCGAGAGGCTTGTCGAATGATTTCATCAACTCCCTGGTGCGCGTCTTCGGCCGGCGCGCCGCCAGATCGAAAAATGATCCGTTGCGCAGATCGAACCGCGATGTGACCCAGAGATCGAGGAAGGTATCGACGCTCGGCCGCCGGATCATGGCTGCAATGGCACCCTGATCGGCGATGACGAAGGCGAGCGCGTCGGAGCGAAGATCGGCCGGTACTGTTGAGCCGTCCCACAACACGAAGCCGAGGTCAGGCAGGATGCGCTCGTTGATATGGGTGAGCAGGCGCCTGAAGCTATCGAGACGGCGCGCTGCTTTTCTGTCTGTTGGGCCAGCTATGCTCATTGTGCGATCCGATCAACGTAACGATCAGCTCCGCCAATGGTGCTTTGATGGATTCGTGTCGTACGCCGGTGTGGGCTAGCGAAGCACCGCTTTGGAGAGAAATCAACGGGCTGGCCGAGTTGCGCGCTGGTCACGGGACGCCAGTCGCGCGCTCGGCGCCGACGGCCTCCGCGTCGGTGCAAACGAGCTAAAGATCGGGTTCGACGAACTGCCGGTGACTAGCGTGGCTTTTGCGCGCGCTTGGCAATGGCTCGCGGCTGTACCTATACGGCTGCCGGCGAGAACAGGTGATACCGAGCCCGCACAGCTGAAGAAATCCCGCGACCGAGGAACGCGTCAAGAAAGCCGAGCGCTATCAAATCGATTTTTGAGCTTTGGCGCTCCCTAGCGGAATCGAACCGCTCTCTCCACCGTGAAAGGGTGGCGTCCTAACCGATAGACGAAGGGAGCAAGGCGCCTGCCTCGACACAGCCAAACCTGACGGCCGTGCCGCTGCCTTTGCTTTGAACTAACGAAATATACTCAGTGAATCAATACCTTGAAGGGGTTTGTTTACCTTACCAGCCCCAACCAGGAAGGCGGGGAAGACCCGGCGCGCGAACGTATAGTGGCGTTTGCGCCCCCGGGCAAGCCACGCGTAGGCCTGTTTACCCACAGGCGCATCGGCAGGCCCTCTTGGCGCAGGGGCATTTTGCGAGCCAGTGCCATCGTTCTCTGTCAGTAGTTTGCAACAGTTTTTAAAGCTCGCCCCGATAGGAAGGTTTGAAGAATCAGTTCAAGCCGGAAAGGCAGATAGTGCCCGCAGCCAAAAAACGCGATGTCCGCAGGTCTGTGCAGCAGACAGCGTGGGTTACGCTGGAGGGTGGCTTTGCGGCGCGCCAGTGTTTTGTGCATGACATGTCATCCACGGGCGCGAAGATCACGGTGTCGGATTCAAGCGTGTTGTCGGGCCGCGTGCTGCTCGCCTTTTCGCGCGATGCCAAAACGGGGCGTCAATGCAACGTGGTCTGGCGACGCGGCCGGTCGTTCGGCGTGAAATTCGTCAGGTAAAGTCGCGCCAATGCGAGGATCCCCGCCGCGAGCCTCACGACATCGGCGGCGCGATGTATCGCAGGAAACCCGGCCGGGTGCTGAACTCTGCGAACCAGCGCTCGATGTGGGGGAACGTCGGCTTGGTAATCCCCTCGACACCGAACCAGCGGCGCGCATAGGCGCCGAGCGTGATATCGGCGAGCGTGAATTCGTCGCCTGAGATGAAGCGGCGTGTCGCCAGATATGAATCGACAACGTGCCATTGCGCCGCTTCGGCGTCGGCATTCTTCTGGATCGCAACCATGTCGCGTTCTTCGACCGGCGTTCGTACCAGCGCCCAGAACACCGGGCGGTCGACCGGTTGCAGGGTCGAGAGCGTCCAGTCGAGCCAGCGGTCGACGCTGGCGCGCACCCTCGGCGCCTGCGGATAAAGCGATGATTGCGGGCGATAGGCGAGAACGAAGTAGCGCATGATGGAATTGGATTCCCACAGCACGAAATCGCCATCTACCAGCGTCGGCACGCGGCCATTGGGATTCATCGCCAGATATTCCGCCTCGCGATTCTTGCCGTAGGCCATGCCTGCATCGATGCGTTCATAGGCAAGGTCGAGTTCGTGCAGGCACCAAAGCACCTTCTGAACGTTGACGGAGTTGGCGCGGCCCCAGATGATGATTTGGCCTTCATTGCTGCTCGACACGATTTTTGGCTCCCACGGACGATCCGCGGGTGATAGCGCAAATTTCCAGCAAAAGCAGGTTTGTTATGACCGCGGGGCAACATGCCTGCGATGCGCAAAGCCTCAAAAAAGGCCCCGCGTTCAGCGGAGCCTCATTTTGCTAGCTGAAATATCGATCGTAGTTGTTAGCGGCCGAAGAACAGCCACAAAAGAATAATCACTGGAATAGGTACGCCCAGCAACCAGAGCAGGATTCCTCGTCCCATCATTGCCTCCTCATGTTTCCATGAAAGGCCAACGCGTGGTGAGAAGCGATGTTCCGGCGCTGAACGCAGCAAGTCCGGGCGGGTTTACCAATGCCCGGTATTGGGCATCGACGTCCACGGCTCGGCCGGCGGTTTTGCATCGCCCTTTTGCAGCAACTCGATTGAGTGAAGATCCGGCGAACGCACGAAGGCCATTTGACCGTCGCGCGGCGGCCTGTTGATCGTGATGCCGAGCTTCATAAGATGCTCGCAGGTCGCGTAGATGTCGTCGACCTCATAGGCGAGATGACCGAAGTAGCGATCCTCGCCGTATTTTTCTTCATCCCAATTGTAGGTGAGCTCGACCAGGGGAGCGCCGCGTCCTTTCGAGGCCTTCAGAATGCCTTCGTCCTCGGGCGCGCACAGGAACACCAGGGTGAACTTGGCCTTGTCGTTGTCGATTCGGCGGACTTCCGCCAGCCCCAGCGCATCGCGATAGAATTTCAGCGCGGCATCGAGATTCCGGACGCGCAGCATGGTGTGAAGATATCGCATGTTCCTGTTCTCCCAGTGTGAACCCTTCATTGTTCCCGGTTCCGGAAACTTCATTAGCAGGGGCACGCCGGTTGCGGAACCAACGACGCGTTCAAATCTTGAATCCTTCAGGAGACGCGTGATGGATCAAAAGCCATATTCGGCCGAGAAGGCCCGCGGTGGCGAGATTATCCTGAACACGCCGTTGCGCCGCGCTGTCTTCCTTGGCGGCCTGATTGGTGCCTTTGTCCTTGTCATGATCACGATGATGGTCCGCTGATCCCGCTATTTTGCAACGCACCGGAACGATCCCCTCGCGACGATGTTTGTCCGACATGAGTAACCTCTGGAGAATCGATATGACCAAATTTGGCGTTCTGGGAGCTACGGCTCTTTCGCTTTCACTCGTGATCGCAACCCCGGTGCTCGCCCAGCAAGCCCACAGCGCCCGGGCTGGCGCGCACGCCGCTGGAAACATGGGCGGTGCACGGATGGGTTCCGGTCCGCGTATGCAATCCAATAACTTTCGTGGCGGTCAAGCCAATGTTGGTGGAACCAACTTTGCCGGGCGCGGTAATGCGCAATTTGTACAGCGTGGCCAATTCCGTGGCGATCCCGGCCGTGGCTTTGGGCGCGACGCCGGCTTTGCCGTGGGCGCGGCGGCTGCAGGTGTAGCGACGGGCGCGGCGATCGCAGCCGGCGGCTACGGCTATTCCGATCCGTATTATGGCGACAATTATGCCTATGACCCAAACTACGGCGACAGCTACGCCTACGATAACGGCGCTACCTTCGATGCAGGCATTCCCCTCGCGACCTTTAATCAGCAGGCCCCGGCGGCTGTTACCGGCGACGCATCCTACTGTGCGCAGCGTTACCGCTCATACGATCCGGCGAGCGGTACCTACCTCGGTTATGACGGGTTGAGGCATCCTTGCATGTAAAGCGTGAAGACGGGCCGCCGATTCGGACCGCCTTCCTCTCCAATTGATCGAACGAATCGAAAGGCCCGGACGCGAGTCCGGGCCTTCTTGCAGCGCTCTGTGGACAATGCTTGTCCATGTCACGGCCACGAAGGCGTACGTTCAAGTGCGCGTCGCGACCGCTCGCCGAGGCGGGCATTCTCAAGCGTGGTCGTAAAATATTCCTCGCGCTCGCGTTTGAATTTTTCCTGCGTGGCTTTGAAAGTCGCCACGCGCGCCGCGATTTCCTCACGCTCGCGCGCGAGCCGATCGTGTCGTTCGTTCATTGCCCATCCGTTGGTTTTGATTCGTATTCCGCGAACATTGGCGTCAGCAATTGGGGCGCGAATTGGATGAAGCGGCTGCAAGATTGCGATTCAGGATTGTGATTGTGGATAAGAGCGGCGACTGCTTGTGACGCGCGTTCCTTGCCGGTAGCGAGAGCGTGAACAGGAGGCCTGTATGGCAAAGATTGATCTGGATACGCTGAGCATTGAAGAACTCGCGGCGCTACGCGATGCTGCAACCGAAAAGCTCTCCGAAAAAGTTGTGACGCGGCAATCGGAGCTCGAAGCTGAGCTGGAAAGGCTCTCGCAATACGGCAAGCTCACCAGGAAGTCGCCGGCTACCCCGCCGGCTGCCAAGCCGAAGAAAGGCGATGATGCCGTCCGCAAGAATGACGAAGCGAGGGACGCTGTCGTGAAGGCGGCCTGAGGCACTTCGAAATAGCCATCAAGGCGTCCCCGTTGTAATTGAATACGACGGAAGCTTCTGACCGCCGCACTAGTGGAGTGGATTTGACATTCGCTACCCATTTGGCCGCGGGTTCGTCAGGCGAATGTCAAATCCTAAACTCCACTAGAAACCTATATTTGCTAGTGGTCCTTTGATTCTAACATTCGCAAAAGTGGCCGTTGAGATGGGATGCGAATGTTAGAATCGGACCACTAGAATCGTATGGTTGCTAGTGTCCCTTTGGTTCTGACATTCGTAAGAGTGCCCGCGGCGATATGATACGAATGTCAGAACCGCCACACTAGACGATCGTTTCCTTGGTTTGAATCATATCAGGGGGCCTCGGCGAGCTTATAGGACCATGTGTGGATAACGGGACGGCGATTGATGTGGCGGATACCGGCCATGATGCGTTTTTTGAGCT
>Ga0116129_1001386_pt1 | contig 13383 bp, 8 predicted proteins | sample June2015DPH_17_2_FD_89732 | JGI IMG/M metagenome (GOLD analysis project Ga0116129, IMG submission 89732) | Peatland microbial communities from SPRUCE experiment site at the Marcell Experimental Forest, Minnesota, USA - June2015DPH_17_10 | ecosystem: Environmental > Terrestrial > Soil > Wetlands >...
CCATGCACGAAGACCATCACCGGTCGATCCCTGACATCACCGTCGGGCGCAAAAATATTTAGCGTGAGGTACTCAGGTCCAGTCTGTGACGAAGCTGCGACCAGCGCCGTCATGTCGACGCCCGGGATGCTGCCACGATTTTGAGGCGCACTCGGGCCGCACTGCGTTGCATCGCGCACCCCACTCCATCGCTCAACGGGCTGCGGCTCGCGAAAGCGCCGCTCATCAGTGAGTGGCGCCGCATAGGGAACACTGAATAAGCGCCGGACGCCTTTGTCCGCGCTGCCTTCCAGTATCCCGTCGGCCACCGTTACTCGGGTTTTAGTCACAGGGGCTCCTTCGCTTTACGATGGAAATGTGACTTGTTTGCATGGGGTGCCATCGTCCGAGATTAAACTAGCGTGGAATTACCGGGAGCCTTACGAAGGAAGCATGTTCGGCGTTGTGCAAAATCGTCTGCCTTGCGGGCTTTAACTCGGTCTCTGACCCGATCAATCCACCGGTGTTGGTATTGCGAGAAAAGCGCGGAAAGTTGCTGCTGCTGACTTGCACGCGAATTCTGTGACCGACTTTGAAAACATTGCTGGTACTTTGCAGATCGATCTCATACTCGTATGCTTTACCGGGCTCGAGAAAATCAGCACGCTCATTTCCATTACGATATCTCGCGCGACAGATCCCATCGGCCACGCTGTAAGCCCGCCCATCGGGATGAACGTCGACAAGTTTCACGGTCCAATCCGTATCCACCGCAGAACTTGTCGCGATGATGCAGGCCGTGATAGGGCCCGTGACTTCGATCTCTTTTTCGAGCGCCGAGCTCGAGTAAACCAGCACGTCGGTGCGTGACTCGACCCGAGCCTGATCCTTGGGACCGGCGTTGGCACCGACCCCCGTGCCTGGTTGAACCGTCGGGCCGCCGACGGTGGGTACCGGATCGTTTGGATCGTAAACATAGGAGTCGTGGGGTTCGGCGGTGTCCGGCGCCGCGGTGTCGAGGCGGCCATCACCCCCGCGGGTATTGGCGCCGCCGCCACTGTGAAGATAGAACTTGGTCCACACGGTACGCGCCAGTGGCCATTCGAGCTCGCTCCGCCATTGGTTATCGCCCATCACATAAATCCGTACCGGCGGCTCGTCCATGAAGCCATTGCTCTTGCCCTTCAACCAATGATCGAACCACTTCAAGTGCAGCCCGGCGAGGTCGACGATCGCGGAGGTGGCGCTAAGCCCCATATAGAGATCACCAATGACGTCACTCGCCATCTGTCCGTGGGTCCAAGGACCCATTAGCAATTTCTGCGACGCCCGAGTGTTTTGCGAGCCGCCCTGCTCACGCATTCCGGCGAATAACGCTGGAACAGGCCCTGAGTAGACGTCGTGCCAGCTGCCGAGGTGAAAGACGGGTATATCGACGAGGTGCAACCGATGTCCATAGGAAATCCGATTCCAGTAGTCGGCGTCTTCGGCGTGCTCGAGCCACTCGCCGAATGCCGCGAAGTTATCGCTGATAACCGGGTTTCCGCCCTGTAGCGGCAATCGCTCATAGGCCTTCGGTATGTTATCGACCACGGCAAGCAGCCCTGCCATCGAACTCATGATGTTCTCGCCACTCGCCGCGCGACGCATCAATGCATCCGCGGTCTGACCGGCTCCCCAATAAAGAGCGCTACCCAAAGCAAATGCATTTCCCGGCAAAATAAAATCGCGAATGCTGCCGGCCATTTGCATGGGGAATATGGCCCTAAGGTGCGGAGGCCGTGCAACGGCTGCCATCCATTGGGTAAATCCCAGATAGGAAATACCAAACATGCCGACGTTGCCGTCACTGTACGGTAGTTGCGCGGCCCACTCGACGCTATCGTAGCCGTCATCGAATTCGTGCTCGAACGCCCAGTTGCCCTGCGAAGTAAAACGACCACGCACATCCTGATAAATCACCACATATCCCTCTCCGACCGATCGCAACGGATCCACGCCCGCTATCGTCGCATTGCGGGGATGGCTCTTGTCGTAGGGCGTACGAGTCAGCAACACCGGGAAGGTACCGCTATCGTCCGGTCGCCATACGTCCGCATACAGTATCGAGCCGTCGCGCATGGTCGCCGGAACGTTCCGCTCGACGATCACGTTATATTTTTTCGATAGGGTCATGCGCCGTCTCCCGAGGGGCTCCGCTCAACGACAATTCGCGTCGCAGCTCGCGCTTGAGCACTTTGCCGTTGGCGTTCCGCGGCAGGCTCTCTCGCACCACGACGCCGCTAAGACGTTGCTGCCGCCCGACTTGGCCATTGGTCCACTGCAACACATTTTCGACGAGTGGGTGTTCGCCGAGCCTAGGTACGATCACAGCGACGGGAGTTTCACCCCAACGCTCACTGGCTACGCCGATCACGGCGACTTCGGCAACCGCCGGGTGTCCGCGCACGACGTTCTCAAGATCTACGGGATAGATGTTTTGGCCGCCTGAAATGATCATGTCTTTCTTGCGATCGACGATGTAGAGAAAGCCCTCCTCGTCGATCCGTCCGAGATCTCCGGTGCGCAGCCACTGGGCACCGGCAGAATCAATCCAGGTGGTATCGCGATTGACTTCATCGGATGCGTGATAGCCGGCCATCACCAAACGGCCACGCCCCACAATCTCGCCGGTCGCGCCGATGGCCATTTCCCGATCATCGTCGCCAATGATGCGAATATCAGAGCCGAACACGGGTTTGCCAACCGACAGTACCTTGCGTTCCAGATCCTCGGGCTCGAGAATGGTGATCAAGCCCTCCGTCAGTCCGTAAAGCTCGATCAGTTCGCAGTCGAATTCTCGCGCGAAGCCGCGTTTGGTAACGGCGGGTAACGGCGAACCACAACACATGATCGTCTTGATGCTCTCGGTACGGTAGGAATGGCGCTCGGGACAGGCGAGCAAGCGCTCGAGCTGTACCGGTACAAAGGCGCTGTGCGTGATGCGATTGGATTGAATGGCCGCCAGCGCTCTTTCGGGACTAAACGCGCGCAGCAACACTATCGTGCCGCCCACCAGCATGGTCGCGAGCATGCTGGCCCAGCTGATATTTGAAAATAGCCCCAGCGTCATCAGGGTGCGGCAGCCGTTGCGGTAGCGAAGTGCGAGTGCAATGTCGTATGCCCAAAAGACGCGCGATTCATGCGTGTGAACGATGCCTTTCGGGATTGACGTCGTTCCGGAGCTATAGATCAGATTGCATTCATCACCAGGTTCAATCTCGATGCCGGGAATATCACTCGTTTGGTCAGCGAGAAGGTTCTCGAGGTCGTGCCAGCCGGACGGCGCTTCGCAGCCGACAAAAACGCGCGCGTCTGACAACAATCCCGCTGATCGCAGCGCGTCTATCCTCAGGCAGTGATTCCCCGAGGCAAACACGGCGACACACTTGGCGTCCGCGCACATCGCGGCTACCGCGGCATCGGTGACCGACACGTTGAGAGGCACAGCAACTGCACCCGATCGCAGGATGCCAAACAGCGTGATCACAGACTCTAGCCGGGTATCCATCAGCACCGCGACTCGGTCTCGGGGGCGAATGCCAAGTGTCAATAAGGCATTCGCGAGCTGCGCGGTAGCTATGGCAAACTGCGACCAGGTGAGCGCGGCATCGCCATCGACGACGGCTTGCCGCGATGCCATCCATCGCCCGTTCTGCGCGATCAAGTCGGGCAGAAGCAGCTTTGGTCTTTCAAACCACGCCATGCGCACTCCAAGTCACGCAAACCACCGCGCCCAGCACCACGCGTTCAGTCTCGTGCGGCCAAGCGATTAGCGCACCTTCACCTTTGCCGAGAGGCCAATCGTGCGCGGTTGCGACAAATACACTTCGACAGGAGCTGACGGAACATATTCGTTGGTGGCGGTGCTGGCCGACACCTCGCCCACCCGGTCAAAGACGTTTTTGACGAATAGCCCCAGCTCCACGTGATGCGGTAGGAACATCGTCAAGTTAACGTCTGTCGTGTTATACGGGGCCAGGGTGTATTGCGGGCTGACCACGGTGCCGAATGCAGCGTTGCGTTCCGTGACGTACGTGTCAGTGACACCGACGCGTCCCGAGTAATTGCTGTCTATTCTGAAGTCATACGATGCCAAGAGCGCGAAATTGAAACGGGCCGATAGCGGCAAACGAACACCGGGAAAATCGATTCCAAGGACGGGGGCCGAACTCGTCAGCCGCGCGTCCGTATAGGAGGCAGACCCGCCTACGGTCAGTGGAGCGGTGATTCGGTAGTCAAATGTTAGCTCGGCGCCGGTTATTCGAGCCGTGCCGGCATTTTCGAGTTGATTGACTCCGCCATTGTTGACGGTCACCTGAATGTTCTTCCACAGGATGTCGTAAATATCGAAATTGAGGGTTGCTCGCTTCTCGAGGAAACTCCACTTTTCACCAACTTCGTAGGTCCACAGGGTGTCGGCATCGAAAGTTGGGTTGCCGAGACCTTGCATCAAAACGAAATTAGGACCGCCGGGGCGAAAGCCGTTGGCTGCTCGCGCATAGACCATCAGATCATCGGTGATTTTGTACTTAGGATTGAACGAATAGGTCATCACGCTTTGGTCCGAGGTCGCCTGGGGAGGCGTATTTGGGACGTAAGATCCTGAGCCGATCAACCCTGAGATGGTTTCCTGATACGCCTGGCGTTGCTTGCTGTAGCGAATACCTAAGCCCAAATCAAATTGGTCTGTAATGAGCACCGTGCCATCAGCGTAAACCGCATATTCTCGGTACGTGCTTGGCAGGAAACTCGTAAAAGGTGAAATACCCAGAAATGTGCCGCCGGGATTGGCGAGGTCCAACAAATCGACGACTTCGTGAGTACTTTCAGTGTCGAAATAACCACCGACCAGCCATCGAAACCGCCCCGTGTCGTGGGAGGCAAGGCGCAGCTCCTCTGTGAATTTCTTGGTGGTCGTGTTGACGAAGACGCTCCAGGGGTCAGTCGCGCCGCCTAAATCGCCTAAGAGAAACCCGTAGACCGTGCTTTCATCCGTACTGCTCGTAAGGTTGTTGATCTGGTAGCCGCTGATCGAGGTCAGCTTCGCCCAAGAAAAATCGTAGTTCACAACGCCGGAATAAAGCGTGAAAGCATTTTCAGAAGGCTGAAAGGAGGGAAATTCTTGATCATAGGTGCCGAGGGTCGGCTGGTGAGTGACGGGGCTGCGAAATGCGACATCGGCACTCTCGCCCGGTAAATGCTGAGTGGAGGCGCTCAGGCGAATATCCAGCTCGTCCGTCGGTTGCAGTAACAGCGAGAATCGGCCGCCCTCCGAGCGGTGCCATCCTTGATTGTCCTGATCGAAGGTCGGATCTTTGATATACCCGCTCTCGTAATCCTGATAGCCATCGATGCGCACGGCGCCAATCCCGTTTCCAAACGGCAAGTTGACCATGCCGTTATAGGTATGATTGATGCCGCCGTGCTCGGTCGAAGACACGATGGCGCCCGCTTCAGCGTCAAAGTTCCCAAGATCGGGCGGCGCATTAATGTATTTGATGGTCCCACCCAGGGATGTGGCGCCATACAAGGTGCCCTGCGGGCCGTTCAGAACTTCCACGCGGTCTACATCGAAGACGCTGATATTCACGGCCTGGAACCCCGCTCCAAACGAGGTGCTGGCGCCAATCGGCACATCATCGACATAGAGCCCAACTGCGCTGCTCAGCTGGTTGCCGGTGGTTACGCCGCGTATCACGATCAAGTTACCGGATGGTCCGCTGTTGGAGAAGCTGAGGCCCGGTACAAACGGGGCGAAGTCATTGAAGTCTTGCGCATACAGCCGATCCAGCGTCGCTCCCGTCAGCGCAGTGACCTGCCCCGGGACATTCTGAATGGACTCAGCGCGGCGGGTTGCGGTCACGACAATGGTGGTCAATTCTGTGTCGGAGGCCCCGCTAACCGGGCCGGAGCCGCCCGCTGGGTTCGCCGTTTGGGCCAGCGTCGGCGCGGCCCATGAGCCCATTGCGGTGGCGCAAAGCAGCGCAAGCCCATAATTCGTTAGTGCCATCTCAACTCCTCCTTTTTCCCGCCAAACGCTTACTAGTTCTTAGAGCCGGTCATCGATTCGTGGTTATACGACCGTTGAAGCGTATTTCAACGATCGTATAATATCAAATGATTTAACACTTCCTGACGGGCAATAATAATTGTCGATGGCATGCTGCGCCGGGCGTCGACCATGCTGACACTTAAGCGTGAAGGTGCTGGCGATCCATCGTATCCAGGTGGCGGGCGACTCGGGTTAGCACCTCGACCTGGACACGAAACAACGTTGCATCCATCTTGTCGATTTCGCCAGACTGCGGCGCCGTGAGCAGATAAGTCGGGATCGGAATAAAGCCGAGAGTGGGGATACCCGCCCGATACAACAGCGCGCCCTCGCCGGTGAACAGCTTGGCGACCGGATTTACGGCGAGCGTGCGATCATCGATGGTTCCCTTCGCGCAGGCCAACATGAGGTCGGCCAGGTAGCGATGCTCGGTGATCGCCCAGCTGATCACGCTCTTGCCCGTCGGAACGTAGCGACCCGCCTTGTCTTGCGCCCATTCGCGAGATCCCAGGTGCTCGATAGCCATTCCCACAACGGTCTTGTGGACGAGCTCCTGGTGGGTCTCACCAAACGTTGTCAACATGGGTATTTGCGCGTGCGCCATGTGTCCTGTGGTAAACACAAATACGAAGGTCCGTTGACGCGACCCTGGCGCGAGTGAAGCGAGGTGCCGAGCGATGGCCATCAGTGCCAGGCCGCCGTTCTCCTCGGAAGCGTTGCCTCCGTCGGTGTGAGTTACGATCAGGACCGTCTCGTCCGTTTTGCCGGCAAGCGTGGCGAAGATAGCGTCTGAGGTCGCGTCAGGATAAACCTGAGCATCAAGCGTCAGCGTAACCTTGGCTCCGCGTGCTGCGGCGGCTTTCAATTCGGCGCCTGTCTTCTCACCAACCCATAGCGCGGGAATATCATGTCGGGGCTTCGAGAACGGGATGTATTGATCCCTAGCGTTCGCATCCGAGATCCCCTGCCAGGCGAGGATAACCCCGAGGGCACCCTCGTCCTTGAACTGCTTGAGCTCGGGTGCGCAGAACTGTTGATAGATCGACTCGGTCAGCCCGCTCGGAATGTCGAGACCTTCTTGATAGGATCCCCAGCGGCGGTACCACTGATCGTACATGACCGGCACGACTGGCGCGTCCAGCAACAGAATCTTGTTGTGGAAGTCGCCCTTGGTGAAGTTCGGTGTCCTGCCGCCGTAGACAACTTCCGCCGTGATGCCTTCTGGAGGTGTTCCTCCCGAATAGGGGTAGTAGGACGTAACGGGCAACGGTCGGGCCCGACCGCTTTCGATCAGCTGCAGACTGTAACTCTTGGCGTCCCAGCGGCCACCGTTGGCAAATGTGTGCGTTTCCCTGGAGACCTGCACGCCGGGTAGTGCTGCCATCTCGCGTGCCAGGAAATCGACGAATTCGACGTGAGCCGGATTGCCGGTGAGCCGGGGTCCCAGGCTGTTCATCCACAGCAGCCACTCCCACAGCTGCTCCTTGGAAGGCAACCCGGTCAGGTCAATCGATTTCGCGGCGGCGAAGGGATCCTTTGAGGCTTCACGTGCAAAGGCCGCCGTAGAGCAGCCGGCTGCCGTGGCAGCCAACGCTGTAGTCAGGACTGAGCGCCGAGACATTCGCATGACTTCACCTTCGTGGGCCCGCCGCATCTCTAGCTTGATTCACTACCCTGTGGGGGTCCAATGAGATTTTCAGGCGATTTATTCGCCGCCGTTATGACTGGTCTATATAGAACATTTATCAATTTTCGAAATAAATCATTGGACGGCTGATGCTCTGTAGGTTCTTCTAGATGTAAACGGCCGATCAGAACGGAACTACTCGATAAACGGCAAGTGCTTGGATTTGAAAATGACCACCAAAATCGATCAACGATCGGCTATGTCTAGCGAGTCCACGATTCACCGCGGAACTCGCGTAACGGTTCATGAGCGCGTGACTCGGTACGCCTGCTATGTGCTCTTCCTCCTGGTGTTGCTCTACACCGTGAATTTCATCGATCGCCAAATCATGTCGATTCTGGCCGAAGATATAAAGACCGACCTGAAGCTTGACGATAGCCAGCTGGGGTTCCTTTATGGCACCGCATTTGCGATTTTTTACGCATTGTTCGGGATTCCATTGGGTCGGCTTGCGGACACATGGCATCGTGGTCGTCTCATAGCAATTGGCCTGGCGACTTGGTCCTGTATGACGGTGCTATCCGGGCTTTCTACAACCTATGCGCAGCTTGCGGCAGCTCGAGTCGGTGTTGGGGTGGGTGAAGCGAGCGCATCTCCCGCGGCGTTTTCCATGTTGGGCGGATACTTCCCAGCGTCGCGCCGCGCATTAGCCGCGGCCATTTATTCATCCGGGCTTTACCTTGGCATGGGACTAAGTCTTCCCATAGGAGGACATGTCTCGAAGGCTTGGAACGAAGCCTATTCTAAGGGAACCGCGCCTTACGGTTTTCATGGCTGGCAAGTGGCGTTTATGGCGGTAGGATTGCCCGGACTTTTGCTGGCGATCTGGATCTGGACACTGAAAGACCCACCTCGATTGTCTGGAGCGCCGAATGCCTGGCATCAGTTTGCAATGGATCTTGCATCCGTGCTTCCTCCATTCACCCTATGGAGCTCCTCACTCTATCCGGGTGGATTGCGAGTGAATATTCTTACATTACTCACTGTCGGCGGTATTTGCGGTGGCTTAGCTTTCATGACCGGCGACAAGGCACAGTGGATTGCGTACGGGGTTGGATTGTATTCCCTACTGACTTGGATGCGTAACCTGCGATTTGCCGATCCGCCGACGCACCAACTCATCTGGGGTACGCGTGGCGTCTGCCTCGCGGTCGTAGGCTTCGGGTGTCTGGCAATAGTTACCTACGCATTCGGTTTTTGGGCCGCTCCCTTCGCGATTCGCACTTATGGAGTACCAGCCGCGTCCGTCGGCTCATCGCTCGGGATACCCGGAGCGATCGCAGCGGCGATTGGTGTCATCGTTGGCGGTCGCCTCTCCGACTTTTGGAAGCAACGTGACCCGAGAGGTCGAATCTTTGTCGGCATGCTCTCCGCGGCGCTATCCGCACCTGCAATGCTCGCCATGTTTCTCGCGTCGGATTTTCGGCATTATGCGGCGCTGAGCCCGATTGTCTATTTCTGCGCGAACCTGTGGGCAGGGTCTGCGGTCGCGACCTATCAGGACTTCGTGCTTCCACGCATGTATGGGACAGCCGGCGCCACTTATCTCATCGGCAGCACCATGATTGGGCTCGCACTCGGGCCTTACGCGTCCGGGAAGGTGGCGGCGGTCACCAGCTCCCTGCAACTTGGCGTGTTCAGCCTGTTAGTCGCTCCCGTGGTAGCCATCCTGGTGCTGTGGCAGGTGGGCCGAGTTGCGGGTGAAATTGAGCGTACTAAATGGGCTAGGGCGCAGGCGGTTGGCGAACCCTGAGAATGAGATGCTGAATCGGACACTGAGCGAAAACAATATGCGACGCGAAGTCTTGTACGGCAACCGCGTGGTGTCGTGCTACCCCGCTAGATCGCAAACGGTTTGGGAACTTTTGAGCGAGGCGGTTCACGATGAGCCTAAACGCGAAGCGCTCGTTTGCGGCGAGGAACGCCTGACTTGGGAAGAATTGGGCCGCCGTTCGGAAGAGCTGTGTGGCTGGTTGGTGGCCAAAGGCATTGCGCGTGGAGATCGTATTGCGCTGCTGCTGGCAAACGGCTCCCCATTTGTGATCGCGCTATTTGCGATTGCACGTATGGGCGCCATTGCGGTGCCTGTGAGCATTCAAGTATCCAAGTCCGAGCTTGAATATTCTCTGGAAGACTCGGCAGCCGTCGCGCTCTTATATGAGCCCAGATTTCAATCACTGCTGCCGGACCGAGATTTGATCGACACCCTGCGATTGCAGGTCGCCTTCAGCAATGAGTCCATTCGAAACATGAGGGCAGCAGCGCCGCCAGAGCCAGAATCGCTGAATGAACAGGACATCGCGGTCATCATATACACATCCGGGACGACCGGGAGACCGAAGGGAGCGATGATTACACACGTCGGAATAATGCATTCCGTCATGAACTACGTGGCGTGCATGTCTCTAACCGCGGTCGATCGATTCCTGATTGCCCTACCCATGTCAAACGTTACGGGCATAGTCGCGCTATTGTTGACTGCCACGAGGGCCAAGGGAACGATGGTCGTACTGCCTGACTTTAAGGCATCACGCTTCCTCTCACTTGCCGCGGCCGAGAAAATTACTCACGCGCTGCTCGTGCCGGCGATGTATAACTTGTGTCTTCTTGAAGCAAACCTTACTGCCTTTGATTTATCGCACTGGCGGATCGGGGCCTATGGCGCTGCGCCCATGCCCGCGTCATCGATAGCCAAGCTCGCCCAAGCGCTTCCTGATCTCCAACTGATCAATGTTTATGGTGCCACCGAAACCACGTCACCTTCGACGCTGCTGGCGGCCGAACACGCCGATACACGACCGGCCAGTGTCGGTAGAGCCGTCCCCGGATGCGAGATCGCCATCATGGATGCGGCTGGGCACGAGCTGCCTGCGGGCACAGTGGGCGAGGTTTGGATAGGAGGGCCGATGGTCGCCGCCGGCTACTGGAATAATCCAATAGCCACCGACAAAGAATTCGTTGGGGGATTCTGGAAGTCAGGGGATCTGGGAAGTATTGACGCAGAAGGGTTTTTGTATATCCATGACCGAGAAAAAGACATGATCAATCGGGGTGGATACAAAATATTTTCAGCGGAAGTCGAAGCTCGAATTGCGGCGCATCCTTCAGTTTTAGAAGCCGCCGTTGTGGCGCGCGAGTGTCCGGTACTGGGAGAGCGCGTCCATGCCGTCGTTACTCTGAAGTCGGATCCGGCTGGTACGGATGCCACTGCGTTACATTCCTTCGTTGCGACGATTCTTCCCGAATACAAGTGCCCGGAGAGCTGGACGCTCACGACCGAGAGGCTGCCGCGAAATGCTAACGGCAAGGTGATCAAGGCAAAACTTCGCGAACAGTTGTCTCCATATCCGCTGCTGACCAGTGGCTGAGAATCGCAAATTGAAGCGCTATTTAACCGAGGGCTCGGGCCGCAATCCGGGTTGTACTGGATGCTGACCAATTGACCAATGGCTGGCGAGCCCAAAGAACTCATGCGCCAACGCGTTCCCCTTATCGGCGTTGCTCAGCAACGCGAGTTCGGTATTCAAATTGAAGCCCCTAATTGGCCTGCGAACCATGTCCGCAAGTCTTGGATCTTGTCCGAACCAGCCCATTGTCATGGCGGGCATCCGAAACTGCCGACCATAGCGTTCGACCGCGACCGCATTTCCTTCGGGCGGCGTAAATGGCTGTGCGCCGGCATTCACAAGTATCGTTCTTAGTGGGCCTACGATGATGTCGCCGTGATACGCCCCCATGAGCGCAACCTTAACGCCCTTGAGTCGCTCCACTGGAATTGAATCCATCCGTGAGATGTCCAACTCTATCGGCACGAGCAGCTCGATGGGCTCCACTCTAAGGGTCACTCGCGGGAATTCTGCGGGAAATACCAGTTCGCCGCGCCGTGCTTGCAGGCTTTGATCTTCTGCAACTGGCCGCCCGATAACTACTGCCAGGTCCAGTCGATGGGCCGTCATCGATTCCATGAGTTCGACTTGCCATTTGGTCTGAACGTCGAGCCGAGCCGTCGGATGTTGCTCCATAAAACGTTCGATAAGTTCCACGCGCTCGCTAATATCGATCGTATAGAAAGCGGCTCCGAGCTTGAGGACTCCTTGATTTTGCTTTCGAAGTGTCTGGACTTTGAGCTTTAGGTGATCACTCTCCTCGATAACGCGTTCAGCTTCATTTAGAAGCAGTGCGCCCTCGTTCGTAAGCTCTACATGTCGGGTCGAGCGGTGAAGCAGGGGCAACCCAAGACGCTTTTCGAGTTCTTTGATTTGAAGCGATAGCGCCGGTTGGCTCATATGCAATCGAGCGGCTGCGCGAGTGAATGACCGTTCGTGGGCTATCGCGACAAAGCATCTTAGATGCTTGATTTCGTAGTCCATAACCCACCTTCATTCAGAATGCTTCTTTACACTCAGACCAGATGAAAGTCATTCAGTTCTTGCCTGTATCCAGATACCGCGGCTCAATATTCCCCGTCCTGCCACTGCATGTTACCGTTCGAAAGATACTGGCGCATGTGGAATCTGGCGCCGTCTTCCTGGGCCTCACATGGGTCGAGTCCGAGGGCAATCATTTTCTTCTGGCCGCCAATTTTAGCCAAAACAGAATTGAGATGTTCGACAAGAACTTCAAGCGCGTGGATCTTTCAGAGGAGGCATTTGCCGATGACCACGTGCGGTTCGGCGGAACCATCGCCGCGTTCGATGTTGCGAGCGGAAAGTTCCTGGGGAATCTGCTGGATGCGGCCAACTCGCCCATCGCGATCAACGGCCTGTGGGGTCTTGAGTTCGACAACCGTAGCTCGAACCAAGCGGGTACCACGCAAACTCCAATAGGTCCGATTGGACGATGCGGATCCGGCCTTCGCATGGAAGGCCGGATCCACTTCAGTGCCCGGGCGAATTGCCGCTCCCGCCGGCTGCGACGCTGAATCGCGTGAGGACACGTTCGCCGCTTACGCCAGGGGCCGGTGCGCTGAGAGTCGCACCGCCGATCGAGGCGAGCTCAGCGCCTCCGGCCGGATTCATCACCACTTGATAGTTGCCGGGCGTCAGCGCGGACGACGGTGTTACGAGCAGCGCGCCCGCATTGCCTGCCGGCATCGATACCGTCGCCGGAATGGGGGTCGAGGCCGCCTGAGGAGCAGCATCGTCTTCGATGCGCTCGAGCACCACCGATCCACCGCCGATGAGATTGGCATCGAGCTCTTGCGTAAATCCAACGATGATCCGCGGCGGCGGAGCGTTTTCTACATCGCCGCTATCAGGCTGAACTGCGGCAATCTCGAATTTATCGGCCATCGACGTTGCCGTTGTGCTGGGCGGCGCCCCATCCGTTATCCACTGCTCGATAAATGACAGGTCGGTGGCAGAGGCGCCGTCTCCCTCTTTCTGAATATGCAGCACCAGGTAACTTTGCGAAGGAGAGCCGGGCTTCACCCGCACTATTGAGGGTTCCTCCGTGCTCGGGATGTTGATCAGATCGTTGTAGCTGTGCGTCGCGTCCAAATTGAGATTCTCAGCCGGATTGGCTCCGCCATGACAGCCCGCGCATATCGGCGTGAAGATGTTGGCTTGAATGGAGTCAAATGTGGCCATCAATGGCGGCGGGCTGCTGCCGGATGCCGTCATCG
>Ga0116129_1001388_pt1 | contig 13374 bp, 10 predicted proteins | sample June2015DPH_17_2_FD_89732 | JGI IMG/M metagenome (GOLD analysis project Ga0116129, IMG submission 89732) | Peatland microbial communities from SPRUCE experiment site at the Marcell Experimental Forest, Minnesota, USA - June2015DPH_17_10 | ecosystem: Environmental > Terrestrial > Soil > Wetlands...
CCGAATTGCGCCGCCGAACCGCCTCACTACTCTCCCCTATCTTCGATTTTTTCTTAGGGATTTTCCTTGGACGATTCGCTCACAAGTTAAGGAAACATAGAGACATATTAAGCGACGCCAAGCCGCATGGCTCGCAGCACTTCTGGCACCGAATAACCCGCTCGTTACCCGATCGAGCGCCCAACCTGCGTCCCGCTTCGAAGTCGTATCGATTAAACGCTTCCCGTCGGATGCTCCCGTCAGGCGGTCTGGTATTGTCTCGAACACCTCGGGAAGGATGAAGGGCCGCGAAACACTGTGGTTCATGCTCGTCAACGCATACGGGATTAGTAGCCAGCGCCTCGTCGCGCCAGACTGGACAAAAGATGAGATTTACGACGTTGAAGCGATAGCACCCGCCGACGCTTCCAAAGAAACACGCATGCAGATGATGCAAGCCATGCTGGTCGAACGGCTTGCGTTAAAGTGTCACTTCGAAGAGAAGCAAACCAACATCTATTCTCTGACCGTTGGAAGTGGTCCACTGAAACTCAGCCCCAGCGCTGGCGATCCTCCGCCCATGCGTTATGAAAGGGGAGAATTCAAACAAAAGTCGGCGTCTTTTGCCAACCTCGTGTTCTACCTCACAATGCACATGGACCACGAGGTTGTCGATTTCACAGGCCTCCCAGGAAGATACGCCTTCGACCTGGATTGGAAATACGCATACGATGATCCCGCCAACATAACCCCACTGGCCAATGGAGGAGGGCGGCTTGATCCAATCTTCATCATCAAGGCCCTGAAAGCTATCGGCCTGAAGCTCGAACCGCGAAAGACCGCGATGAAGTACCTGGTGGTAGACAGCGTAAACAAGGAGCCGACTCCCAACTAGAGCTGTTTCAGAATTTCTATCGACCTGTGTAGGGCGGCCAAAATTGGCCGCCCTACACGGACTACACTATTCAGGAAACTGCTCTAAGCTCGCTCCGTTTGCGTATAGTAGAACCAGATGTACCGTTCGATCCTGGCGCTCGCGTTCTCCCTCCCTCTCCTGGCGCAAGTCGACTTCGCAACCAGGATTCACCCCATCCTCGCCTCCCGCTGCGCCCCCTGCCACTCCGGACCCACTCCGCAAGCCGGATTCTCCGTCGAGTCGCGCGACGCGATATTAAGGGCAATTAAGCCCTCTTCTCCTGCTGAAAGTAAGCTCTTATGGCGGATTAAGGCGGGCGAAATGCCTCCCGTCGGCGCAAAATTGTCCGCTTCGCAAATCTCCGACATCGAAAATTGGATCGCTGAAGGCGCCCCTTGGACCAACACCAATCCGACCGAGCCCTCAGAATGGATCTCCCCCATCAAGCCGCGCACCCCGTCCCTTCCGTCCAGCCCGGAACCAAATCCAATCGACAAATTTCTAGCCCCGAACGGGCAAGCTGTTAACGACGCGCTGTTTATCCGCCGAGCCACCCTTGATATCTGGGGCATGGTGCCTTCCGTCGAAGCCACCCGGAAGTTCATCGCCCACCCCGACCGTGAACAACTGATCGATTCTTTACTTGCAGATAGAAGAAACTACGCCGAACATTGGATCAGTTTCTGGAACGACCTGTTGCGTAACGACCAAGGCGTGAACTACGCCGGCACCCGCAAATCGATCACCCCGTGGCTCCTGGCTGCGCTCGAAAACAACATGCCATTCAATAAGATGGCGTATGCACTCCTCAATCCCACCGCTCCCAACGACCCCGACGGTTTCCTCACCGGAGTCAACTGGCGCGGCGATATCAACGCCAGCCAAACCCCTTTCATGCAAGCCGCCCAGAACAGCGCGCAGGTCTTCCTGGGCGTCAATCTGAAGTGCGCCTCCTGCCACGATAGCTTCATTAATAAGTACAAGTTGAAGCAATCCTATGCTTTAGCCGCTATGTTCGCCGATACAAGCGATCTTGAACTAGTCCGCTGCGACGCCAAAACCGGCAAGCACACCGGACCCGAATTCCTGTTCCCGGAAATCGCCATAAAGCCCGTCAGCGATTCTCTGGCCGACCGCCGCAAAGCAGCGGCGGAATCGTTCACCAGCCCTGAAAACGGCCGTTTCGCGAGGACAGTGGTCAATCGCTACTGGCAGCGCCTGTTTGGCCGCGGTTTGGTCGCGAACGTCGACGATATGGACGCCAAGCCTTCGAACGCCGATCTTCTCGATTGGCTCGCGTCAGATTTCACCCGGCATAACTACGACTTGCAGTATTTGATCAAGCTCATCATGACCTCGCGGAGCTACGGCTTGCCCGGAATGCGCCGCATGACGGCCGAACAGTTCGCCGATTCCATCTCCGAAATCACCGGCGAGTGGCGCGTTTCGCAAAATGGTGAAAACGCAGTATATGCCCGCGAATGGGAATTGAAATCGACCCCTTTAACCCGAGCCATGGGCCGCCCGATTCGCGACCAGGTTTTTACCACCCGCGAAGACGCCGCAACCACCTTGCAAGCCCTCGAACTGGTCAACGGCGATACGCTCGCCATCACGCTGAAACGCGGCGCGTTAAGATTGCGGGGAGAACTGCCCGCTGCGCCACAAAATCTTTTCGATAGCCGCCGCGTCAGCAAGGGATCGGTCCCGCTCGATATCGATATCACCGGCGCCAAACAACTCTGGCTTTTTGTTGACGATGCCGGATGTTACGACCCTGGCCGCACCGTTGCCGGATGGCTGGATTTGACCGTGAACGGCAAAACCCGCGTCGCGGATTTGACCACTCTTTCGAAGCCTGCGACCGGAACGTTGACGACCGACAAAGTAAAGCACGAAGCGATCGTTGCTCCCGTCGGCTCCCTCATCATGTATCCCATTGAAGGGCTCGGCTTTACGCGACTGACTGGGGCAGTGGGAATCGACGACGGCGCACGCACCAGCGACATCAATCCTAACGTTCGATTCTTCGTTTTCACCGAAAAACCCGACCTCGACCGCCTCCTCCGTGTTTCCGGCAATCCGCCCGCCGCGCTCCCGAAGGCCTCGCGCGACCCGAAAGTTTTGATCGATCAGCTATTCTGGCAAGCCTTGTCACGCCAGCCGAATCCTCGCGAAGTGACGGTAGCAATGAAGTTATTAGCCGCGCAGGGCGGCCTCGAAGATCTGCTTTGGAGTCTGTTCATGCATCCGGAGTTTCAATATGTTCAATAGTTCGCGCCGCCATTTCATGCAAGCGTCAGGTGGAGCAACCCTGGCTGCCACACTTGCCGCATTAACCGGCAGCGAAGCGCGCCTGCTCGCCGGACCCAGGATCGAACCGCGCGCCGATTCCGTCATTCTGCTGTGGATGGCCGGAGGCATGGCGCAGACGGAAACCTTCGACCCCAAAAAATACACCCCTTACGAAACGGGTCTAGCCTCCGACAAAGTTCTGAGCACGTTCCCCAGCATCGACACTGTGGTCGACAATATCAAGATCTCGCAAGGCCTCGACAACATCGCCAAGATCATGGATCGAGGCACGTTAATCCGCTCCCATCGCGTCGGCGATCTGGGATTCATTCTGCATTCGCGCCATCAATATCATTGGCACACCGGCTACGCGCCTCCGCAATCGGTGGCCGCGCCGCACATGGGCGCCATGATTTCGAGAACGCTGGGCCCACGAAATCCCGACCTGCCTGCGTTCATCGATATCGGCCAGAACATCGAAATCGGCGGCGAGAGCGACGGCCTGAAAGCGTTCCATACCGCCGGATTCCTGGGCAGCGAGCACAGCCCCTTTTTCATCACCGATCCAAGGGACGCCGCATCCTCGACGCGCCCTTCGGAATACGTCGGCGCGACCAGATTCGCCTCGCGTTATCAGTTATATAAGGAGTTGGTCGAAGCCAGCGCGTTTCAACAGGAGAGCCTGCGCCGCTCCGTCGACAACGCGCATCGCCTGCTGAATTCGCAAGCCGCCAAGGCATTCGACCTCTCGCTGGAGCCTCAGAAAACCTTCGATCAATACAACACCGGCCGCTTCGGCCAAGGCTGCCTGCTGGCCAGAAGATTGGTCGAACAAGGCGCAAGATTCGTCGAAGTGACCTCCGAATACATCCCCTTCCGCTACTGGGATACCCATGAAAACGGCCACACCAGAGCCGCCGGGATGAAGCAATCCATCGATATGCCGGTCGCGCAACTCATTCGCGATCTTGAAGATAGAGGTTTACTCAACCGCACGCTGGTGATCCTGGCATCGGAGTTCGGCCGCGACATGATCTGCGAAGGCAAGCCCGGCCAGGAAGTAAAAAATCAGGTAGACCAGCCCCCCATCATGACCGAGCCGAAACACTACGGCATGCACCGCCATTTCACCGAAGCCGGCAGCGTCCTGATGTTCGGCGGAGGCGTAAAGCGTGGATTCCTATACGGCAAAACCGCCGAAGAGCGCCCCTGCCGCATCCTGGAAAATCCGATCACCATCGAAGACCTGCACGCAACCATCTACCACGCCCTAGGCATCGCCGCGGATACGGCGTACGACATCGAAAAGCGCCCATTTTACGTGACCAAGGACGGCAAAGGCAAAGCGGTGATGCCGCTTTTCTCATAGACAAATAAGAGTTTACCGCCCCTGCTCAGCTTCACCAATACCTAATAACACCACCGGCGGCCGATCGGGAAATTCCGCCACCAGAGACAGCTTCCCACCCATGGCTTCCACGGATTTTCGCAACGTAGACAGCATCAGGTCGGCCCGTTTTTCGAGCTTCGAAACGCCATCCTGACCGATGCCCAGAGTTTTAGCCACCCGTTGCTGAGTGAGCTTCCGCGCGCGCCGCAGCTCCTGCAAAGTCATTTCCTCCGCGATGAGTTGAGCCGCGCGAGCCTCGATTTTCTTGCGCCGCTCAGGACTGAGGCCCTTCATGATCCGATCAAGATTTGTCATGGCCGCCTGACTTGTCTCCCGCCATCAGGAGAATCGCTTTGCGGCTCGTATCGAACGCAAAGGCAACACGCCAAACACCATCAGCCGAATCGAACCTCAATTCCTTCATGTTCGCGTGACGTGAACCGTGAAGAGTGCCGCTTGAGGACGCATTAGCTGTGGGCCAAACTGTTTGAGAAGCTCAATGTTGGCCAGCAGGTCATCCTGTAGTTCGATGGGTGGCGCATGATACTCGAGAACGAAATCGTCGTGCAAATCAACTTCCCACTCCACACGTCAAGTATGCACTTAAATAACTATGACGTAAAGTGAATAATCGCCATCTGCTACGGCTTCTCCTGCGCGTATAATGCCGCCCCCCTCACCCACGCATCGAATCACGTGGTCTGAGAAGTAGCTCTGAGTTGAAACCGCACTCCCTCACGATGCTGTAAGAAGGCGACCACTTCGAACAGATTGTCGGCGCGAGGATTGCCCGATGGCCCAAGCATCCGCATCAGGCTTTTTGAGGGAATGCGCGTGGCTTGCGCAAGCTCTGTGAAACCGACGGTCGCATTGATGTAATCCCGCAGGATTGTTTTAGCGGTTGTCACATCGCCCGCGAGCATGGATTCGATGCCTTCACGCAGAAGCTCTTTCCAAAATTTCGGATCGCGCTCCACTCGGGCGCGGATCGTTTCTTTGAAGTTACGAGTCAGAGGCATGAGGGTCTTTCTATTCTCTCAGGTCGTACTCAGAGGCCGCCTAAAAGAGCGGCTGCCGCCAAGATTGGCGGCCCCACAACGATACTGATCGGAGGCAACCCGTGGCCCGGGTCCATTCGGTCTCTATCTACTGCCTCTCCTGCGCACTCCCCGCCGCTCCGCTCGCTCCTAGCGGGCGCTGATAGTTCGGGTATGCTGGACGTTTCGGCTCCGGCGGGGGATTCTTTTTCAATTGCTCCAGCGCCACTGCGACGGCGCGCTCCAGTTGCGGATCGTGGCCGTCATGCACCGTTTTCGGATCCAGCTCGACTTCGATATCCGGCTGCACGCCGTGATTTTCCACGTCCCATTGGCCTTCCGGATTGAAGAATCCGAAATTCGGCGACGTCACGTTGCCTCCGTCCATCAGCACCGGATATTGCGAAATACCCACCAGTCCTCCCCAGGTGCGCTTCCCGATCAGTGTGCCGGTGTGCGTATATTTGAACATCCACGGCATCGCATCTCCACCCGAACCCGCGAATTCATTGGTGATCATCACCTTCGGCCCCAAAATGGACGCGGCCGGCGACCGGTACATCGCGCCATAACGAGGGCTCCAGTATGCCAGCAGTTTCCGGTTCAGCACTTCGATCACGTAATCCGCCACCTGCCCACCGCTGTTGTACCGCTCGTCGATCACCGCGCCGTGCTTCTCCGTCTGCGCGAAATAGTATCGCGTGAAACTGGTCAATCCGCCCTGCCCTGTATCCGGCATGTACACGTATGCCAGCTTGCCTCCGCTCAGTTCATCGACCTTGCGGCGATTCCCTTCCACCCACGCCTCATGCCGCAACTGCGTCTCATTCGCGATCGGCGTCACAGTGATCTCGCGCGCGCCAGCGCCCGCCGGATCCGCGCCGATCTTCAGCACCACGCTTTTCTCGGATGTTCCTTCGAGCAGCCGCGATACATCATCCTTACCGGTAAGTTCCACTCCATTCACTGCAAGCAGATAATCGCCTTCTGAAACATTCAGACCCGGTTGCGCCAGCGGCGCGCGCAGTTGCGGATTCCAGCTCTCCCCGGTATAGATTTTCTTAAACCGGTAGCGGCCGTTGGAAATCTCATAATCCGCGCCCAGCAGGCCTCCGGGAACACTCTTCACGTCGGGAACCGTGCCGCCTCCACCGCGCAGGTGGCCCACCGTAAACTCGCTCAGCATGGCGTGAATAATGTAATTCAGATCGTTGCGCGACCCCAGCGAATCCAGATATTTTTCGTACTCCTTCTCGCCATCGGCCGAGTTGACGCCGTGCAGATTGGCGTCATAGAAATAGCTGCGCTCAATGCGCCACACTTCGTGATACATCTGTTTCCATTCGGCCACCGGATCGACGTTGACCTCGATATCAGTGAGACGCAGCGCTCCTTCGCCGGCCTTGACAGGCGCGGTCGCGGACGCGATCACATACTGCGGACTAGCCGCCGCACCGCCGCGTCCTCGCCCCCCTCCGTTGGCTCCGCCGCCCATGCGCAGCAGCATTTTATCGCCATTGGCCGAAAGATCGAACGCCATCACGTTGTCAGCCAGCTTCTCCGTTTTCCGCGTTTTCAAATCGAACTTGGAGAGCGTCGCGCCGCCTCCGCGACCACCCGCGCCGGCCTCCATCACATAAAGGATTCCAGTGTGACCCGTAGCCAGCATCGGATACATGCGCGCCGGGAAAGGCAGAGCCAGAATGCGCTGCTGAATCTTATCGAAATCGATGCGCACCGCCTTCGGAGGCTCCGGCGGAGCCGCATTTCCTCCACGCCCACCGCGTCCGCGACCACCTCCGCCGCCTTCTTCACTCGCCGCCTTCTGATCGGCCGGCTTCTCCTCATCGCTTTCCGGCCCCAGCGGCGAAGGAATATTATTCGGCAGCACGATCATATAAATGCTGCGCGTCACCTCATGCTCATCGCTGGTCATATCGAGCCCGCTGGTGGTCGGCCCATAGTTCGTGCTGGCCGTGAAATAAAGATACTGTCCGTCGCGATCGAACACCGGATCGTGCGAATCGGACATGCCGTCTGTGACCTGCGTACTCTTGCCGCTATCCAGCGAATACACGAACACCGCGTGGAAACGGTTCGGCAGCATGTGCACGAACGTGATCCATTTCGAATCGCCGGACCATGCAAAATCGCGGTTCAGCTCATACGCGTAATCGGTATCCACCTTGGTCACCTTCGCCGACGCGATCTCGACATCCCACAAATTCAATTGATTGTCGGTGAACGCAATATGCTTTGAATCAGGAGACCACTTGGGGTCGAAATAAAATGCCGATTTGCCTGCCAGCGCAATCTTCTGCGTCTCACCCGCGCCGTTCTGAGCTTTAATATGGAGCGCGTACTCGCCTGATTCATCGGAGAAATAAGCGATCGTTTTTCCATCCGGCGACCAGGCAGGCGTGCGTTCCATCACACCCGGAGTGTTGGTCAGATTACGCAGATCGCCCTTTTCGGCGGGCGCGGTGAGGATCTCGCCATGCGCCTCCATCACCACGCGGACGCCGCTGGGAGAAATTTTCACGCTGCGCAGCTCGCGCGCCACGTTCTGGAAATGCGGCCGCACCTCGCCCAGATCGGCGGCCAGATCGACCGGCACTTCGTGCGATTTATTCGCAGCCAGATCGTAAATCATAATCCTGCCGAATTGTTCGTAAACGATCCCGCCGGGTCCCGCGCTCGCGGCGTCGATATCTTTCCCTTTATTGGCGATCAACTCCACCGGCTCGGCTTTACTTTTCGGATCCCAGCGGTAAAGCGTCATCGGCCCGTTGCGGTCGGAGAGGAAATAAATCTTATCGCCAATCCACATTGGATCGATATCGTTCGAATCTTTGCGAGGCACCTTCACCGTGCTCAGGTCGCTCAAATTCACCAGCCACAGATAGCTGGCCTCCCCGCCGCGATAGCGTTTCCAGGCCACGAAATTATTAAAGCCCGGCGCAAACTGCCCGCCATCGAGAGGCGCGTAGATCATATGTTTGCCATCGGGCGAATAAGCTCCCGTGCAAGCCATCGGCAAAGGCAGCACCTCGGGAAGCCCGCCTGCGGGCGCCACAGTGAAAAGCTGCGTGAAGCGCGAGAAGCTTTCGCGATTCGACCGGAACAAAATTCGCGACCCATCGGGAGTCCACCCCACCACGCGGTCGCCATCCGGATGATAAGTCACGCGCTTCGGTACGCCGCCCGTCACCGGCATCGTGAAGACGTCGATGTTGCCGTCATACTCGCCCGTAAATGCGAGCGTCGCGCCGTCCGGAGAAATCGCCGCCTCCGTCTCATTGCCGCTGCCTCCCGTCAGTCGCGTAGCCATGCCGCCTTCGCGCGGAACACTCCACAGGTCGCCGGCATAAGTGAACACGATCGTAGTCTTATTCATCACCGGCTTGTGCAGCAAATGGAGCGCAGGCGCGGCTGAAAGAGCGCCGCAGAGCAGGAAAAGCAAACAGGATTTCATGAGAGACCTCTGGAGGTCTAGTGTATCGAATTCGTCCACGCGCCTTGTGGGGCCGCCATTTTTAGCGGCAGACCAGGCGGCTCTTTAAGTCGGAGAAGTGCTATTTTCGACGAGCCGCTGCTTTTGTGGGATCCTCCGTCAGGTTCAAAAACTGGCGTACCTCAACCGCCGCCCGGCACGCGACGGCGGCCTTGCGCCCCCACGCCAGCGCCTCGTCCATATCAGCGGCCTCCAGCACACAAAAACCACCCACGTGCTCCTTGGCTTCCAGATACGGCCCGTCCGTGAGGAGCACTTCGCCATTGGGCTGCGGCCGCAGCGATTTCGCCCTGGTCGGATGCTCCAGGCCGCCCGCGACGATCCCGGCGCCAGCAGCTGCCATCTCCTCGTTGAGTAAATCGACATCGCGCACCATCGCTTCGTCCTCGAGGGACGGGTCGTAGTCGTCGGGGAGGTGAATACCAACTAAAAACTGCGCCATAGCTTCTCCTTTATCCTGTAACGGTCCGGCCGGGCCGGTTGCCTTGCCTTCACTATATTGACGAATGGCCCGACCCGAATTCTACCAATGGCCTAAGTTTTTTATCTCATCCGCGCCTTCATTTAATCCATGAACATCGCCTGCTTTAGTTTTTTCGACAGCAATTCGTGCTCCCGACGGTTTTCGGTCATCGCAATGGCGCGTTGAAGCTCTTCGCGAGCTTCGGCATATCGTCCCAGCTTCACAAGCAGATCTCCCCTGACACTGGGTAGCAGATGATAGTTGGTCAGCGCAGGCTCGGCCGCGATAGCATCCAGCGCGTGGAGCCCAGCGGCCGGTCCTTGCGCCATTCCGACTGCTACCGCGCGGTTCAGCGCCACGATCGGAGATGAGCTGATCTGAAGCAGGGCATCATAGAGAAGAACGATCCGCTCCCAGTCGGTCTCCGCTGCGGTGTTGGCTCGCGCGTGACAAGCGGCGATCGCCGCCTGGAGGGCGTAACTGTGGGCGCCGCCACCCAACTTCTGCGCGCGATGGAGCGCAGCCATTCCTCGCTGGATCTGTGCATAGTCCCATAAAGAACGGTCCTGTTCCGGCAAGAGAACAGCTTCTCCTGTTGGTCCGCGACGCGCCGCGGTACGCGACGCCTGTAGCTCCATAAGCGCCAGGAGACTATGGACCCCGGACTCCTCGGGAAGAAGCTCCGCCAGCATGCGTCCAAGCCGCAGCGCATCATCACAGAGTGCTGCCCGCATCCACTCTTCTCCACAGGTTGCCGTGTATCCCTCGTTGAAGATCAGATAAACCACCGACAGCACGGATTCAAGCCGCTGCCTCAACTCGTCACCACGCGGACTCTCAAAGGGAACATGAGCCTCGGCCAGGGTCTTCTTGGCGCGAAAGATGCGTTGTCCTAAAGTCTTCTCCGGAACCAGGAAGGCTCGAGCAATCTCGGCGGTTGTGAGGCCGCAAGCCAAGCGCAGCGTGAGCGCAACGCGCCCCTCGACGGCCAGCACCGGATGGCAGGCGGTAAAGATGAGGCGCAGAACGTCGTCATCGATGACCTGGTCCAGAGCTTGATCCATTGCTGCACTCAGCCGCTGCTGCTGGAATTCCAGTTCTCGCCCAATCTCTCCGTGCTTCTGCGCAAGCATTCGACCACGGCGCAGAGAGTCGATGGCGCGCCGCTTGGCTGCCGTCATCAGCCACGCCGCGGGTTTTTCTGGAATACCTTCCTCCGGCCATTGTTCGAGAGCTGCAACCAGCGCATCCTGAGCGAGTTCCTCGGCAATGCCGATGTCGCGGGTAACGCGGGCGATCCCAGCGATGAGTCGCGTGGACTCGATCTTCCACACGGCCTCGATCGTTTTGTGAATGTCGCTCATGCCGTCTCGAAGATTTGGCGTACCTCGATAATCTCGTTGTTGGCCATCGGTGCTCGCTTGGCCCATTCGATCGCCTCTTCCCGGGAGCGCACCTGAATGATCCAGTAGCCTCCGATAGTCTCTTTAACCTCAGCGAACGGCCCATCTGTAATCGTGGCTTTGCCGTCGGTGAAGGCGACGCGCGCTCCGGCCGAAGGAGGAAGCAGCCCATCGAGCCCAAGCAGTACGCCTGCTTTCTGAAGGTTCTTGTTGTACTCCATCATCTTGGCCACCGCCTTCGCGTCGGGGACTACGTCCGGAGCCGCCATTTCGTATCCTTTGGGGATCACCATCATCATGAAGCGCATCCATCTCACTCCTCGTCATTTGATTCCGGCAGGATTGCCGTTCTACATATACGTCGACCAAGCTCCGGCAATTTCTACCACTCACAGCATAAAAGAGAGCTGTGCCGTCGAGCGCATCGAACGCCCTGCCGCCACCTAACCGCGGCTCGCCGATTGCTTGCTTTGGTAACGATTAGCCGGCTTCGCGAACATGACGATTCCAGATTCAGCGAATCCAGGCAACGCACTTGTCCCTTTTCTTCGACGTTCTCCGCTTATCCAAATGAGGCGGTGATCGACAGCCGAACCGCCAGAAAGGATAATATGCCTAATCGACTCACCCTGCTTCTGACTATCGGCGCTCTATTCGCGCCAAGCTTCCAGTTTCCCGCTGCTGCGCAAAGCCGCGACGACGGACGGGCGCCCAAACGCTTCGAGTGGGTGGACCAGCGTTCCGGCGATTGCCACCAAAGCGGCGTTCTGACACTCTATCCGGACGGCCATGCGGTTTGGAGCGCCACCACTTGGACCGACCACAGCAACAGCGGCGACATCTGGCACGAAACTTTGAAAGTACTGAACTCCCAAAATCAGGAGCTGTTCGGTTTTGGCGTCTGGGATTCGCCGCGCGTCTGGCCTGGCGACCAAGGCCGCTGGCAGCAGGAAGGCCATTTCTCCCCCGCGTTTTTCGATCAGATCGGCTCCGCCACCTCCGGCGGCAGTTGCTAACCGTACACCATTTTTTGACAGCTCGATTCGATCGAGATAGACTCGACGATCATGTTAATGAATTCCGGCGCGGCGGTGTTGATGGCAATCTCCGCACTGGCGGCTGAACCAGGCGAATTGGAAACCCGCCGCCAGCGGGCTGCGGCTGAGTTCAGCGATGGAATTCTCATAGTGCACGCAAAGTCGGTGGCAGAGGATACTTCTGACGGGTTCCGCCAGGACGCCGCTTTTTACTACTTCACGGGTCTCGAAAATACGATTGGCGCCATCCTCGCCATCGACGGCCGATCTCACCAGAGTTGGCTGTTCCTGCATCCGCCAACGCGGGCGGAACGCCTGTTCGCGGGCCTCGCCGGTGCGGATGCGGGGAAGCAGACCGGAATCAAGCACGTGGCCGATTGGTCTGAGCTTCGAAACTTCCTCGAAAAAAATGGAAGCTCTGCGACGCTGCTTTACTACGCAGCGGTCAAGCAGTCGCGCCCTGAACTGCCGCCGGACATCAGCGCTGATCCGCCGGAGGCGCCGTTATGGGCGCTCACGATCGCCAATCGATGGCCGTCCTTTCAACTGAAAGAAGTTGGGGCACGAGTCAACGCCCTGATGGATGTGCAAAGCGCATCGGAACTGGTCAACGTGCGTGCGGCTGCGAAGGCCACCGTCGAGGCTGTGATGGCAGGCATCCGCGCCATCAGACCAGGTGTCTCGCAGCGAAGTGTGGAATCCACTGTTGAGGACGCATGCTGGAGAGCGGGCGCGCACGGCGCATCGTTCTGGCCGTGGGCGATGGCCGGGCAGAACGGCATCTTCCCGAACCCATTTGCTTCCCTCACTCGCTATGACCATCTCAACGTCATGATCAGTGCCGGCGATCTCGTTCGGCTCGACGTCGGCTGCGAGTGGAACCACTACGGCGGTGATCTGGGCCGGACGGTTCCGGTATCGGGCCGCTACAGCGCCGATCAGCGTGAGATCTGGAATATTTTCGTGTCTGCTTACCATGCCGGCGTGAAATCGTTGCGGGAAGGAGCCACCGTCAATCAGGTCTTCGAAGCCTGGCGCGCTGAATTGATCCGCCACCGGGAATCCGCGAAGAGTACTCTGGCCCAACAGGCGATCGACGAATGGTCAAAACGAGAGAAGGTTCCCTTTTGGCAGATTCACACCATGAACCTCGACACGGGAAGCGTCCACGGCCCACTCCGAGCCGGAACCACCATAGCATTTGAGCCAATTGCTTCCATCGGAGCGCAAGGCTACTACTTGGAAGACCTGTTTTTGATCACCAAGGACGGAGCAGAGCTGCTCACGCCAGGCGTCCCGTATTCCGCCGAGGAAATCGAAGCCGCAATGCGGGCGAACGG